>MTKX01001420.1_pt1 | contig 12215 bp, 10 predicted proteins | sample 1042771 | NCBI WGS metagenome assembly MTKX01 (sample SAMN06212183, study PRJNA360534) | anaerobic digester metagenome | biome: Wastewater treatment plant; material: sludge; isolation source: anaerobic digester fed with sludge from wastewater treatment plant | place: Denmark: WWTP Randers ... | reverse complement strand
CGACCCGTTCCTCATCGAGGGGCGACCCGTCGATCTGTCAGTTGCCCCTCTGGAGCTGGCCGTCGTCCCGGCCGAGCAGGTCGGCCGGCGCGTCGGTGTGGGGTTTCATCACCTACACGGTCCCGACAACCGCACGCTGGTGCGGTCGACGGATCTCGGCGACGTGGTATCTGCGGTGCTCGCCTACGTCGGCAATGAGCTCGCAGTCGCGCGGGAGCCCGACGCGGCTTGGTTCCGTGGCACAGCGCTTCAACGTCGGAGCCACGAGGCATTCGTCGTGAGCCCCGGTCTTTTTCGAGTCTGGAAGTCGAATTGGCGACGGATCGAAGCAGCCGGATACGCGGCGTGTCCTGGCATCAACATTCGGGTCAGCGACGACGCCAGCTCGTTCGCGGCGCCTCGAGTCGAGATCGATGACGGCGGTCTCGTTCGACGATGTTCGGAAGCGAGCCTCGTGGGCCCTCGTCAGGCCGTCGCCACCGAGAATGAGTGGACCTCCGTCATCGGGCTGGCCGTGCAGAACGAGGGAGGCACCCACATCCTGGACCCGATGTCGGAAGCAGCGTTCGAGTTCGTGCACCAGGCGTTCCAGATCCATCGCGTGGCCGACGAGCGGCGCGTCCTCGCCAACTCAGAAGCGCACACTCTGAGGGTGCTCGACGCGGCCTGGGCTCTGTCGCGCCGGGCCGGGATACACCGTTCTGCCCGACTCGACCACGAGTTCATCGAGGCGGTCTGTGTCACCGAGCCGACAGAGGCCGTCCGGTAGATTCCGGCGATGCCGATGAACTTGAACCTGGGGTCCGCGTGTGTTGCAGTCGAGAGCGATAGCGCCCGAGTCGCACAGTTGATCGCCACCTGCTTCGCCGACCTGGGCGAGTCTGCCGCGGAACCGCACTCCCGGTTCGACGCGATCCGGGGCGACGACGGAACCCTCACGCTCGAGGAACGCGGAACCATCCTCGCGTCGAGGGATTGCGCCTCGTCCATGCTGCGGACCTTGCAGAGCCGGCTCAACGTCGTGCACATCGAACAGTCGGGCTGTCCCGTGACGATCCACGGGAGTGGCGTGGTGATCGGCGGCGCCGGCTTGGTCATGGCTGCACCAGCGGGAATGGGTAAGACCTCGCTCGTTGCCGATCTCCTCGACCGCTGCCAGGGCTATCTGGGTGACGAAGCAATCGGCGTTGACGCCGATGGTGCCTGCCTCCGGGGCTTCCCGAAGCCCCTCAGCGTCAAGCCTGGATTGTTCGACCGGAGGCCGGGCCTGGGCGCTGTCGCGTCGCCCGACCCATTCGGCGGGCCAGAGCAGGTGTCGTTGGTTCCTGCATCAGCGATCGCCACCGGCGCGATTCCCCTGTGGCACGCGGCTCCGGGCCTGGTGGTCATCCTCGATCGGGTCGCCTCCGACGAACATGTCGCCTCGTCACCGACGATGCGCACGATGACTCCGCCCGAGGGGGTCCAACGACTTTCGGAGAGTGTGTTCGGGCTGGGCGCCTGCCCCGCCGACGCGATACTCGCTCTGGCGCGGCTCTCAACCAGATGCGCGTTCGTCGAGTTCACCTACGCCGACAGTTCGTCGGCAGCAGACCTGCTGGCCGACACCGCCGCATGGCCGCGTGTTCGGCCCGGGATCGCGCCGCCGCTGCTGTGCTCCATCGCTCGACGGTCGGGCAATGCGTGGCGCCGCCCGGTGGCCGATGCCTGTGCGGTCGAGTTCGGCGGTGAGACGTTGTTCTTCGATCCTGCACGACGATGGTTAGTTCGAGGGGCGGCAATCTCGGCCGCGGTTTGGCGACTGGCGGGCGTGATGTCACCACCGGATCTGATTGCCGCGCTGGTGTCGGAGGGCTGGTCCGAAGACCTCGTTTCGCAGAGCCTTGCCGATCTCGTCGAGATCGGGCTCCTGTCGTGACCGATGTCAAGGGCATCGAGGGCATCGACGCTGAACCGGCGCTCCTGCAGGTCGGTGCGGGCTTTTCGCGGCGCGTCGTGGATCCGACGGTCGACGATCCCCTCGAGTGGCGAGCTGCCGCGGCGATGGCCAATCGTCGCGCGGTCGACTTTGCGAACCGCCGGTTGGGCCTGGTGCTCGGTGAAGAACTGGCCCGCGTGCTGCCACCCGGCGACAAGCCGGCCAGCCCGTTTGCGGCATCGGTTCCCGTGTTTTTCTGGAATGCGGTCGGCATGTCGGCGCGTGTGCTTCGACTTCTCGAGATGCAGGCCCCCCAGACGTCCGACGCCGGCAAGCTTCGCGTCGTTCGGGGTGGTGCGTTCAAGGAGATCGACCCGCCTCTGTACATGCGAGGGCAGGGCGCACACGGGGACTATTCCAACTGGAGACCCGATGCTGCTGTTCTTGCCAGCCTGATCGACGATGGGGCAGTCGTCAACCTCAACTACCTCGAAGACCACGATGCCGTCGTTCGGCGTCTGGCCGAGCTGGTGGCTCGCTCCAGCCGGAGTGCGGTGAACGTCAATGCCTACCTGAGCCGTAGCGGTTCGTCCGGCACCGGGCCGCACTGGGACGACCACGACGTGATTCTCATGCAACTGGTCGGCACGAAGCGGTGGCGACTGGGAGCACCCACCGCCGACAGTCCGGTCAAGGGGATGGGCCTCAACGACGCTTCGGGGCCACTCGTGTTGGACACCGATCTCAGAGCCGGGGGCGCCTTGTACATCCCGCGTGGTTTCTGGCACGAGGGAACGAGCGACGGCGACCTGAGCATCCATCTGACGATCAGTATCAACCGACCTCGCGCCAAAACGGTCGCGGAGTACTGGTTGTCGGGGCTCGACGAGGAGGCTGAACATCGCGCCGACCTCTCCTCCTCCGGCACGTTGCCTGACTCGCTCCGTTTCGCGGCGGATGACGGCGACCTGTGCTCGTTCTGGGCTGGGCTGGCAGCGACGCAGCGTTGCTCGACGTCCAACCGGGTCGACCTCATCTCGAACCTGCTCGCCCTCGAGAGTTGGACGGGTCTGGGGTTGTCGGCCCGGGTTCCGACCCCTGGCGGGTTCGCGATCAGGGGCGACGACGTCGAGCGGGCGGTCCTTGCCTTCGGAGGAAGCGAGGTGACCTGTTCGTCCGACGTCGCGGTCGCTATCACCACCCTTGCGTCGGGTGCCTGTGTCAGGGTCGATGAGTTCGTCGACGATCATGCCGAGCGATTCGACGGACACGCCGTGCTGCGTGAGTTGTTGCTCGCCAGCTTTCTCGATGTGTACCTCGGTGACGAACCCGACTGGCCATTGGTCGAGGCAGACGAGGTCTCGTGACGGCGAGGATGTTGGTGGAGCGCCTCGGGGCGGCACCGCCCGTCTCGGCGGACTATCGCATGCCGAACCCGGCACGCGGGTCGTTCGACGTGTCGGTGTACGAGTCGAATGCCCGGCTGCTCGAGGTGTCGCGGGCCGACTTGGACGTCACTTTCGGAGCGCTCGCCCCACACCTGCTGACGACTCAGGACCAGGTCGTTCACGGCCATCTGGCAGATCCGGATGCGTGCTCCTCGATGGTGGAGACCCGTCACCTATTCTCCGTCCTGAGCAATGACGGGTTCGCACCCGAGCGGATCGGTCTCTTCTCGGCGGGCACCGGCGAGGTGCCGATCGATGTGACACGTCGCGAGCTCCACGGCGTCGCCGACCCCTTCAGCTCACACCTGGCAGTCGGGGCCGCCGCCTTCCTGGTGGCAAGTGGTGGTTCCCTTGTCCTCCGGCGAGCCGAGGACATCTTCGAGGGACTGCGCTCGGTCTGCCGAAGCATCCAGCGGGCAACCGGTGCGCACGTCAACGCAAATGTCTACGTCTCCCATGGGAACGACTCAGGGCTCGGGCTGCACTGGGATGAACACGACGTCCTTGCGGTGCAGTTGGCCGGCACCAGACGTTGGGTGGTTCGCCACAATCAGTCCGACGCCCCTTTGCGTGAGCGGATGATCGCCCGAGGTCTGCCACCCGTGCCTCCAACCGGTGTCGGCGACGTGGCTTCCGACAGCGTCGTCTGTCCGGGTGACGCGCTCCTCATCCCGCGTGGCTGCCACCACGAGGTCGTCTCGACCGACGAGCTGAGCGTTCACGTCTCCTTCGGGTTCACCTACCCGATCGGGCTCGGCGTGGTGGGCCATCATCAGCCCGAGAACATCGACCGCCCCGAGGCCCGGCGCGAGGCACGGCGAACGGTTGGAGGTTGGGCGCTGCCCGAGCTCGGCATCAAGGGCGAGGATCGGGCGTGGGATTCGGTGGTCGCGGCGGCCCTCGCGCTGCTCCCTGTGCGCTCGACTGCTAGCGTCGACGCTATGATCGATGCCTTCCGGGCGCCCGACCTCGGCGGCTGGCGGTTCTCGTGGACGGCGAGTGGAAGCGCCGTGCTGCACCAGGCGGGGCGCGAGGCGCAGATCGCCACGGGGGGCCGACTCGTCCGGTTCGCACCAACGCTGTTACGCCGGTTCCCATCCGTCGCTTCGTCGACGCAACGGTGTGTCGACTCACTCATCGAGGAGGTCGGATCGGACTTCGACGATCGAGCCGATGCTGCGGAGTCCATCCGGATCGCGCTGTGCGAACTCGCCATCGAAGGGCTCGTTGAGCTCGCTCCGCCGCACGCCCGCGTGCCGAGTCCGGAAGCAGCGTCGTCATGACCGATCTGATGAATTCGTCCGAGGCGCGCGAAGCGTTCTGGCACGAGGGCTACATGTTCGTCCAGGGCTATCTGTCGGTGTCGACGGCGACGTTGGCCGCCCGGTACGCGCTCATGCAGTACCGGAATCAGCCGAGGCCCGAGGAGGACAAGGATCGCCCGGCGCAGGTCCCGGGAGCACATTCGGTCTACGCAGATCCGCTGGCAGAGTCGATCCTCGACCTGGCGACGGGCGACGTCAGCGAACTGGTGGGACGACACCTGGTTCCCTCCTACGCCTTCTATCGCGTGTATCGCGCCGGCGATACGCTGAAGCCGCACACCGATCGGGTATCGTGTGAGATCAGCGCGTCGTTGTGCCTGGGCCATCACCTCGACGACGAACTACCGTGGCCACTCGGACTTCGTACCAATGATGAGGCTCCGGTGAACATCGAACTCGAGCAGGCGCCCGGCGATCTCATCCTCTACCGCGGGAGCGACTGCATCCATTGGCGCCGTCGGATGCGCGGTGGTCCGGATGCATGGCAGGCGCAATTGTTTCTGCACTGGGTCGATGCCGACGGGCCGTACGCGAATGTGTGCGCGTTCGACACGCGTCCCGCTCTCGGTCTGTCCGAGAATCATCGCGACCCGCAACGAGTGGCACGAATGCAGTCCATCCAGACAGCGGTCGACAACGAGAAGTCGATTCGACTTCGGAGCGAGTACCTTGCGCTCGGTGTTGATCTCGCGGCGTCGTTCGATGTGGCCGACTCGTGCGGTGAGGACTCCTTTGATGCCCCCACATGACCAATCCGTTGTCACGTGCTCGCCGATCGACGAGGCGTGGGAGGTCTATTGGCCAGATCCGTCCGTTTCCCGGTTCGAATCCGAACTGGTCGATCTGAACCGGGAGGCTCGTGCCCGTTCGGCATGGGTTCTCGAGCACTTCTTCTCGACCCTCTCCTTTCTCGAGGTGCTCGACCGGTCGCCGACTCACCTTCGGGTGAATTCGGAGGTCGCGAGACAGCTCCTCGGCCTTGACGTGGTCGAGACGTTGCTCCGGCACGTCGACGGGTCTCCGCGGGCGATCCGTGCCTACCAGGGCTTTGAACAGGTACCGATGACGTCGTTCCTGGCGTCGACAACGGACTCGTTCGAGCCGGGGGTCGTGAACGTCAATCGACTCCTCGCCGGCCTGTCCAATGGATACACGTTCAACCTGATCGGTCTGGACCGCCGATGCCCGCTGCTGGGCGAGCTCGCTGAGCACCTCGAGCGACTGATCGGAGGTCGGGTCGAGATCAGCGCGTTCATCAGCTCGGGCGATATTCCCTCGACGCCCCTCCACGTCGACCATCCCGAGCTGCTCGTGATTCCCGTCGTCGGCCCCAAGTACTGGGAGGTTCGCGCCCCGACGACCAACTACCCGCTGCGCACAGGCGATGAAGTGCCCCAGTCCGGCGACGTCGTGTTCGCCGCGACGATCGAGCCCGGCGAAGCCCTGGCGGTGCCGAGGGCGTGGGTGCATCGGGCCGAGACCTGCGGAGAATTCTCTGTGTGCCTGACGATCGGCATGTACCGAGCGCCCGGAGCCGCGCACGTGGTCTCCTGCGCGAACCGTGCCTCGGAGTCTGCCGAGTTACGCCGTCCGCTCACCGTCACTGCGGCGACCGATCGGGCCACGTTCGAGGCGGTGGTCGACCCGGGTGTGACGAGCCTTGTGGGCCTGGTCGACGGCATCGGCCGACGCGGTGCGGTCGCCCGCGAGTTGGCGTCTCTCGTGAACAGGCCGACCGGTTCGCCGCTGTGGGAACTTGCCGGAGCCGTGGCGCCGTTCAGGATCGAGTCCGACCCATCCACTCGGCGGGTGCGTGCCCGTCACGGGGGTGTGTACCCGGCCCGTCGGCCGAGCAGGAGTGACCCCGGCCGACTTGCGGTGGCGACTGCCCGTCGAGTGATCGAGTTCCCGGCCGACAGTTTCGAGCTAGTCCTCCGCTGCCTGTCCGGTCTCCCGGCAACGTTGGGAGGACTGGCGCGACAGGACGCCATCGGCGAGATGTTGGTACCGCTGTTGCTGGTCGAGGGCGTGATCGAACTGATCGATCCCGCCGCGATGTCGTTCGATCGCCTCTGTGGGGCGGACCAATGAGCGAGATCTCGGTCGGGTGTCTTCCCGAGTCGACGGTCGTGCGGTTCGCCTGGGACGACGACCCGTGGCACGAGACTCTTCGTCGGGTCAACGACAGGGCTCAGGCGCGATCTCGTTGCGCGCTCGAATCGTGGATCCCCGGGCTCGCCGGGCACCTGCGGTCAGATATCACCGACGTCGTCCCGCTGACGCGGCGAACCGACGCGCCGCTCTACGGCCGCACGCAGTTGTCCGCTGATCTCGCCCGCCTCGATGTGGTCGACACGCTGCGCATCTATCACGACGGGCAGCTCATCGCCGTCGATCCGTTTCTGCAGCGCGACCACGTCCTGCACCGACCCGGCGTCGTCAACTTCGCCAAGATGTTGAGTTTCCTGGCAGACGGCTACACCTTCAACGTCGGAACCATCGATCGGTGGAACCCACCCCTCAATTCGATCGCCGAACACCTCGAGAGAGTCCTGGGAGGCTCGGCCGAGGTGCACGCGTTCCTCAGCGGCGGCGAGACGGCAGCCAGTCCGTTGCATTTCGACCAACCCGAACTTCTCGTCGTGCCGGTAGAGGGCGACAAGCGTTGGGACGTTCGCCGATCCGAGCACGAGTTCGCCATGGGTCCGACGTTCATCGACCACGGCGAGCCCCCCGTCGCATTCGACCGCGTCGTGTCGGTGGGGCAGGCGCTCGTGGTCCCGCGGGGATGGTTGCACAAGGCGACTCCTGTTGGTCACGTCTCGATTTGTCTGACCTTCGGGCTCTTTCGTGGTTTCCTCGCCCGCGCCGCAGGCGCGCTCGCCGACCGGGCTATCGAGGTGGACGAACTTCGTCGACCGTCGACACTCGGTTGGGACGGCGATCGCGACCTGGTTGGAGAGGCGGTCGATGCTGTGAGTGGTTCGGTTTCGCGGCTGTTCGACGTCGACGCTCTACAACGGGTCGTCGCCCGATCACTGGCCGAACTGCCCACCCGGAACGACGGCACGGTGCCGTGGGATCTCGCCGATGCCCAGGAGGTCCCGGTCGATACGCGTGTTCGTTCCCGGGCACCTGGCGGATACCTCGCGGTGGATGTGGATCGGGGGTACATCGGGTGCGCGGGCGGCGATCGGCTCATCGTCGCGTCGGGGGACCTTCGCGACGAGCTCGGAGCACTGCTCGACAGCAACGGCCGGTCACTCGAGGAGTTGGCGGGGGAGTCGGATCGACCCTCGGATCTCCTGACCGCCGGCGCCAGGTTGGTCGCCGACGGGGTCCTCGACATCTGCCCCCCCTCGGGATTCGGGTCGGACGCTGGGCGTTCGGAGTGATCTCGGTCGGGCCCGTGGACGGGCGCACCCGGTGCCGTCTTCCCGATATCGCGGCTGGGGTTCTCGACGCGGCCGCGGTCCGGATCAATGCGCGACACCTCGCGCAGTCGACCGCTGCTCTGGGTCGACTGTTTCCTGATGTGGGGGTGGGCGATCACGATTTCACCGCTCCCGCGGAGGTCCGTGTCGAGCGGGATTCGTTGAACTACTCGATCGACGATCTCGGCGTGTTCCTCCGCGACCACGACGCCCTCGATTCGTTCATCGTGATGCGCGATCGTGAGACCGTCTCGAACCTGCCCTTCCTTCTCCGTCAGCATGAGCTCTGGCGGCCGGCCGTGATGAACGCCAACCGAATCGTGGCCGGTCTGGACGACGGTTACACGATGAACTTCAGCGGCGTCGATCGCACCCACGTCGCGCTCAACGAGTTGGCCGAACACGTCGAGCGCGTCTTCGGTTGCCTCGCCGACGTCAGCGTGTTCCTCGGCGCCGGCTACCACGTCGGGTCGGGGCGGCATGCCGATCTGGGAGAACTCCTCGTCATCCCGCTGGGCGGAGCCAAGCGCTGGCAGGTGTTCGAACCGTCGCTCTCGCATCCGCTCGGCCCATCTCACGCCTCCGACCTTGGTGGACCCGTTGCGTACGACTCGGTCCTCGTGCCCGGACGTGGGCTCATCGTTCCGCGCGGGTGGCCGCACGAGGTTGTTCCGGTGGGTCAGACGTCGGTCTCGTTGACGATCGCGTTCTACCGTCCCATTCTCGCCGCCGGTGTCGTCAGCGTTGCCAACGATGCGGTGTCGCATCCCGATCTGCGTCGACCGTTCACGGGCGGCGATCACGAGCGGCTACGTCACCTGATCGACGGTGCCGCACATCGTTCGCGAGCCATGTGGGACCCGACCGCGCTCGGGCAGGCATTTGCCAGGGGACTGGCACGGATCCCGCTCCGCAATCACAGCCTGCCGCGCTGGGAGTTGCTCGACGGTCGGCTGTCAAGCGGAGTGGCCGGTCGGCTGCGGGCACCGGGCGGAATCATGGTGGCCCCAGGCGCCCACGGTGAACCGACCTGGGCGTTCGGGGGCCGGACGGTTCGCTTCGATCTCGACGACCTTCCCATCGTCGAGCAGCTCATGAGCTCGACCTGGTCGTCTCTCGATGACATCGTCTCGTGTGCCGCCTTGCCCGAGCACGCCGCCGCCCTGATGGTGGCGTTCGCCTCCGAAGGGCTGATCGATTTGGCGGAGATCGACGAGATCGCCGACGTCGACGACCCGGCATACCGCACATGACCGTCGACGTGTCCTGCATCGTGTTGTCGACATTCAACGCCCCGTTCGTGCGGACCCATCTCGTGCCGAGCATCCAGGCGAACAGCGATATGGCGACCACCGAGATCATCGTGGTCAACAACGGCCCGGACGAGCTGGCCAGCATCCCGGGAGCGAGCGTCCATCGATCAAAGCGGTACCACATCCCGATCGGGTACAACCGGGGGGCAGCTGCGTCGACCGGCCGGCTGCTGGCGTTCTTCCACGACGATTGCGTGCTGAATGACCCAGATTGGGTCGACAAGGTCGAGCGGGCGCTGAGCGCCGGGGCGTGGTTGGTCGGTCCGGATCGACGCGTCGACGCGGAGTACGCGTACCTGAAGGAGGTTCCGCTCGTCATCAGCCGTGAGACGTTCGGTTCGCTGGGTGGCTACGACGAGCGCTACTACCTCGGGTACCAGGCCGAGCTGCTGTGCTTCGAGGCGGTGCGTCGCGGGGGTTCGGTCGAGGTCGTTCCCATCGATTCGTTCCACTACTGCAACGAGATCGGGATGTCGACGCTGCTCATGCTGGCACCGCCATCGGAGCGGTCGGCCCTGGCCGCCGCGTTCGGTGATCCGAGTTTCGGCCCGAACTCGTGGCTCGGGCTTCCCGACTGGCCGACCCATCGGCTCCGCGGTCGGTGGCTGAAGGACTACCTGATCGACCTTCCCCTCGCCGGTCATCTCCACCGCGCCTACGCGGCGAGGTCGCTCCGAGATCGCCCGACATTCGGTCGTCTACTCGCCAGCGGAGTTCTCCCGTCGCTGATGCCAGCAACGGTCGGCGACATGGAGCGACTGTTCTCTGCCATCGATCTCGCCAACCGCCAGATCGCCGCCGGCGCCGGTCGTGGGGGCCCCGTCGAGCCGGCGACGGTTGACCCGCAATGAGCCGGCCGATCTTCGTTCTGGGGTGCGGCCTGTCCCAAGACGGATCCGTCTGCCTGCTGGAGAACGGTCGCATCCGGGTCGCCATAGAGAAGGAGCGTCGGTCGCTCATAATACACGACGGCGGGAACGATTCTGCCGCGATGGACTATGTGCTCGACAGCGCCGGCATCACCCTCGACGACGTTGCTGTGGTGGTGCAGAACGAGAACGGCATGTTCGCCCACGGTAATCAGCGATACGACGGCGCCACGCGGCGGCTTCGCCCCCATGACCGAGTCGTGTCGATCTCCCACCACCTCGCCCATGCCTACGGCGCGATGGGCACCTGTCACTTGGACGACGGCATGGTGTTCGTTCTCGACGGGTCCGGGAACGCATATGAGGAGTGGCTGGACCTCGATGGTGCCGAGATCCTGACCCGTCCGCCGGCCGGACATCCCGTACTCGTACTGCGAGAAGGACAGCGCGTATCGGTTCCACGCCGGTGCCCTCACTCCGCTGGTGAAGGACTTCTCCCCGCAGGCTCGGCGCAGTTCGCGGTTGGCGCGGACGACAACACAACACCCGATCGGCGGCGTGTGCCAGACGGCCTCCAAGTTAACGGCATTGCGGCTAGAGTCACGGGCCGCCGCACCACCCACACGGCGAGACGGCCGCCTAGTGCTGCCGCGCAGAAGTTGGTTGAACGTGGCCGGGGGCGGGTCGGCGGGCGTCGTAGGTCCATTTGAACGGTGTCGCGGTCTGGCTGTGGTGTTCGATGAACGCCATCATTTTGTTGACGAGGTCTTGCCGGCTGGTGAACTCGTCTCGGCGGAGGACTTTGCGGGTCAGGATCGAGAAGAACGCTTCGACCTGGTTGAGCCAGCTGGCATGAACAGGGGTGTGGTGAACAACAAACCGGGGATGATCGGCCAGCCAGGCTCGGGTTGCTTTCGAGGTGTGGGAGCTGCCGTTGTCCATGACCAGGTGAATCGCGAGGCTGTCGTCGATTGACTGGTCGATCTCGGTGAGGAACTCGATGAAGTGAACCGAGTCGTTGCGGGCCATGTCGGCGGCGTGGACTTTGCCGGTGGCAACATCGAGGGCTGCGACCAGCGACGCGGTTCCGTGACGAACATATTCGAACTCTCGGCGTGCCGGCCGTCCTGGGGCGACCGGGCTGGTCCGATGTTTGGGGCTTTTGGCTTGGATACCGGTTTTCTCGTCGACCGACAGGACCACCGCGTTTGCGGGCGGTGACAGGTACAGGCCGCACACGTCAGCTGCGCGTTCCCAGAACTCGGGGGTATCGCGGCGGGTCAGCCAGCCCTGCACCCGGTGAGGTTTGACGTCATCGTCGGCGAGGATCCGACCGATCTGCGACGCCGACATTTCAATGCCCGCGTCGGCCATCGCTGTGGCCAGGCTCGAGTGAGACTGTCGTGCGCCAGTTGGTAGGGACCACTTTGGGGGTGTTGCGCCACCTGGTAGGGACCACCCTTGCGCCAGCTGAAAGGGACCACTTGGTGGGGGTCTTCCGGGGTCGGTGTCCTAGACGCTGAACTGCCGTCGTTGCGTCTACGACCCGAAAGGCGGCGCTCAGTGGCATACCGGGAGGTTGCGGTGTTTGAAGTGCGCGAGGTGTTGAGGTTGTGGCTGGCTTGTCTGGCGTTCCGGAGGATCGCAGAGATGGTGCGGTGCGACCGGAAGACGGTGACGAAGATCGTCCGGATCGCGGAGGCTCACGGGCTGGTTCGCACCGACAGTCCGGATCGGTTGACCGACGATTTTGTGGGTGGGGTGTTTACTGAGATGGCCCCGAAGGTCCCGGATCGTCACGGTGAAGCGTGGAAGGAGCTGGTTGGCCACCGGGAGAAGTTGGAAGGCTGGCGCAACGACGACGTGCCAGCGAAGAAGATGGTCGAGTTGCTGGGCCGCCAGGGTGTG
>MTKX01000697.1_pt1 | contig 12230 bp, 16 predicted proteins | sample 1042771 | NCBI WGS metagenome assembly MTKX01 (sample SAMN06212183, study PRJNA360534) | anaerobic digester metagenome | biome: Wastewater treatment plant; material: sludge; isolation source: anaerobic digester fed with sludge from wastewater treatment plant | place: Denmark: WWTP Randers ... | reverse complement strand
ATCAGAGCCATAGGCCATAAACCGTTGTATGAAGTGCTCTTTAGGAAGAGCACACTCAAATTTTGGGCCTTCTGGCAGTGAATAGGCTTCAAGCTCTTCCTCGGATATTTCTTCCCCCTTTACCCCGCTGTAGTGCTCCACAGTAAGGCTTAGGGCTTTCTGGATAGTGCTATCTCGATAATCTGCCCGCTCCCATTTCTCCCGGTAAAGCCCCGATCTCCTAAAAATGGTATCGATCTGCCCTTCGCTTATGGTGTAGAATGCCAGTATATTGCAAAGGGCCTGGTCTGCCTCAGAATGGGATGGATAACCGGAGATGTCTCCATCCATCAGGGCCATGAATTTCTTCGCGTTCGCTGCTTCAGATGCCAGGCTGATGATCTGATCGTCGGTTAGCTTCGTAGGCCGTGTGCATTCTTTGGGCTGCTCGGGCTCGCCCCCCTCCGCTCCGAAATGCCGGGTATAGAACTCTTCCAGCTCCTCGGGTCTCTTCTCAATAGCTGTCGGATATTCCTGTAACCTGTGCCCTGTAATGGTCAGGTAATGTCGAGACTGATAGAGTTCTTTGCCGCCGCTCTTGCCGCCGTCCTTCCCGGCGGAGTAAGGCGGTGCGCCTCTGGCTATGAACCTTATACCCGTTCCCGATGGTGAGATCTCACAGTAGGTATTGATAAGATCTAAATCGACTTTGGCTTCGGACGATATCTCGCCGGTCTCCTTGTTCCGGCATTTATCCAGGTCTCCGAACTGTAGGTTATTCTCCGCTTGTGGAATTGCTTTAGGCACAAATCCAATACCGTCGAAGTGGAGAGGATCTTCAACGGGCAGGCTTAGGCCGTGTTCATAAGCTTCCTTCGCCGCCGAGAAGCTGCTCCATGTTAGTTTCGAAGTTGAACTTGCATACTTCCCGTTGAGCTGTATGGGCGGTTTATCCCATTTACCAGGCTTGCCGTCCCTTCCTTCCTTCCACTCATAGCGCCACATTACCCATTGGGAGAGGGATTGAAGCTCTCTGGGAATGTTATCAAATAAGACGGGCAGCGGCTCGGGTCTAGATGGGGCTTCCATTAGCCCCACCTCGGGCATTCAGAACAGCCAAAAAATCCGCAAACCGTACCATCAGTTCGACAAGGCCAGCCATAACCACATGCGCAAGGCTTAAATCGCTTTACAGCAACCTTAATAGTGCGGATGTATCTGGTCCGGTCCCGAGCCGGGCCTTTTCTGTCTTTTTCCATTTACTCCCCGCGAACCGGACTGTATGTAATTTCGCCGTCGTGCCCTAGGGTCACGAACCAATTTCTTTGGCCTTCGACCTTCTCTGCTATCGATTTCGGGATTCCAAATATCCGGTTTGGTCCCATATTCCTCATTTTGACAATGTATGACATCTGACAATCATATCTCCGTTCGACTATTTATTTCTATTTATCTATTTATATATTTTCTTCTACTAACTAAGCTTATATAGTAGAATCACTAACAACCGCCATATGTTTTACCTTTCACCTGACGAAATATATCTCAAAAACACAGTCGAACTTGAAGTCATCCGCGATGCAGCCCACCGGCGAGGAAGAAAGAGAAATCCTGATAAATTATTCAGCATTTTGAAATTTATTCGGAGAAATGATGTTGATGGACATCAGCCCTTATCAACCAAAGCGATCATTGAAAAATTCCCTGAATTCAAAGAAGACGATATCGAGGATCATTTACAGTTTTTAAGTAAGTTTCCAAAAACCAAGCCGTTTCTCTTAAAGGAGAGAATTTTTAATAAAGTGGTTGTAGGCGGGATTACAAAAAGACTACCGGGCGGATTCCATAACGTCTATCGATTAAACGAGGAATATCGATATCACGAAGGGGTAACGAGCTACAGTTTAGACGCGACTTTGGCCTAAAAAAGACTAGGGTTTAAGCCTGAGGCTCTGCATTATAGGGCCTCGAACATGAGCTACATGCACCGCATCCGGGCATGAACCGCCATCTTGCAGCCGCACTCGGGCTTAATCCTGAAATTGTATCTCTGCTGTGCTGCATGCTTCTGGATGGCTGGCCAGAGGCTTTGCTTAGCTGCCTGAGCCTTCGCGGCCTGAAGGGCTCTCGGGGCATGATGTATCAGGGCTACCCTCTACCGCCTCCCTGGTGGAGGCCCGGCTGGCGGGAAGAGATGGTAGGGTGCGGGAATGAAAAAGAACCTGCCAAGACCTGATCAAAAAACCATCCGCTGCGACGGCTGAGATTTCTTGGCATGCTGGCTTGGTGCATATCGGTTAACCCCTGCCAAGAGGACTTGGCAGTTTTTGACTTTAGGCAGATGCTACTGAAAGAGGGATAAAGGAGGGGGTCAGGCCCCTATTGGGCCCCGCCTCCTCCCGGACATCATCCTCAGATATACCCTAAATGTATCCCAAATGTCGCTCAAATGCTACTCTTTTGATACCCTGACAGAGACTATGCATATTGATCCACATTTACTAAAGAGGACGATTATGCCATCCCCTCTATCTTCTCTCCAGGGAGAGGAGAGACTGGCCCATTCATGCCGCCAGGCCACTTCCCGGCAGGCCGGATGCTGCCAGGCTCGGAGGGGGCTGGCTTCGCGATCAGCTCCGCGAAATGCTTTCTCTGATGCTTGCACGGGCCGTGATTATAGACCGCCGCAGGACATGAGCACGCGCGCGCTGTGGTCACATAATAGGCATCCTTTTTATTCGACAGAACCAACATCAAGCGGATCTCTCCCTCGCCCATCTCCACAAAGGCGGGCAGGGGATCGCTTGCACGACCACGCCAGGCTAAAAGGCTCTTAACGGCTTCTAATGATTGCGTTTTTGGGGTTTCCATGTTCAAGATTGTTCTTGCTGACATTGTACTTCACCGCATATATACATGTCATAATCGTATATAAGACTTATCGTAGGAAGATATATAAAGCATGCATAGACATCTAGTATCTATGCCTCAAACATACCTCGATGAAGAGTCATTGCAGATTTTGAGAAATATCAAAGAAGAGATGAAAAACGCCGGTATGAAAGGCGCTACTTATGGAGATGCAGTACGGCGCTTAAAACAGGGATATGATGAGAAGATAGGGAAGTTATCCCCATCCTCCACCTGAGCATTGTTCTTTGGTGAAGTACAATGCCAGAACGTGCATACTGCCATCATGGGATATAGTACTATTGAGGCATAGCCTTACAAATTCAAAATAATCTTGAAACAATAATAGTAGAAATAGAAATTAGGTCCGGCCAGGAGCCACGAACTCCCGGCAGGAAACTCCAGAATGCAGGAGTGATAACGTATGAATAACGTAGCTACAGCTAGCATAAATAGCTTTGGGATAGCACCCCCAGCCGAAGTACCGCCCTCAGAAGATCCTATTTTCGTCTTGACATCCAGCCAGCTCCGGCAGATCGTTGCTGATGCCATCCAGGGCCTCGAGGATGAGGTTGCCCAGCTCCGGGAAGAGAGAGACCAGGACCGCCAGGATATAGCCTCCCTGCGGGATGCTGTGGCCTCTATGGGCAAGCAGCAGGATACACTCGGAGAGAACCAGCTTATCCAGCTCCAGCTTATCAACCAGCTCAAAGAGGAGATCAAGCCTACAGCCCCGGATGAATCCTCCCTGATTGATGAACTCTACCAGCACATGCGTGCGGTGGGACTGAAGCAGACCACATTTGCCGGGGCAGCTAAGATCCTGGATCGATCCAAGGGCCGGATTAAGCAGCTCCATCCTCTCCTCGCGATGGATCAGAGGTTTATCATCCTGCCATCTGAAAGCCACAAGCAAAGACTCTTGATTAGACTTAGAGAGTTTTATGAGAGAGTATAACCGGCTAATTATCCGGTTGCCGGTTTAGAGATCAGATCGATAGCAGTTGAAAATCGCATCTTTGGTTTGGTTGTTGAACCAAAGAAAATTGACCATGATTAGATGAGGATAGAGATAGAATTTAAGATAATGTATATAAACAGCAGTAAGCTATCTGGTTTGATAGAGAATTTAGGACAAACTGGAAACCGGCTAATTATCCGGTTTTGGGATGCACCACTTCCAAAAAAGTCATGGCCTCTCTGATGGCAAAACTGATGGCCTCCCACTTTCCGGCCTGGGTGGTGGTCTCCTCCATGGGGTCTCCTATGCTCCAGCCTCATCAGGCATTTTTGAAAGCGGCTTCCAAAAAAGCACTTATTGAGATCATTTTTTAACCGGAACTCACAATCATATCGTAGGTGTGCAATATGATCGAAAAAATACCCTTGCTAAACAGCAAATCTACTTTGAAAAAGATAATCGGGATTTTTGTTTATAGTTTTTTGCTTTTGTTCGTTATTGGACTTATTGGATCTATTTTAGATCCTGTTGATAGACCTGCAGAGATAATAGATGTGGATTTAGGAGCTTATATGGTTAGTTTTGAAAAACCATGGGGCTATGAAGCTGAGATTGATCCACTATCATCTGAATATCAGTCCTGGGTTTGTTCTCCTACGTTTTGTCCTCCTGCTTATCGTCAGTATTTCAGGCGAATTGCGGATAAAGACGATTGGCTTAAAATGATTGCAATTTATTTTTATGTATTTGACGAACCGCAAATAAACAAAACAGATCTTCTAAGAGATCATTTAAAGCTGGGTAAAAAATATCGCATACAAAATCCATCAATCTTTACCTCAAATCAAGAATACATGTATGTAAAAAGCGATTCCAGTCTTGGAGCCGGATTTTGGCTTGATGGAAAAACTATGTTCACCATCAGTACTTATAAAATTCCCCAATACGACTTTGAAAATATATTAAATACTTTAAATATAACTGAATTAAGTGATTCGGCTGGTTAGTCTCTTTTTCTTGATCTCTTTTTCTCTGACCTCAATGATAGCTAGCTAGGCATCCTAGCTCCACCAGCTTACCGGATCAAACTCGTTGTTCTTGAAGTCCTCTATTACCGCGTGGCCTGAGTCCACAAGCTGCTTATTGAAGTTCCTTCCCGGCCTGCCATCCTCACTCAGATAGACCACAGCCACCCATCGGCCATAAGGATCTTTGCCAGTCTTATCATCCAGGTCAAGGAACACGTAGTTGCTCAAAAGCCAGGTCCGGGTATATGCTGATGCCACCTTTCCAGCTTCGCAGGCTTTCGCGCCGCGAGTCTCCGGGGTGTCGATGTCTGCAAGCCTGATCCTGATGACATCCTCAGATATCTGGCTGCTGTTGTAATCCTGCAGGGTTACATCGAAGGTATCCCCATCCACAACTTTGGACACCCTGCCATATGCCTCATCCGGCGCACCGGCTACCAAGCAGGGCAGAAATAAAACCAAAGCCAATATCGGGATTATTATTCTCATCAGGCAGGCTCTTGTTGTCTCATCCGAAAAATGTTATGCTTGCCTGTGATCTTCATTTAAGCTTTTGTATCTTATTCATACTTTCTATTATGTAAATATGGTCTATTGATATTGTTTTCCGGCGAAAGTACTTAGCTTTGTACGTAGAACAAGGCCATCATGGCAGGAGTTCTAGGGCAGCTATTCGGGCCACAAAAGACGGCGGTGCAGGACCGGAGGGCAATGGAGCTGGAGGTGGCCAGGGAGATCCTGGCGGAGGTCTTTGGGGTCAAGCTCTCGGAGGTGGATGAGATGATCAAGAACCGCTTCCAGGCCGGAGAGGAGAGGCGGTCCATGGATGGCGAGCTGTGGCCTCAGGAGCTTTGGGTGGAAGGAATTATCGAGAAAATTTAACTGCAATTTGGTAAAAGGTTATATTGTACCACAGTATTTATTTTGCTGGAGGGATGGATATTCCAGATGAAAGTGGTACACCTCAATCCGAGGCTGGTGTTCGAATCACTAAGCATTGTATTAATTGTGGTGCTGAGATCGACATTAATGCCGCTATGTGTCCCAAATGCGGCGTGATGCAGAACAAAAAACCTATAGGGAAAAGCAAAATATTCTGCTATAACTGCGGTGCTGAGATCGATATTAATGCCGTAATATGTCCGAGCTGCGGGGTTAAGCAAAAAACCGCCGGCAGTCTCATCCAAAATATAAGTGGCAGTACGACTGAAGAATTAAGATCCGACCCCGTATTAGATAAAAGCCCGACGACAGCGGTGATCATGGGGTTGCTGGGGTTGTTGCCCGGCTATTGGTATATTGGTCGTCTGTGGAAACGAGGAGTCGTCGTGATTATATTGGGGCTATTGTTATCCTTCACGGGCATTGGTGTATTCATCGTTTGGGGCGCGGGAATTTATGATATATACAAGCTTGCGAAAAATGAACCTGCTCCTTTTGATATATTAAATAAGTGGGATTTAGGTTAAATTTCTAAAATCCCGTCCGGCCAAGTGGGGCTTAGCCCCTCTGGCCCGGCTATAAAATGTCTTGCTCCTTCTCATGTTATCCAGGCCAGCCGGAGAGATCGCCAGATTCATCGTGGAAGGAGATCATGGCCTTTAAAATTAAAATAACACCTCATTATATTAATGATACCACTTCGCCGGTTATCTTGATCTTTTTCTCCTGGGCAAGCTCCCCCAGGATCAGGTTCAAGTCTGCAAGCTTGATCCCGGTGCACCTTCTAAGCCTGCTTCTGTCCATCTTGCCGCTGCTGTTGGTGAGTATCCATAAGATGCGGTCCCGGGGAGATTGTGGCATGTTAATCTATATCACATAATCTTATTATAGTCGATTAATTCCAGCACTACAGTCCAATCTGAATGGTTGGGTGGCGATCCGATGCGACCATTGTTTTATCTCCCTCCTTTACGTGGATCGCTTTTCCTATTCATTACCAGAATTATCATTCTCTCATCGTGAATTCTTGTTTAGGCAAATCCACAGGCTCCAAGACCGCTATGGCGTGCTTGAAGACCAGGATCTCACCTTTGGCCGTCTTGATGAGGATCTCATAGGGATTGTAGCCTTCCACTATGCCAGTAATGGGTTGGCCTCCGGTCGCTAAGCGGATGGTGACTTTCTTGCCCTTGAGTTTAGGGATGAATTGCGGGCCGGTTTGCTTCCGAGGTCTTGGTGTAGTTGTGGTATCTTCTTCTGTCTCTACCAAAAATGCCACCAGCCCTTTTTCTTGATCTCCTCTTCTCCGGGCTTCAAGGATAGCTGGCTGATGCTTTGGGTGAGCTGGGCAACGTGACTGCGCAGAAAAGCCACTTCATCATCCTTGACCTTCATGGCCTCTTTCAGCTTATCGGCCTCTACCCTGATTGCGGCCAGTTCCTCCCTCGCGGCGGATAGATCCTTTTGGGCCTGATCGGCCTGGGCCTGGAGTTTATCGGCTTTTCCTTGGGCTTGGTTGGCCTCAGTCCGGGCTTTCTCCTCGGTGCGCTTGAGGTGCGTTATCTGCCGCCACGATTCTTCCTTGTCGGTGCGGAGCTGGTGCAGATCACGCTGTAGCTCTTCCAGCTTTGCACCATCTAGCACCTCACCCCGGTGCAAGTATGCACCTATTGCGGTGCTAACCCATTGAGCCCTACTGATGCCTTTTCCTTTAGCATCCTCATCTATCTTGGCTAAAATCGAATCATCGACCGGTGCATAGACTCTTTGCACGGTGCATCCCTCCGGTGCATTCTGCACCTACCATGCACCATATGCACCTATGGAAGATGATATTGTCGGTGCATTGTCGGTGCATGTTTCGGTGCATAGGCCGGTGCAAGATGCACCATAGATCCTATGCGTAGTTATTTATGCGGTGCAAAAGTCAATAGGGCGGGCAGTACCAAAAAGCTTTTACCAGATCAGCAAAGCGTATGTATTGTTAATAGCTCACAGGCGGCGGGGACTTATCCCCACGAAAAAGCTGTTATCTGCTTGCCGCCTGGTTAAATACTACTTTTTATCGCGGTCTATTTTGTCTAGAATCTCTTCAAGGTCGATAAATCGATCAGCTAATCGAATCAAATCTTTACTGATCCCTTGACTCCTAAAGTAAGCTACTTCGACTATAAGGCCACGCCTTTGAACTTCATCTATCGCTTTGTGATAATCAAGATCCCCGGATACTATTGTGGCCACATCATATGCTCCAGCCGCTGCAAGGGATAGCAGATCGGACACCAGGGCCACATCTACGCCCTTTTCTACCTCTTTTTCAATCGTGGTGGTCTCTCCACAGCTTTCACATTTGAAATCAAATCTTCTCTTTCTTAGTGGTATAATTGAATTTTTAAATCCAGAATATTCTAGGTAGTGATAGTAGCCCATCTCCTTGTCGATCGTCTTTTTTAACTCCGGGTCGTTGTTTGGATTGGGTGGTATTGAGTTATAGTAATAAACTCTTTTTAGTTTGCGTCCTTCTGCCAATACGTCTCTTAACTTAACGCAATCAACCGATGCCCGCAGCTTTCGGGCTCCACCCATCAGGTTTTGGCCATCTATAAAGATCATCAAGCGGTCTTCGGTCATATAATTGGTATCCATCTTTGCAAGATCGTCTTAAGGGTTATGGGTGTGTTGAGAAGCAAATTTGGTTCTATGTCATTCTTGATTGCTTCAAAGAAAATGCCATAGAACTTTTCTAGCATGATGCAAGTTGCACGTACTTAATTATACAACCATCCTGATCTAGCCAGAATTGGCCTAAAACCTCTTATGGAAAAGTCCCTCTTCCAAAGACTTTGGAATTTTCATCAAGCTAACTTGATCGATCTCCTGCTATCGGTCCGTTTTGGCCGCTGCTATCGATTCCGATAAGCCTATTTCCCATAGCGTACATAGAGGCTTATTGGCCCGGAAAGGGCTTTATAAAAATGGTTAGACGCTTCTGGTTAGTCGTAAATCAGGAAAAAGAGGTGGTTGGGTTAGCAAGTTATACATATCAGTCATTCCCCGTTGATTAAGCAACTTTGCTCCACAAATCATTTATCTCAGCGTCGCTCTTTTCCCTTTTAGTAGATATCAATTTACCATTTAGAGTGTTTAAACTCCTATATTGTTCTTTGTATCTTTTTTCAACATCTCTTAACTTTTTATCTATTTCTTCAGGGAACGTCAATCCGGAGTCGTACTTTTGATCAGAATACCCGTTCACCTTAAAGCCGTATCTAGGGAGAATTGGGGCTATGTGCCATAATAATTTTCTTAAATTATTATATAATACACTTGGATATTCACTATCCAAAATCTGTTGTGATTGAAATGGCTCTGTTGGAAGTGTCCTACAATGAGACCAATACTTATCCGTGGTAATTTGCTCTACAAGTTCAGGGACCGACGCAATCAACTTGTCTAGGTCTGATCTAAGAGGCCGCAAACCTTCAACTCCGAGTTTCTTTGATCTTTCTGGATCTGAGGCTAGTGTTTTCTGCACTTCTTTTTTAAACCAATAAATTGCGATTTCCTCGATAAGATCTCGGATTTCATAGCGTGTCGCTTCTAATTGTTTCTTCTGTTCTTCGATGTCTTGTGATAATTTCTCGATAGCTGCATCATACTGAGATGTATCCATAATCCATTCCCTCTATGACCTATTAAATGAACAGATATCTCACAGAATTTATAGATTTTTTCATCACGTAGTCGGTTAAGATGGCGGTGGCAAGATCCGGGTTATGCTCACGGATAACGTCTATGCCTTCGGCAAATTTAGCGTTGCGGCGAACGGTGTGTTCACCTACACCTTCTTCGGCGGCCTGCTTTTCTGCTGTTGGGTTTATACCCGGCAGGCCATTTTGGCCTGGTGGTTCACTGGTAGCGAATTTGCCCTCCTCGTCTCTAAGCCGCTTAAGCTCTTTGGTGGCTTCATACCTCTTGCCTGAAGCATAGGCAGGCCAGGGCGAGGCCGGAAAGAGCGCCGAAGGCCAGGAATATCAACAGGGCGGTAGACCGCATCCTCACCGCCGCCGGTGACTCAGCCCGGAGGAGATGAGCCTACATATCCCTATTTGCGGGGTGGTGCGGTACTCTGCATACCACAGGGCAACAGCTACGCTTAGTATCAAGTCGTCGTGCTCTCCTTCCCGCCAGCTCCCATAAGAATCATGAGCCGTCTTAGGGTCGATTTTTACCTTGAAATTCTGCAATTCTTCAGCCAGCACCGGGCCAAATCGGAGCCCCTGAGCTATCTTCAAGCGGTCGTTTTGGGCTGCAATCTGCATGGTGGAGACCAAGTCCCTTTTTGGCACTCGCGCCCGGCGGTTATCATCCAGCCAGGTCGTAGAATCGCCGCCAGTTATCGAGACGCCGATAGGATTAAGGCCACGGTCGGAGGCCAAATCCCAAATAGGCCGGCCTACTCCAGAGTAGTCCATCACTAAGGTTTTTTCAGCAGTATTGAGGGGCGTCTTATGCCACATCTGATAGACGCGCTCCACTTGCGCCGGGTATGGCAGATCTAGGAGCATTCTCTCTAAATGGCTCACCACATAGCGATTCCCCTCTTTCTGCAAGATGGCTATAGCCGAATAATCTTTAGCTTGTCCTACGTCCCAACCTATCCAGAATCGGCCGGTTAGGGCTTTGGATGGTTTAGGCCCATCGATAAAAAATCTAGTTTCACTCATAAAGATTCCTCCCATAGCGGTTTAGCATCGGTGTTAAACATCATTTGGATCGTCTCATTTGAAAAATATTGATCCTCGGCTTGGACAAATTCGCATTCCATCTCTTGCCTATACTCCCATTCCGGCAGGGTACGGCGGGCCTCTTCCAAGATAGCCGGGGATAACCTCGGGTTCTCCGATGCTTTCTTTTCTATCTTCAGCCACTCCGAGCCGCCTTCAGTCCATAGCCGGTGGAAAAATCCCCGGCAGCCTTTCGGAGTGCTGGCTATGATTAACCGGCCTTTGGGGTTTGAAGTGAGCATCGGGAATAAGGCCGTGAAAAGCTCATCTGCCGCCTCGCTGGCTTCATCTATGATGATTGTGTCCGGTGCGGTGAACCCCCGGACAGTTTTTTGAGTCCCTGGTAGGCTAATTATCCGGCTGCCGTTGCTGAATTGCAGAGTTAATTTGTTATCCTCGGCCAGCTCGGGCTTAGGGCTGAGGTAATCCAGGGCATCGCTAACCTTACGGAAATTCTCGCTGCTCTGCCGGAGGCTCGGAGATACCAGTAGGCATAGCGATCTATCATGGAATAGGGCCTGATGGAAGCATAGCAGAGAGGCTATCGAGCTTTTGCCATACTGCCTATGACAACAGAGAATTACCCTTCTGTTGGCCGGATCGAGGATACTCCTTTGCTCCTCATCCAGCTTAACCGGCCGGCCGGCCTTGTCTCTAAGAAGGCCGTTATCATGAACCCATCTCACCGGATCGGCCCGGTGAACCTCCCACCGGAGAGCCTGCTTAAGATCGCCAGAGAGCATATTTCTCAGTCCCTCGGGGATTCATCAGGCAAGGCCGATAAGACGGCTTCCAGGGCCTCAGGGTGAGGCCTCAGGGCGGATACAATGACGGCCTTTAGCTGGATCCATTCAGGGTTAACCAGGATGTTAATCTGAGGCTGAGATTGCAGTTTACCTTCCAGCTCACCCCATAGCCTAACCAGCTCTCTTAACTCCCTGATCGCCTGGAGAGCTATCTTATGGTTCTCGGAGCCTTCGGCTTTCTCCAGGGCTATAGCTGCCCGCTCTCTGAGTATCTTAATCTGGTCAATCGGATCTTTGGCCAGTTCCAGCCGATTAGCGATATCTGCCTTGATGGTGTCTTTGAGTCCATCCCTAAGACCTTCCAGCTCTTCAGCTCGCACCTCTTCTTTGATCTCCGATAGGGCAGCTTCTCGGGCTTCGACCATCAGGGCTCGGACATCACCAAGAGGCTTGATAACGTGGTTCGCCTTATGCCGGCGTATTGAGTCCTCGGAATAGCCCCATTCCCGCGCCATTCCTGCAATCGTTTCGCCGGTCAAGTCCATTTCCAGGAGCCGCCGGTCTAGTTCATTTCGCCGGTCATCCTGGCATGGGCCGCAAGGTCGAGCCATTTCCCGCACTACCTCATACCACAGTACCGCTTGATCTCTTCAGGAGCCAGGGCGGATAACTCTTCTAGCTCATCAATTGAGGAAGCCGCTTCAGGATATCGCTTTCTCGGAGATAACCTCCTCCGGGGTTGCGATGGATGTTCCTCCGCACCGCTTACCTGGTCCATCTACAGCGCCTCCTTTAACCTGGTCTGCGAACCGTACTCTCTGGTTGGCTCTGATGGCGGGCCGTAGATGTGGCAGTTTGAGCAGATATAGCAGCTCTG
>MTKX01012431.1_pt1 | contig 12327 bp, 12 predicted proteins | sample 1042771 | NCBI WGS metagenome assembly MTKX01 (sample SAMN06212183, study PRJNA360534) | anaerobic digester metagenome | biome: Wastewater treatment plant; material: sludge; isolation source: anaerobic digester fed with sludge from wastewater treatment plant | place: Denmark: WWTP Randers ... | reverse complement strand
GAAGTCCCGCCGCCGCTTCAGTCCTTCTACAAACTTCCGGTCCTTCGGGGACCCGAGATTGTTTTTGATTACCGTGCGCCCGCGCGGGGCCTCGGAGACGACGCGTATTTTTCCATTGACCAGATTTCCGGTTACTATGGCACGCTCAACTTTCGGGCCTATTTTAACCTGCGGCTTATTTTCGAGAAACTCATTGCCGTTCAGGATGACCGAGCCGCCTTCCACGTCAATAGACGGCAATATCGCATGATGGCGTTTGTCCCCTTCCTGTTCATAGCCCCATTGCATAAAGGTGCAGTCACTGAAACCGACGGTGCCGACCCCGTCAAGAACGGCATTGCGGCGCGCCGGTCCCCAGAAGGCGCAGTTCACAAAACGGACCGTGCCGGTGTGGGTCTTTTCCACGCGGACCATGGTGGGGTCGGGCCCGTGAAAGGAAACAAACTCGCCGTTGGTGATGAGAATACCCATGGGCGCGCTCTCTTCAACAACCAGGGACGTATAACAGTCATCTGCGCCGATGCCCATAAAATTGCCGTTCGTACTGCCTCCTTCCGTCCTGATGAACTTGTATCCCACGTTATAGCCGAAGCAGAAGGTGTTATGTACATAATGCCAGTCGGTCTTTCCGAAGATAAACCCTGTGCCGTTTTCCACCTGCCACTGGTACACCTTTGTGTTCAGGGACCACCAGGGATTCCAGTGAACATTTTCGATGCGTCCGATATCATAAATCACATCCACGAACAGGCCGATATAGATGGGCTGGCCGTGAATATTGCGGACCAGGGCCCGCTGGTTGTGAGAAGCGTCTATGCCCTGGTACGGGTTGAGCAACTGCATATCCAGTATGGCGGGGGGATTGCCGCGCAGTGCGACGGTATAGGGGTACGGCGTGGGCGCGTCGGCGCCGGGCTTCTGGTCCGGATAGTGGATGGTACATCCCTGCAGCACGGCGTTGGCCTGCACCGTGATAAAGGGGGTTCCCTCCTTGCTTCCGGCGCCGCCCACCGGTTCCAGCACGCTGCCGTACACCGGCAGTTGTTCCCGGCCCACATCACGAAAGCCCGCATGGGACGGCGCATAGGTAAAGGTGCCGCGCAGGGTGACGTTTGACGGTATGGTAATGGTGCCCTCGAAACGGTACCGGCCGGACGGCACCTCAACGATGCCGCCGTTTACCTCCGCCGCCGTGTCCAGTGCCTTTTGAAAAACGGGGGTGTTGTCCCGCGTCCCGTCCGGGCAGGCGCCGTAGTCCATGACGGAACGCACCATCGGGTTGCCGGTCACCGGTGGAGCGTTCGGCGTGACAAGGGGCATGAATACGAATAGTAACAGCGTGATACTGGACATGGTGTGTTTTTCCTTGTTTTCCCATGGGTGTGCGGCGTAAAACCATACCAAAAGATACAGGGTTTTCCATTCCGATTGCAATCAATGGTTGCAGTCTATGGTAAAATAGCAGCCAACCCGACAATGTTCAATGTAACCCTTTAGGTCCCCAATTATTCTTACGCGGTATCGTCCCGCCCAAGGCTTGCATAACCAAGGAGACACTCATGACCGTTCAAGCGCAACAAAAAGATTTAAGTCGGCGAACTTTTATAAGCGCCGCGGGTGCCGTTTTTACCGGTACGACCCTGCTGGTGGCCGAAGCGAACCCCGACGCTCAGGTTTCAGAAGCGGTTTTCCCCGCAGTTGAATCTTCTTTTCTATGCGGGTGGGCAACCATCAGCATCACGCCTGACATGCCGGTGCAGCTGGCGGGCCAGTTCGCCGAACGCGTGTCGCAAAAAGTCCTGGAACCCTGCATGGCAACCGCCATGGCGCTGGAAGGCCCGGGACCGGCCGGCGCCATGGAGCAGGCGGTCCTGGTTTCCTGCGATGTGGTCCACATCCCGGAGGAATTGGTACGCGGCGTGCGGGAACGTGTTGCACGCGACCTGCCCGGAGTCGACCCGGCAAAAATCATTTTGGCGGCCACCCACACCCATACAGGCCCGACCATGATTTCCGGTACCTACAAGGACCCCGACCCCGGGGTCATATCTCCCAAAGACTACTGTGTGTTCTTTATTGAACGGGTGGCCGAGGTAGTCGGCCAGGCCTGGAATGCGCGCCGCCCGGCGGGCGTCAGCCGCGCGGTAGGGCATGCCGCCGTCGGCTTCAACCGTATCATGGTGTATGCGGATGGTTCCATGGCCATGTACGGCAAGACGGACAAAGACGATTGGCGCGGCCCTCTGGCGGGTCATGATCATGGCATGGAACTGCTTTTTACCTGGGATACCCAAAAGAACCTGACGGGCATGGTCATTAACATCGCCTGCCCCTCCCAGGTGGTCGAGGGCCAGTTATATGTGTCTCCGGATTTCTGGGGACCGGTGCGCGAGGAACTGCGCAAGCGCTTTTCCCCCGAACTATGCGTGCTCGCCGTTGTCAGCGCCGCCGGCGACCAGTCGCCGCGCGACCTGGTGCGGCGCGGACGGAACGAACCGGATATGCGCTCGGAACCGGGTATGCGCGAGATGGCGCAGCGCATTGTCAACGGCGTGATGTACGCCATGGAATCCGCACAAACGGAGATCGTATGGTCGCCGGATTTCCAGCATCAGGCGGGCCCCCTGGAACTGCCCGCCCGAAAGGTCACCGATGAAGAAGCCGCGGAAGCCCAGGCGGAAGCAACCAAACTGCTCGCATCGGGAGATGTCGTTCCCGGTTCAGGAGATGCCGCCCTGTTGCGCCGCGCGAAAGGGGTCGTGGAGCGGTATCAAAATCAGGGAGAGGCGCCGGTCTATACCATGGACCAGCATATCTTGCGCCTGGGAGATGTCGCCATGGCCACCAACCCCTTCGAGCTGTACCTGAATTACGGGCTCCAGATAAAGGCGCGNNCAGGCCGCGCTGCCCGGCGGGGCCTACAGTTCGCGGATCGCGGATAACAAGGTAGGCCCGGAAGGCGGTGCGGCGCTGGTGGAAGAAACCGTAACCGCAATTAACGCCATGTGGCCGGTGTGACAGGACGTAACGCTTATCGCGCCTGATTTGAGTGCCTGCCCGCGGCAGGATATGATTTCAGGGTGACACCCCATGTGTATAATAAACAAACAAGAGAAAAGGACAGAAAGGACGCAAAGGGCAGCTACTTTTTTTCAGATAGTGCCGCAAAGCGTTAACCCCTATGTCCTTTACGTCCTTTATGTCCCTTTGGTCCTTTCAAAAATGAGGAGAATACCACATGTCCCAAGCCCCCCCCTCTTCCCGGCTTTCGCGTCGTTCTTTTTTGTGGACGNNAAAAAACGGATACGACCGTACAGGAGGGCGCTGTGTGGACGCCCAAATCGGACCGAAAAATCCGCATGGGCATCATCGGTTACGGCGTGTGCAAGTTTGGCGCGGCTTTCTATCTGCAGGACCACCCCAATGTGGAGGTCGTTGCGGTAAGCGACCTGATGCCCGACCGGTGCGCGGCGCTGGCCGAGGTATGCCGGTGCCCCAAGACCTACCCCTCGCTGGAAGAACTCATCAAAGACGACACGATTGAAGCCGTCTTCATTGCCACGGACGCGCCCTCCCATGCTTGGCATTGCATTCAGGCGTTACGACACGGCAAGCATGTCGCGTGCGCCGTGCCCGCCGTGTTCGGTTCCCTGGAGGAGGCGGACCAGCTGCTCGAGGCGGTCAAAGAAAGCGGTCTGACCTACATGATGTTCGAAACCTCCGCTTATCACAATGAGGCCCACGCCATGCGCGAACTCTACAAGGCCGGCATGCTCGGCACGCTGGTCTACGCGGAAGGGGAATATTTCCATTACATGGATGTGCCCATCGATTCTTTCCGGGGCTGGCGGGTCGGCCTGCCGCCGCAATGGTATCCCACCCATTCCAACGCCTATTACACCTGTATCACGGGCGGTAGTTTTACCGAAGTTTCCTGTATGGGCATCCCCGGTCAAATCGCGGAATTCCTGCCAAAAAACAACCGCTACCAGAACCCTTTCGCCACGGAGATTGCTCTGTTCCGCACCAGCGAGGGCGGCATGGCGCGCATGGCGGTCAGCTGGGACACGCCTGGTCATCAAGGGGAAATGGGCCGGGTCCGCGGAACCAAGGGCAGCATGACCGGCATGACGTATCAGGGTATCGCGGATATTGCCGGCATCAACCTGAACAAGCCACCGCTCCCGCCGACGGTGGAGGCGGGCGGCCATGGCGGTTCCCATGGCTATCTGGGCGATGAATTTGTCAACGCTGTTCTGGAAAACCGAAAGCCGTTGGTGGACATTATTACCGCGTTGAATACCACCGTATCCGGTGTGGTGGCGCACCAGAGCGCCCTGAAAAACGGTGAACTGATGAAAATTCCGCAATACAGTCTGTAGAAAAAACCGTCCGATCAGACGGAACGGTCCGATCGGACGGTGTGTAATTCTTTCATCGCGGATTATGCCGTCAGGCTCTTTTTCAGAAAGTCATAGCTTTCCTTGGCGCATTGAAAAATATCTTTCTCATCGGTATTGTCCTGCTCGTAAATATACCACTCAACGCCGGATTCCTTGCCTGCCGCGAAGATATCCGGCCAGTCCAGTATTCCCTGGCCCAACGGCATAAAGCGCACGCCCCGGCTCAGCAGGCTTTTGCTTTTCACCAGGTCCTTGGCGTGAATCATCGGGCAGCGACCTTTGTTCTTGCGGATGAGTTCCGCGGGCTCGGCGCCTCCCGCTTTGACCCAGGCCAGGTCCAGCTCCGCGCACAGGTNNCCGCCATGAGAATGTCCAGCTTGGCACGGTCATCGCCGTCAAATTTTCCAAGTTCCCAGTCATGGTTATGATAGGACAGGCGCATACCGACTTCGCGCAGTTTCGCGCCAACAGCATCCAAACGTGCCGCACCGCGTTTCCAGGCCTCCAGCGAGTCCTTGCAGTCGCCCATCATGCCGCCGGGCGCCACATCCGTGTTGCCTACTGTTTTCCAGAAGGCGACCTGCCCTTCAAAATCCGTTTCAAAGCCTTCAATGCCGATATGGGCGGAGACCGCTTTCAGGCCGGCGGCGTCCAAAGCATCCCGTATTCCCTGTGCGGGCAGGTCCGGCATACCGCTCCATTGCACATATTCCCATCCCATATCACGCACTTTTTTCAGCGTACCTGCCAGATCGTCCTTGGCGGGTACGCGCAACGTATACAGTTGCAGGGCGATTCCCTTAAATGCATCCCCTGCGACAGCGTTTGTGGCGCTTGCCAATCTCGTTGACAGGGCGATGGCGCCCATAGCGGCCAGTGCTTCTCTGCGGGACAGCGTCCCTGTTGAATGTTTTTTCATACGAATGTGTTCCTTTCAATAACGGGCTGTACTGGAATCAATTGAACGGTGTCAACCTTCAAATCAGACACTACCTACTCCAGATGGATTTTTCTATACAATACACCATGGCATGGAAACAAACAAATTATCTTAAAGAACCTCACTTGGACCATGCGGCCGCGCAAATGCAATTGCGCCGTCGTACAGGCAATACGGTATACTGAAGCGGTCATAGTAGTGCGTTCTTTGCCGGGCTTCGGCCCCATGCGCGGTTGCGCGGGAGATTCTATCATGCCCTGTCAATTTCATGCCACCACGGTTTTATGTGTGCGGAAGAACGGCATTGTCGCCATGGGCGGTGACGGCCAGGTCACGATCGGTGAAACCGTCATGAAGGGAAACGCCACAAAAGTGCGCCGCTTGGCCGACGGCGAGGTGCTGGCGGGATTCGCCGGGGCGGTGGCGGACGCGTTTACCCTTTTCGAACANNCGCCGGCGCGGTTGCGGACGCGTTTACCCTATTTGAACGTTTTGAGGGGAAACTCAAGGAATTCAACAAGAATCTGCAACGTGCCGCAGTGGAACTGGGCAAGGAGTGGCGCACGGACAAATACCTGCGTCAACTGAACGCATTGCTGGCCGTGAGCAATCGTGAAATATCACTGCTTATTTCCGGCAGTGGCGAGATCATCGAGCCTGAAGACGGCATTTTGGCCATTGGTAGCGGCGGTGCCTATGCGCTGGCCGCGGCCCGGGCCTTTTCCGCCCATACCGACATGGACGCCCAACAAATTGTGGAATGCGCGCTCCGCATAGCGGCGGATATCTGCATCTATACCAATGCCAACATCACGATCGAAACACTGACGGCGCTCTAAGCGTTCCTCTTCCAGGCCGTTATTGCCTCCGGCCAGATTACATTATGGCGCCATGAAGGAGGTGCACTGTCGCGCCACAGCCCGGAACTGGGCAGCTAAATCGACGCTCTCCATCTCCCGGGCGTCCGCCCAGTGATACCGGTCGTGTTCCGTGCTCAGGCGTACTTCCCCCGGTTCGGTCTCGGCGAGCATGAAAAGATATACCACATGGCAATTGGACAAGGAGGACATGGCCGTATCCACAGGCCGGAGTAGCCGAATTTCAAGGCCGGTTTCCTCGCGCACCTCCCGTTTCAACGTCTCGTCAAATGTTTCACCATGGTCCATTTTGCCGCCGGGAAACTCCCATTTTCCGGGGTTGTTTTTGGACGTGCCCGAGCGGCGCAACAGAAGGCATCGCCTTTCCTGGTTCAGCACAATGGCTTTCAGGGAAAGTGAAAAGGGTTTGTGCTGTTCCTTCGGCATGAGGACCTCCTGTAGTGCTTCACACGGATTCAATAAAACACAGAAACTGTTGTTTTATAGGATCGGCGTAAATATGGGCGCGCGCACCCGGCGCGGCGTCTTCCGGCGTCAGGTAGCGGATAACATGCGCATAGGGGGCGGCTTCGGGAAGCGCCTCCACAAGATGGTTCGGCCCCTCCAGGAAGAAGCGGGCGGCAATCAGCGAATCCGGTTTTTCGGGAAACAGGGCAAGATATAGCATTTCCATTTCCACCAATTCACTGAAGAAGTGCGTTCCCATGGAAACATCCGGCACCAGGTCTTCCCGCATGGCCACAATCTCACACAGACTGGCCACGTTTTCGATTTCAGCAAAGGTAATGGGCACGCCCAGGGACGGGGTGGAGGTTCCCCATCGGCCGGGACCCAGCAGCATGACATGCGCATGCCGGCAGGCGTCTTCACAATGGGTCAGCTTCCCGATGAGACGCGCCACCCGGTGCCGTTCCTGGACGGGTAATTGTCCGTAGGTATCCGGATTGACAAAGATGAACCGTTCCACCGAGTCCGACCTGGGCTGGCCGATAATGGGCCCCGAGGACCGAAGCAGTATCCGTTCATCCGGTATGTTTTCCGGCATGTCTTCCATGGCGGCGTTGCCCTTTACCTGTAACGGCCGGCATTGCACCAGGTTGATGCGATAATCGGTTTCATTGACCAGGTTTAAGGTGAACTCAATATCCACAGGGTTTTCATAGGCGCGCTGCAGGGTGCTCAGGGCGGTGTTCATATCGTCGACAAAGTCCGTGCTGCGCAGAAACTTGTCAAAATTGATGAACAGGGGAGACACGATCTGCCTTCCGGTCTGTCGAATCTGGTGTTCCACCTCAGGGTCGCTCGCGGCAAGAAAGAGGCATTTCCAGGCCTGTCCGTCTTGGCGACGTTTAAGCAACTGCATAAAATCCATGGTGCCCAGATGGTTCGCATTCAGATCCAGCAGGTCCACTTTATGTTGGATATATTTACGCGCCATTGCGCGGTCGCCTTCCGGGGTCTGCATGGGAGCGTTCAGCGCGATGATCCGTGTGTAGTCGTCATCGGAGCGGTTTACGGCACGGGTGCCCAGTCCAAAGACCAGCCGTACCAGCCCGGCTTCCGGTTCGATGTCCTCATGCCAGACATAGGGATTGTAGGAAAAACCGACCCCGGCCGCATCCGGGAAAAAGAGATCTTCGCGCTGGACGCCCGAGACACGCTGCACCAGCAGGCCCATCTGCTCCTCTTTGTCGAGCAGTCCGCGGCATTTGCGATAGGCCAGCGCGTCTTCGCTCATAGCGCTGGCGTACACGCTGCGTACGGCGGATTTGAAATCTTCCAGCCGCTGTTGAAACGAACCCTGGTTGGGACAGAAGACACTCTCATATTTACCGGCGAAGGCGTTTCCGAAATTGTCTTCCAGGACGGAACTGGAGCGCACAATGATGGGGGAGCACCCGAAATAATCGAGCATGCGCGTAAGTTCCGCCTCCATTTCCTGCGGGAAAACACCGGTAAGAATACGACGGCGAATCTGCTGGGCGCCTTCCAGAAAGTCCCGGGCCGTTTTCTGGCGCCGCCGAATCCACCAGCAACCGTTACGGACCAGGAAGGTGTAGAACATGTCGGCGCCGATGTAGAAGCTGTCGTGTCCTTCCAGGCGCTTTTGCCAGCGGACAGGATCATGATGCTTCAGAATGGCCTGGGCCAGCAGCATGCCCACTGCCTTGCCGCCGATCATGCCCGTGCCGATGGTGCGCCGCCCGATATCAAGCATGTCTTCCAGGGTCAGGTAGGTGCGGGCCAGCGACAGGATGCGCGTGTCACGGGAAATGGCCATACGCAGAAGTTGTTCAAACAGCAGGGACGCATATTCACTGTGCAGTCCCTCGGGTNNGTCCAAGCAGCAGGTCCTGCGCCTGAAGAAAGGCCTTGTTCCAGGCATCCAGGGGACGCACCGCGCAGCCAACGGCAGAGGGCGGCGTGTCGCGCAATACCCGGGTAATGGTGTGGCTTTCCGAGATGGGTTGGAACGCCTCGTCACGCCAGCGGTGCAGCATGTGCATGGTCGGCGAGAAGCGCTGCTGCGTTTTAAGGGGGCGCAGGTACAGTTCGCCTTCATGCCGGTACACGTCCGCCATGACCTGCGCCGTCTCGCGGATAGGCATCACGGCTTCATTCGAATGCCGGTCGCGCATAAGCGCGAAGTACGCGATGTCGCCCCGGTCGTACAGGTAGGGACAGGTGAGCATGAAAAAATTACAGAGCATCTGGTCGCTGTACCAGGTCTCCGCCAGGCTTGAAAGGGAATCGAACACATAATACGCATCACGGGGCGTCTGTTCAATGGCGTCATGTACCGCGTCGAGAAAAGACTCAAATCCCTGTCGCGGGTCCAATTCACAGGTCGTTAAGCCGCCGGGAAACGCATCCGGTTCCACAATGGGCGGATGATTCGCGTAACGCAGGTAGACCACGGCCCGTCCCGACTTGATGCCGTGAGCGCAGTACGGCAGTGCAAAGGAACGGTAATCTTCCACGTGGGCGACGCGCCAGACCAGATTATCGCCCGCAATCAAACCGCGCAATAACTGGTCCAGTTCAGGCAGCCCGGTGCTTAAATCCGTCCTTTTCACTGCATCCTGGTTCCTTCTGCTGGTTCTTACGCGGGCCCCGTCTTGCGGCAAACAACGCGGTGCCGTTATATTACGCCCTGGTCGAGCATGGCATCGGCCACCTTCACAAACCCGGCGATGTTCGCGCCCATGACATAATTGCCCGGCTTACCATAATCCGCGGCCGCTTCTGCAGCCTGGGTATGGATGGCCATCATAATCTCCTGGAGTCGCCGGTCAACCTCTTCCCGCGTCCAGTTGGTATGCTGCGCGTTCTGGGCCATTTCCAGGCCCGACACGGCTACGCCGCCGGCATTGGCCGCCTTGCCCGGCCCGTAAAGCAGGCCGTTTCCAAGGAAGACGTCCACGCCCTCCGGGTCTGTCGGCATATTGGCGCCTTCAGCCACCAGCGTGCATCCCTGCTTCACCAGCAAGGCCGCGTCCGCTCCGGTAATTTCATTTTGCGTTGCGGACGGGAAGGCGCAATCACAGGGAATGCCCCATGGCCGCTTGTCCTCCAGGTATACCGCTTTGGGGTACCGCTCGGCATAGTCCTTGATCCGGCGGCGGTATACGTTCTTCAATTCCATAATATAGGCCAATTTTTCCTGGTCAATGCCGTCCGGATCGTGAATGGTGCCGTTGGAATCCGACATGGATACGGGCTTTGCACCGAAATCGAGCAGCTTTTCCACTGTGTACTGGGCCACATTNNTTTGCACCGAAATCGAGCAGCTTTTCCACTGTATACTGGGCTACATTGCCGGAACCGGACACGGCGCACACCTTTCCTTCCAGTGTGTCGTCCCGCGTGGCCAGCATGTTCTGTGCGAAATAGACCGCGCCGTATCCCGTCGCTTCGGGCCGGATCAACGAACCGCCCCAGGTGACGGCCTTGCCTGTCAGCACCCCGGTAAATTCATTGCGCAGGCGTTTGTATTGTCCAAAAAGATAACCGATCTCGCGTCCGCCCACGCCGATGTCCCCTGCGGGAACGTCGGTGTTCGGTCCGATATGGCGTGCCAGCTCCGTCATGAAGGATTGGCAAAAACGCATGACTTCGTTATTACTCTTGCTCTTCGGATCAAAATCCGAACCGCCCTTGCCGCCGCCCATGGGCAAAGTCGTCAGCGAGTTCTTAAATACCTGCTCAAATCCCAGAAATTTTAAAATGCCCAGGTAGACGGTGGGATGAAAACGCAGCCCGCCTTTGTATGGGCCGATGGCACTGTTGAATTCAATACGCATGCCGCGGTTCACCTGAATCCGGCCCTTGTCATCGGTCCAGGGCACACGGAAAATAAGTACCCTTTCCGGTTCCACCAACCGTTCGAGAATGCGGTTTTCTTCATACTCCGGGTGCCGCTCCAGCACCGGTTCCAATGTTTCAAGGACTTCTTTGACGGCCTGGTGAAATTCAGGTTCCGCCGGATTCTTTTTCACAACCATTTCATATACGGAGGTACTGTACGACACGGGGGATCTCCTTCGGCCGTTATTCCCGGCACACAACCACATGTTATCGCAACTGTTTCAAGGGGCATGCGATTTGACCTTAACCGGAACCTTGCATCCGATTCAGTGGAAGTATACCGTGCCTGAACAGGGAAATTCAAGAAACATATCTTTAAGAAGCCCCCTTATTTACAAGGGTATCCGACGATCATTCCGCAAGGGGCCACCGTTTCATGGAACAGCGCATAAATTCCAAAATTCTAATATACGGCAATTTTGCCGGATAATGAAATCAAGCAGTACCGACTATTCCCCAGGAACGACTTTGTTGGGCGGCACGCGCCCTGCAAGGGCGGCCACAATATTTTCCGCGGCTATGCGCGCCATGGTCCCCCGGGTTTCCACGGTTGCGCTGCCCAGGTGGGGCAGTAAAAAGGCGCGTTCTTCAAGAAGCAGCCCCGGGTACACGCAGGGTTCGTATTCGTACACATCCAGCCCTGCGGCATCGATCAGGCCTTCATGGAGTGCGACGCACAAGTCTTCTTCCTTTACCACAGGGCCGCGGGATGTATTTACCAGCATCGCCGTCCGTTTCATTTGCCGGAATTCGTTTATGGTGAAGGCGTGCCGTGTCTCCGGTGTCAACGGGCAATGGATGGACAAGATATCGGCGTTTCGCAACAGGACTTCTTTCTCCACTCTGCGGGCGGCCAGGTGCTGCTCTGTTTCTTCATCCAAGGGTTTGGCGTCATGGTAAAGAATGGTCATATCAAAACCGCGCGCCCGGCGCGCGACTGCCCGGCCGATGCGGCCCATGCCGAAAATGCCCAGGGTTTGTCCGTACACGGACCTGCCGAGGAATTGCAGGGGCCCCCAGCCGTCCCAGTGCCCGGCGCGCAGGCAGCGCTCTGCTTCCCCTGCGCGTCGCGCCGCACCAAGGATAAGCGTCCAGGCGAGGTCGGCCGTGGCTTCGGTGAGCACGCCCGGCGTATTGGTGACCTGTATTCCCCGAGCCGCGGCGGCTTCCAGGCTGATATTGTCGTATCCCACCGCCATGTTGGCAATGACCTTCAAATCCGGACCGGCCGCGTCCATGGCCTCGGCATCCAGTGTTTCGGTGACGGTGCTCAGAATTGCGTCGGCGCCCGCTATGAAATCCAGCAGCGCGTCCCGCGTCATGGCGCTGTCTTCTTCACAAAGACGGATGTGCTCCCGCCCATAAGCATTGATGAGTACTTCCACGCCCGCTTCAGGGATACGGCGAGTAACGGCGATTTTCATGAAAGGTTCCTTCTGAAATAAGAGGTGGCCGGCCGTTGCACCAACCGCTGTGGATAGCGTTACAAAGTATGCCTAAGCGGCTTGGGTACCTTATGCCGCTCAAGCGTCTGTCCACCGGGCTTTCTTGCTGAGCAGGCCTTCAATAATCAGGTCCGTGGCCTCGTCTTCGGTAAGCCCGCGGCTGAGCAGCGTCTGGAGTTGCCTTGAATCCACGCTGCCGATGGCGGCTTCATGGGTGACGTGGGCGGTAGGGTTGCGCACTTCGACAACGGGTACCGCGCGCGCCACGGCCTGGCCCAGTACAATTTCTTTGC
>MTKX01004666.1_pt1 | contig 12337 bp, 9 predicted proteins | sample 1042771 | NCBI WGS metagenome assembly MTKX01 (sample SAMN06212183, study PRJNA360534) | anaerobic digester metagenome | biome: Wastewater treatment plant; material: sludge; isolation source: anaerobic digester fed with sludge from wastewater treatment plant | place: Denmark: WWTP Randers ... | reverse complement strand
CGTTATTCAGTCACGAAGCCGGCTATTTTAGTCCGGAACTATATTTGCAGAATGATTTAATCAGAATTAGCGTGAAGTGCCACCATCATAATACGGGAAAGAATAATACTGACATAGCAAGTGCATTCATTGCCTGTGGCAGGGTAAGAAATATTCCACAGTATTATTTTACTACTATTTCTTGAAAGATTGATTAGTTATATCTATTTTCGTGACTGTTCAAAAAATCAAACTCCCATTTCCCTGATAGACTCTTCTACTTTTTGAGATAAAAAACCTGATTATGAAGACATTTATCAACGATGATTTTCTTCTTGGGAACAAGACTGCAAGAAGGTTGTATCATCAATATGCCGAAGATCAGCCCATAATAGATTTTCATTGTCACCTCTCGCCGCAGATGATCGCAGATGACAGGCAGTTTGACAGTATCACCCAGGCCTGGCTCGAAGGTGATCATTATAAATGGCGTGCGATGAGAACCAATGGTATTGATGAGAAATACTGCACTGGTAAAGCATCTGATGAGGAGAAATTCAGAAAATGGGCTGAGACAGTACCTGTCACTATCGGTAATCCGCTGTATCACTGGACTCATCTGGAGCTTGCGAGGTATTTCGGGATATTTGATCTCCTGTCGCCTGAGACTGCTGATTCTATCTATAAAAGGGCAAATGAGCTCCTCAGGTCAAAGGAATACAGCATCCGCTCGCTTCTGACAATGGTTAAAGCTGAAGTGGTATGCACAACTGACGATCCCGCCGATAACCTTGAACATCATAAAAGACTCAAAGGTGCAATCGAAACAGCTATACTTCCAACCTGGCGGCCTGATAATGTGATCAAAACAGATGATACTCAGAAGTTCATAAATTACATTGAACGGCTCGGCAAATCAGCGGATATTGTAATAAATGATTTTAACACTCTTGTTGAAGCACTGGAGAACCGTCACAAATTCTTTCATGAAATGGGTGGAAGATGGTCCGATCATGGGCTTGACAGGTTCTTTTTTACTCCTTATACTGCGTCTGAAGCAGATAAAATGTTTAAAAAGTTACTTAAAGGAGATTCTCTTAGCAGCGACGAATCGGAGAAATATAAGACAGCAATAATGACGGAACTGTGCAGGATGAACCACAGAAGAGGATGGGTTCAGCAGTTTCATGTCGGGGCGCTGAGAAACAATAATTCCCGTATGTTCAGGCTGATGGGTCCGGACACGGGGTGGGATTCGATAGCAGCACCACAGGATGCATTCAGGATGTCAAAATTCCTCAACTCTCTCGATGATACTGATCAGCTGGCAAGGACAATCCTTTACAATCTCAATCCTGCCGACAACGAGATGATGGTAACAATGGCCGGCAATTTCAACGATGGATCGACAGCTGTAAAGGTACAATACGGACCTGCCTGGTGGTTCCTTGACCAGAAGAACGGAATGGAGAGACATATGAGGGACCTTTCATCACTCGGATTAATGAGAAGATTCATAGGGATGGTAACGGATTCCAGAAGCTTCCTTTCTTATCCGAGACATGAATATTTCCGTCGCCTTGCATGTAATTATATCGGCGAAGAGGTTGAAAAAGGACTAATTCCCGATGATGATGAACTTCTCAGACCCCTGATTGAAGGAATATCATATAAGAATGCAAAAGAGTACTTTGGTTTTAATAAATAAACCATCATCAGTCCTTATAATAAATTGAAAATTAAGAAAATAACAGATGATCTTCATGAAGGATATAAANNCCGGTGGTGCTGGTATTATCTGTTCGGAGATGGCAAAGTCACTTTCACAACAAGGTGTTAAAACTGCAATACTCGATCTCAACAGGGATGCTGCCGTCAGAGTAGCGAAAACAATCGAGAAAGAGATAAAATCGCAGTGCATTGGACTTGTTGCAAATGTACTTGACAAGAAATCTCTTGAAGATGCAAAAGATGAGATAAACAGGATTTTCGGACCGGTGGATATACTCGTCAACGGAGCAGGAGGAAATTCACCTGCAGCTACAACAAAGGTAGAAAAGATAGAAGGATCGGAAGATCCTGCAGATACTTTCTTTGGGTTGCAGATCGAGGGATTTGATAAAGTATTCGATCTTAATGTAAAAGGAACAATAATTCCTACAATGGTCTTTGCCGTCGATATGGTGAAGAAAAGGTCGGGAGTTATAATAAACATTTCCTCAATGAATTCATACAGGCCCCTTACCAAGATTGCCGCCTATTCTGCCGCGAAAGCTTCTGTTAATAATTTAACACAGTGGCTGGCTGTTCATTTTTCTAAAACAGGAATCAGGGTCAATGCAATTGCTCCCGGTTTTCTGCTTACAAACCAGAACCGCTTCCTTCTCGTAGATGAGAAGACAGGAGAATCGACACCGAGAGGCAGGAAGATAATCAATAATACTCCTATGGAAAGATACGGTACAGCGGAGGAATTGACAGGTACATTGTTATATCTTGCGTCGGATCTTTCCAGGTTCGTTACCGGTGTTGTGATCCCGGTAGACGGGGGATTCAGTGCATACTCGGGAGTGTAACCAGGGAGCAGGGGGCAGGGAGCTTGGAGCTCGGAGCAATGCGACGATTCCGCGACAGCGGAAGGTGAGAGGTGAGCGATGAGAGATGAGAGGTGAGTGGTAAGTTAGTGAAAGAAAGTAAGCGAAGAAGGGGAATCAAGTATTTGAAATTATCTTAAATGAGAATGATTTATTATCAGAGAGGCTCGGAAAATAGTGTTATTGATTCACAAAGTCTTGAGGAGGGATTGTTTTCGGCGCTCGATAAGATCGGGAAGAAAAAGAAAGTGCTTGTTGTACCGCCTGACCAGACCCGGATACATTCACGCGCCGGCGAGATTACAGCTCTTCTGTACAAGTACTATAAAAATGATCTCAAGGATATTCTTCCCGCGCTGGGCACTCATACGCCAATGACTAACAATCAGATCGGTGAGATGTTCGGTGATATCCCCAGGGATCTGTTCCGTGTCCNNAAGATGTTGTCACAGTGGGTACAGTCAGCGGAGATATGGTTTCGCAGATCACAAACGGGGCTCTTGATTACTCATGGCCGGCTCAACTTAACAAGATTGTTCTTAATGGAGGCCATGACCTTATTCTCTCAGTCGGACAGGTAGTCCCGCATGAGGTGATGGGAATGGCAAATTATAACAAGAACCTCTTTGTCGGTACGGGCGGCCATGAAGGTATCAATAAAAGTCATTTCATTGCCGGTGTATATGGCATGGAGAACCTGATGGGGAAAGCGGATAATCCTGTAAGAGGGATGCTTAATTATGCTGCCGGCAATTTTATCCCGCATCTTCCGGTGATATATATTTTAACTGTAATAGGGTATGATGATTCCGGTAAGCTTGTCATCCGAGGTCTTTTCATAGGCGATGATATACAGGCCTTCTATAAAGCTTCAGAACTTTCACTTAAGGTCAATTTCACGGTATTCGACAAGCCTCTTCGCAAAGTTGTTGTGTACCTTGACCCTGTTGAATACAAAAGCACATGGCTTGGAAATAAAAGTATTTACAGAACCAGAATGGCGATGGACGATGGTGGCGAAATAATCGTACTGGCGCCCGGACTTAAGGAATTCGGCGAGGACAAGGAGATCGACAGACTTGTCAGAAAATATGGTTATATAGGGACTCCCGCAGTGCTCGAAGCTGTCAGAAAAAATGAAGAACTGAGACAAAACCTGGGTGCCGCTGCACACCTGATCCATGGTAGTTCCGAAGGCAGATTCTCCGTAACTTACTGCCCCGGGCATCTGAGCAGGGAGCAGATAGAATCAGTTAAATTCAGATATCACAGTCTGGTAGATGCTTTAAAGAAATATGATCCGCACAAGATGAAAGACGGATTCAATATGATGCCTGACGGAGAGGAAGTTTTTTATATTTCAAATCCATCACTCGGGCTCTGGAGTTCAAAAGCACGTTTGGGATGATCTGATGAACCTTAAATAAACGAATTTGAAACAATTTTGAAAGTAATGAATAAATTATCTGACATAGGATTGATAGGACTTGCAGTAATGGGCGAGAACCTTGTGCTCAATATGGAAAGCAAAGGCTTCAGAGTAACTGTTTTTAACAGGACAGTGCAGAAAGTTGATGATTTTATTAACGGAAGGGCCAAAGGCAAAAATATTACCGGAGCTCACTCGATTGAAGAGTTCGTTGCTTCGCTGAGCCGTCCGAGGAAGATAATGATAATGGTTAAGGCAGGTAATGCCGTGGATGATATGATAAACACCCTGATTCCACACCTTGAGCCGGGAGACATAATTATCGATGGCGGGAACACACATTTTCCTGATACAAACAGGAGGACCGCATATGTAGAGAGCAAAGGTCTTCTCTATATCGGGACAGGTGTCTCCGGTGGTGAAGAGGGAGCTTTGCTTGGTCCCTCTATTATGCCCGGAGGTTCCAAAGCAGCATGGCCTGCTGTTAGACCGGTTTTCCAGGCTATAGCTGCCAAAGTGGAGGACGGTTCACCATGTTGCGACTGGGTAGGTGAGAATGGAGCCGGACATTTCGTAAAGATGGTTCATAATGGCATCGAATACGGCGATATGCAACTTATCTGCGAGGCTTACCAGGTAATGAGGGACCTTCTGAAAATGACAGCAGACGAAATGCATCTTGTATTCAAAGAATGGAATGAGGGTGATCTGAACAGTTACCTTATTGAGATAACGAGGGATATCCTTGCTTTCAGGGACACTGACGGGCATCCTCTTGTTGACAAGATACTTGACACTGCCGGTCAGAAAGGTACGGGCAAATGGACAGGTATTGCTGCTCTTGATCTTGGAATTCCTCTGACCCTGATTGGTGAAGCAGTATTCTCAAGGTGTCTTTCTGCAGTAAAGGACGAGAGAGTAAGGGCGTCGAAGATCCTGCATGGACCTGATTCTGCCCTTCCCGGAAAGAAATCTCAGTTCCTGAACGATCTCAGAGACGCTCTTTATGCTTCAAAGATCGTTTCGTATGCCCAGGGATATTCACTGATGAAAGCAGCTGCAGAAGAATATAATTGGGACCTGAACTATGGAGGCATAGCTCTTATGTGGAGAGGCGGCTGCATAATCAGGTCAGCATTTCTCGGGAAAATAAAAGAAGCTTTCAATAATGATCCTTCAATAACTAACCTGCTGCTTGATCCTTTCTTTAAGGAAAGGGTTGAAAAAGCCCAGGAAGGATGGCGGAGGATTGTTGCATCGGCAATTTCAAACGGTATACCTGTACCCGCGATGTCATCAGCTTTGGGTTATTTCGACGGTTACCGCTGTGAAAAGCTCCCTGCCAATCTGCTGCAGGCTCAGCGCGACTACTTCGGTGCTCATACTTATGAAAGAACAGATAAGCCAAGAGGGGAATTCTTCCACACGAACTGGACCGGAAGAGGCGGAGCAACTTCATCTTCGACTTACAATGTTTAAGCTCAAATAAAAACAAAAATTATGTCAGCCACTTCAATCAGTGAAACTATCGGGAAATACAGGTGGACAATATGTGCACTGGTCTTTTTCGCTACAACTGTCAACTATTTCGACCGGAATGTTTTAGGCCTCCTGAAACCTGTTCTTTCTGAAGAGGGTATCTTCGGTGCAGATAAGGCTAACCAGGAACTTTATTATTCCTGGGTCGTCATGAGTTTCCAGATCGCATATGCCATAGGTATGACAATTGCAGGAAGATTCATTGACTGGATTGGCACGAAAAAAGGTTATGCATACTCTCTTCTGGGATGGAGCTTTGCCGCAATTGGTCATGGACTCGCCTATAACACATTTACTTTCGGAATATGGCGAGCTGCTCTTGGTCTCACGGAAGCCGGAAATTTCCCGGCAGCCAACAAGACAATTGCAGAATGGTTCCCTAAGAAGGAAAGAGCTTATGCAACCGGAATTTACAACTCCGGAACAAATATAGGTGCAATCGTCACTCCCCTTTTCGTTCCCTGGATAGCTATGCACTGGGGATGGAAATGGGCCTTTATTTTTGTCGGTATCATCGGACTCAGCTGGTTGTTCTTTTGGTACAGGATTTATGCTTCTCCGGATCAAAAACTAAAGGCAGGTAAATTATCTCAGAAGGAATACGATTACATACACAGTGACATTGATGAGAAAGCCGATGTAGATAAAGCCACGGAAAAGGTATCCTGGGCTAAGCTACTAACATATCGTCAGACATGGTCCTTTTTTCTGGGTAAGTTCCTGACTGACCCGGTATGGTGGTTCTATCTGTTCTGGCTGCCGGCTTTCCTCAGTGGTGAGAATGCAAGAAAAATCGAACAATTCAAGGCATTGAATCCGAATTTTTCCGGCGATAGTTCAGATATTCCCGGTATAATAACCTGGACACTTGCTGTAGCTGTAGTCTATACTATTTCCACTATCGGTTCAGTTTACGGAGGATGGCTGCCTAAGAAATTCATAAATGGCGGTATGGCAACATACAAAGCCCGCAAACTGTCAATGTTCATCTATGCCCTGTTTCCGCTGACTGTTTTATTTGCCAGCTGGTTAGGCAAATATAACACATGGTATGCAGTTCTTGTTATAGGGCTTGCCTGCGCTGCACATCAGGCATGGTCGGCAAATATTTTTACAACCGTATCCGATATGTTCCCCAAAAAGGCTGTCGCATCGGTAACGGGTATCGGCGGAATGGCCGGAGCTGTAGGTGGTATTCTCGTGGCACAATCGGCAGGTCTGCTTCTGAAACATTATACTGCTCTGGGCAGAATCGAGGCAGGTTATTCTATGCTGTTTGTGTACTGCGGACTGGCATATGTCGGAGCGTGGGTAGTTATGCATTTTCTCGTTCCCAGGATGAAAAGAGTAGAGAACCTGTAAAAGATCATCATTCGTTTCATAACTGATGAAGATAATTGCTTCATGAAAACACTCGGAAAATATTCTATCGGAATGGGCGATCGATTTGGCCGCCAGGGCAGTGCCCAGCTGAAAGCTGTAATAGAAGCCGGAACTAAGGGCATCGATATAACACCCGTCTGGAATAAATCCAACAGGGAACATATGATAATCGGAACCCGGCCTGATGATGTAAGAAAAGAAGCTGACGAGGTCACAAAAAAAGCTGGTTTTACTAAACCCTATTTCGTGGACGCTGATCATATTAACCTTGACACTGTTGACAGGTTCATAGACTGTTCCGATTTCTTTACGATCGATGTGGCTTCATATATCGGCAATAAAGCAGATGAGGAGAAGATTGAGGAATTTGTGATCCGGTCAATGGTATATTCTGGTAAAATACGATTTAACGACATTGCAGAACCGATTGAGGTATCCCTTAAAAAAATAAAAAACATAGCTGAGAAATACCTGTTTGCAGCACTGAAAGCCCGGGAGATATATGAAATAATTGAAAAAAAGAAAGGAAAGGGAAATTTTGTTACCGAAGTATCCATGGATGAAGTGCCTCATCCTCAGACACCTGTCGAACTGCTTTTCATTCTCAAGATGCTTGGTGATCTAAAAATACCAGCTCAGACCATTGCTCCCAAATTCTCAGGAAGGTTCAATAAGGGAGTTGATTATTCAGGCGATCCCGATAAATTTGCCGCTGAGTTTGAATCTGATCTGATGGTAATTGACTATGCAATTAAGGAGTTTGGGCTCCCGGATAATCTTAAGATGAGTATTCATTCCGGTTCCGATAAGTTTGCCATTTACCCTTACATAGGATCAATCATAAGGAAGCACGATAAAGGTATTCATTTGAAAACTGCAGGTACCACCTGGCTTGAAGAGGTTACAGGCCTGGCTCTTTCAGATGGAGCGGCGCTTGAATTCGTAAAGGAGATCTATTTCAGTTCCCTCGAGAAAACTGACGAATTATGTGCGCCTTATGCCGATGTTATTGATATTGATAAGTCCGGATTGCCATCAGTGAAAGAAGTATCAGGCTGGAGCAGCAAAAAATTTGCTGATTCAATAAGACATGTAGAAGGGAACAGCGATTATAATCCAAATATAAGGCAGCTCATTCATGTAGCTTATAAGCTCGCCGCTGAGAATTCGGATAAATTTTTCATACTGCTGGCTGAGAACAGTAAAACTGTCGCAGAATGCGTTTTTGAGAATTTGTATAACAGGCATATATGCAGATTGTTTGATATCAGATAAGGAGGCTAAGTAGAAATCACTTTCATACAATATCTTGAAAAGGGAAATTGAAAGAAAATTCATTGTGACCGGAGAATTCCGGAAAGACGTTCTGAATTCCACCCGGATAATCCAGGGTTACCTGTCAAGCGTCCCGGGAAGAACAGTAAGGATCAGGATCAGGCAGGACAAAGCATTCATAACAATAAAAGGCCCCGGCGATCCATCCGGGATAAGCCGCTATGAATGGGAAAAAGAGATCTCTGTTCCTGACGCTGAAGATCTTTTAAACCTCTGTGAGCCAGGCATCATAGAAAAGGTCCGCCATGAGGTAAAGATAGGAAAACATGTATATGAGGTTGATGAATTCCTGGGTGAGAATTCGGGTCTTATAATCGCCGAATTAGAACTGTCAGACGAAAATGAATCTTATGAGAAACCAGTCTGGCTCGGTAAAGAAGTAACCGGGGATATCAGATTTTACAGTTCATTTCTTTCGGCTCACCCATATTCGAAATGGTGAAGGCAAGCTGTATAAGCAGCGATCTTACCGACAATCAGTTACCTGTCAAGTTCAATAGCAGCAATTATAAAGGCACCAACTCCCTTTGTATCATTATCCACGCGTTTTTCTCCTATATAATATTCATATGAACCATCGCGGTATGGATTGCCTCCCAGTCCGCATCCCCCGCAGATATTATGCATTGTAATGATCCCTTTTTCATCGACAGTGATAAGTTCTTTCAGAATGGCATCGAATGAATCATTGGCTATGTCAAGATACTTCTTATCGAGATATCCCAGTTTCGCACCCTTCGCATAAACGTAAGTATACATTGCCGATCCTGATCCTTCAATGTAGTTGCCTTCTCTCCCACCCATGTTAAGGACCTGATACCAGAGCTTTTTTTCAGGATCCCTCACTTTCATCAGTGCATCACAGGTATTCCTCAGTATTGAGATCAGATCTTCCCGGCCGGGGTGACCGGCAGGAAGATAATCAAGGATATCAACAATGGCCATTGTATACCATCCAATAGCCCTGCTCCAGGGATAATGCGACTTCCCGGTTTCCGGATCACACCATTTCTGCTGGTGGCTCTCGTCCCATGCATGCATCAGCAAACCGGTAGCCGGATCNNATATATCAGTTTTGTGTTCATCACCGCAACGTCGTACCACTCCGGGGCGTCAAATTCTTTTGCGTACTGAACCATATATGTCGAACCCATATAAATACCATCGAGCCACATCTGCCACGGATAGATCTGCTTGTGCCAGTAGCCTCCTGATTTAGTTTCCGGATGTGTTTTTAACTGTTCAATAAAGTTATCAAGAGCTGTTTTATATTTCTGTTCCGGATGCCTCCTGTATACAGTCATTACATTTCGTCCCGGATAAATCCTGTCAAGATTATATTCCTGCATTGAATAATCAATTACAGACCCGTCATCCCTGACGAAATAATTAACCCAGTCTTCCATATAATCCGAGTACTTTTTGTCAACATTTCCGAGACGGTCGATTGCCATGCCGAGGAAAGCAACATCGTACGCCCATCTAGGTCTGCCTTCGACATAATGAATAAGGCTGTCGGCAAGGGTCATTACATTTTCGGCCATCTTTATTGACCAAAGGTTCTCAGTACCCTTCCTGGTCCCGGTTCTTCCTGTACATGATCCCGATGTTATCAGCAGAAGTGAGAGTACAATACCACAAATTATGAATATTACCTGTTTCATCATACTTTACTCTTGAGGTTCTTTTCATATTGCCTGGTAGCTGTGGAGTCTGGCGTAGAATCCGTTCTTTTTGTTCATCAGGTCATTATGCGTTCCCGTTTCAACTATAGTACCATTATCGATCACNNTTCTGGATAGTTGAAAGTCTGTGTGCAATAACTATTGAAGTCCTGTTTTTCATCAGTTTAAGTATTGCATCCTGAACGAGTCTTTCCGACTCAGTATCAAGAGCTGAAGTAGCTTCATCAAGTATCAGGATCGGAGGATTGGCCATAATTGCCCTTGCAATGCTCACCCTCTGCTTCTGGCCCCCGCTCAATTTGCATCCGGATTCACCCACAGTACTTTCATAACCCGCATCTGTTTCCATTATGAAATCATGAGCATTGGCAATACGTGCGGCATTTTCTATCTTGTCTTTATCCGCTTCTTCCACGCCAAATGCAATATTTGCGGTGAAGGTAGTGTTGAAAAGGATTGGATGCTGGCTCACTATGCCCATCAGTGAGCGCAGGTCGGAAGTCCTGAGATCACGCACATCTATGCCATCAATCAATNNGCTGCCCCTGTCGGCATCAATAAACCTCGGCAGAAGATCGACAAGCGTTGATTTTCCGGCTCCCGATTTCCCGACGATAGCAACAGTCTGACCTTTTCTGATCTTCAGATTGATGTTTTTCAATACTGGTTCACTGTTATAAGCGTACCAGACATCCCTGAATTCTATTGAATCATCGAACTTATTAATTGGGACAGCATTCTCTTTTTCAGTGATCTTCTCTTCTGCTTCAAGAATCTGGTCGATCCTGTCTATCGAAGCCATCCCTTTCTGGATGCTGAACCAGGCTGTTGTTATGTTCTTTGCCGGCTGTATTATCTGGGAAAAGACAATAAGGAATGCTATTAGTTTGTCAGGTGTCATGTTTGTATCTCCGCTGAGAGCAAGCAAGCCTCCGAAATACAGTAAAACCAGAACAACCATTGTTGAAAGGACCTCGCTTAAAGGTGAAGCAAGATAATTTTTCCTTGTTACTCTTTTAAATATTTTCGAATATCGTTCATTTGTTACACCAAACTGATCAATCATCTTCTTTTCGGCATTGAATCCCTTGATAATCCGCAATCCGGAGAGAGTCTCTTCTACCACCGATAAAAGACTTCCAAGGTTCTGCTGCCCGGCCAGCGAAGAAGATCTGAGTGTCCGGCTTGTCCTTCCTATTAGAAATCCGCTGAGAGGCAAAAGAACAAGGGCAGAAAGAGAAAGCTGGTAGCTGCTTATGAAAAGATAAATGACAAAAATCAGGATATACATAGGATCCCTGAAAAGCATTGTCAATGAAGACATTACCGACAGCTCTACCTCCTGAACATCATTTGATATGCGTGTCATCACATCGCCTTTGTGGGATTCAGTAAAATACGACAGCGGGAGCCTGAGGATCTTATCATACATTTTCCTCCTGAGATCACGCACAGTACAGGCACGTATATATGCCATACTGTTATTTGCGAGAAACACGAATCCATTCTTAAATACGCTGGCTAATATAAACACGAGACAGACAAGGAGTAAGGCGCCTGCCTGCCCGTTCCTGTCGATAATATTTGAAAAATAGTATCTCACAAGATTATTAAGATAATCGACTGAGGCTTCAAATCTGCCAGGATGTGAGATCACTTCAACCCTGTCAAAAAGGATCTTAAGAAAAGGTATGATAAGGGTGTAGGAAACAAGTGCGAATACTGCACTTAAAATATTATACAATACACTTCGTATTGCGGACCATTTATAAGGACTTATATACTTCAGGAGCAGTCTTACCTTGTTCATATCGGGATTCCCTCTTAAAAGCCTGTGTAATTGAATGGTGTGACTGCCTTAAGTTCTGTCCGCACTTCTTCACTTATTTCAAGTGTATCGATAAAAGCAGCTATAGCTTCTCCAGTTATTTTCTGATTGGTACGGGTCAGTTCAAGAAGTGCTTCATAGGGTTCCGGATAACCTTCACGCCTTAGTATTGTCTGTATAGCTTCTGCAACAACTGCCCAGTTATTATCCAGGTCAGATCTGATCTTATCCTGATTTATTATGAGCTTGCCAAGTCCTTTAAGTATAGAATTGAAGGCAAGTATTGAATGTCCGATGGGTACACCGATGTTCCTGAGCACTGTTGAGTCAGTCAGATCACGCTGGAGCCTTGATACCGGGAGCTTTTCAGACAGATGTCCGAATATGGCATTGGCATACCCCAGGTTGCCTTCACCATTTTCGAAATCGATAGGATTGACCTTATGCGGCATAGCCGAAGATCCAATTTCTCCTTTTCTTATCTTCTGTCTGAAATAGTCCATTGAAATATACGTCCACATGTCTCTTGCAAGGTCGATAAGAATAACATTTACCCTTCGCATAT
>MTKX01023189.1_pt1 | contig 12340 bp, 13 predicted proteins | sample 1042771 | NCBI WGS metagenome assembly MTKX01 (sample SAMN06212183, study PRJNA360534) | anaerobic digester metagenome | biome: Wastewater treatment plant; material: sludge; isolation source: anaerobic digester fed with sludge from wastewater treatment plant | place: Denmark: WWTP Randers ... | reverse complement strand
GTGTCATACCGCAGACAGTGGAAAACAGACACCACATGATGGTGGCACTCAAAAGCATCCATACCCTGGAATGTGAATTCCAACAGGAACGGGAAGTCACCATACTGGCTGAAAAGGGCATTTCACGGGGTAAGCTTGCCTATGAGAAAAACAAGGCGCTGCTTTGGCAGTACCAGGTCCCGGATTATTCCGGTTTCCTTTTGCGCGGGAAGGAAATGACCATACTGGACCCTTCGGGAAAACCCCTGCGCGATGCTGGGTCCGCGGGTTTATTCAGGCATATCGGCACTATCATTCTCATGGGGATAGAGGGAAGCATACTGGAAGACCGGGAACTTTTTGTCCCTGAATACATCCCGTCAGAAGATTACATACACATCAGGCTCATTCCCTCGCAACGGGAGATGAAACGGTTGTTCACTGACCTTGAACTTTTTTTCCGCAAGGAGGATTATGTGATCCAGACTGTTGTCATCAACGAGACTTCGGGAGACAAGACAACGGTCAGGATGGGAAATATCAGGATAAACCGGCCACTTGATGATACAACCTTTGATGCTTATGTTTATCAATAACTTATACAAGATCATTGATAAGGTCTACGACGGGGAAGAAGCACGGGTGACCATTGAGCTGGATAGCGATAGTGTCATATATAAAGCCCATTTCCCGGGCAATCCCATCACCCCGGGAGCCTGTATTGTTGAAATGGGACGGGAAATCGCATCGCTTATACTGGAAAAGGGCCTGTTGCTGGAAAAAGCCGATAATATCAAGTTCCTGATGGGCATCCATCCCGTGGAAACACCCCGTGTGACTTTCATGTTGCAGATGACGGAACAGGGACAGGGACTGTGGAAAGTCCGGACAGAAGTGAAAAACGGGGACAATGTCATGACTAAAATGACCTTATGGCTGAAAGAGACGAAGTATGTGTGATCATTCCGACGTACAACAATGCGTCTTCCATACTCCGGGTCATAGAACAAACCATGGAGTATTGCAGTCATGTTATCGTGGTCTGCGACGGTTCCACGGATAATACCCTGCAGTTGCTGGATACCTATGCCGGCAAAATAGAGATCATATCATACGCTACCAACAGGGGAAAAGGATATGCCCTCTCCCGTGCCTTTGCATTGGCAGGAGCAAAGGGTTATCGTCATGCCATCACCCTGGATGCGGACGGACAACATTATCCGGACGAGATACCACGATTTGTCAAAGTCATGGAGGAGCATCCCGGTGCCCTCATTGTGGGAAGCCGTTCCCTGGAACAGGAAAACATGCCCCGGGAAAATACCTTTGCAAACCGGTTTTCTAATTTCTGGTTCACATTGCAGACCTTTGAACGATTGCCTGACACCCAGACGGGATACCGCCTCTACCCCTTGTACAGGATGCAGAAAATGCGTTTCTTCACAAACCGTTACGAGACAGAACTCGAGATCCTGGTAAGGCTTGCCTGGAAAGGGATTCCTGTGATCCCCCTGCCCATTAAGGTCTTTTATGCCCCTGCCGGAGAGCGTGTAACGCATTTCAGGAAAGGCCGTGATTTTCTGCGCATATCGCTCCTCAATACAGTGCTCACGATGACGGCGCTGGCATATGGTTATCCATCAATACTCCTGCATAAATGGTTCAAACGTTCCTGAAAATATACGATCATTTCCGCAAGAACACCAGGTCGCTATACGTGCTGCTGGCTTTAGGCGTCATCCTGGCAGCAGGAGGCCTTTTCCTGCTGGATTTTGATGAGGACGTCTCGGGATTTTTGGCCACAGGCAAAGAACATGAACGGATTGGCTATGCCTACAGGAACATAGGCGGATCCGACAAGATCATCATCAGCATTGCCATGGCAGACCAGGAGAAGGAAACAGACAGCGGCCTTCTCATGGATGCGGCTGACCACCTGGCAGGCTTGTTGGAAAAGGACCCTGCCCGTCAACATATCAGTGCTGTGACCTATATGTCAGACCCTGCGCTTACCCTGGAGGTCAGCGACTTTGTAACCGGGAACATGCCTTACTTCCTGGAAGAACGGGACTATGCACGCATTGATTCCCTTCTGCAGCCAGATGTCCTGGAACAGCAGATAGTCCGTGTCAGGCAGACCCTGCTTTCACCGGCCGGAATGATGCTCAGGAACACCCTTCTGTCAGATCCGTTGCTGTTTTCAGGGCCACTGCTTCAAAGGCTGGAAGGCTTCAAGCCCTCGGAGCACTTTACGGTCATCTCGGATTATATATTCTCCCCTGATGGAACCGAGCTCATTCTTACCATTGATTCACAATACCCTGCAGGAGATACCGGAAATAACAAAAAACTGATCGGGGCCATTGGTGATGCTATCGAAGAAACCTTACAGGTATTTGACCATGAAGTCACGATCTCTCCTTTCGGTGCTTCCTACATAGCTGTGACAAATGCAGACCGCTTAAGGAAAGACACCTGGATATCGGTGGCCATAGCACTTGTGGTCATCGGGGTACTTCTGGCCTTCTATTTCAGGAATGCAAGACAGATATTGCTCATTGGCGCTACCATCCTGGCAGGCTCACTTTTTGCCTTTTCCATGGCCGGCGTGCTCACCTCCTCCCTATCCCTTATTGCCATCGGGGCAGGTTCTGTCATCGTGGGAATAGCGGTGAACTATCCGCTCCATTTTCTTTCTCATATCAGGGAGGGATATACGCCCAGGCAGACCCTTGCCGATATCGTTCCCCCGCTCACTACCGGCAACATAACCACCGTAGGTGCCTTTCTGAGCCTGTTGTTCCTTAGCTCACCGGCCATGAGAGGCTTCGGACTGTTTGCCTCTTTGCTCCTCATGGGCACCATTATCTTTGTCCTTATCTTTCTGCCTCATATGGTACGGGCAACCGGTCCTGTATCCAACACATTGAAATTCGGCATGCTGGCAGATTCCTCCCCGGAACGGAACCGATGGGTCATGCTTGCGTTACTTATCGTGACCCTGGGGCTCTGGGCGGGCAACAAGGGTGTTGTTTTCAATGCCGACATGCAGTCCATTAACTATATGACTCCCGTGCAAAGGGAAAGCATGGAAAAACTCCTGGACCGCACCCAAGGTTCACAGCACGTTCTGTATTATGTTTCAGAAGGAACGACCCTGGATGAAGCCCTGGCTAATTATGAAGCTGTACGGCCACAAATTGACAGCTACCGGCACTCGGGCATAGGTGCTTTCCTGCCCTCGCGTTCCATGCGTCAGGAGAGGATTGCACGCTGGAATGATTTCTGGAGTACACGCAAAGACCCGTTCCTGGTGCAATTCAATGCCCTGGCCAGGAAAAACGGATTCCGAGAAGGATCGTTCGCCCGCTTTGAAGAAATCCTTGAACGTTCCTACCCCACCGGTGAACTAAAAGATTTCGGCCCTATTTTGAATAACCTGGCTGTCAATTACATATCGGAAAAACCGGAAAGAAGCCTGGTCTACACTATGCTCCATGTAGATGCCCTGGATGCCCCCGCCATAGAAGCAGAGCTCAACACACCGGAATCACCTGCTTTTGCCTTTGACACAGGTTCTGTCACACGCCTCATGATTTCTTCCCTTTCCTCTGATTTTGATTACGTGCTGTGGATCTGCGGGTTTATTGTTTTCCTGTTCCTGACCCTTTCATTCGGTCGCCTTGAGCTGAGCGTGATAGCCTTCCTGCCGCTTGCCATCAGCTGGATCTGGATACTGGGCATCATGAGCCTGCTGGGCCTTGAATTCAATATAGTCAACATTATCCTTGCCACATTCATATTCGGTCTGGGAGATGACTACACGATTTTTATCACGGAAGGCATGATGCACGAGTATGCCTATGGCAAAAAAATGCTCAGCACCTACAAGAATACGGTTGCCTTGTCTGCATTGATCATGCTTGCCGGAATAGGTTCCCTGATCGTGGCCAAACATCCGGCCATGCGTTCTCTGGCCCAGGTAACCATTGTGGGTATGATATCGGTGGTAATCACTTCCTACACGGTGCCGGCATACCTTTTCCGGAAACTTGTAACCAAGCGGGGACGTTACCGCAAGACACCGCTGACCCTGTGGAACACCTGGTGGACCTTTTTTTCTTTCACGTTCTTTCTGTTCGGAGTGGCCTTCCTGTCTCTATCGGGTGCGGTTCTGCTGCTGCTGGGAGGACACAGCGAAAGAAACAAACTCCGCTTTCACAGGATACTGCAGGGCATGTGCCGATATGTGATCTTCCATATACCGGGATCACGCATGGAACTTATCAATTGCGAAGAAGACCGCTTTTCCAGTCCATCGGTCATAGTTGCCAATCACCAGTCCCACTTGGACCTGATGGCCATCATCATGCTCCATCCAAAGATCATTGTAATGACCAACAACCGTGAATGGAATTCTCCTTTCTACAGGACAATCCTCCGCTTTGCCGATTATCTTCCCATAGAATACCTGGACACCAACCATGAAACAATTCACGAACGGATCAGCCAGGGTTATTCTTTGATGATCTTCCCAGAAGGTACCCGCTCGGCAGATTGCTCCATACTCCGGTTTCATAAGGGAGCGTTCCAACTGGCTGAAGAACTGAAGCTTGATATAACACCGGTTCTGCTTCACGGCTTCGGGCATGTGCTTCCCAAGGAAAACCTGTTATTACGCAGGGGAAAGATGACACTGAAGGTCCTTCCCCGGATCAAGGCCGGGGACCTTTCATTCGGAGCAACCTACCAGGAGCGCGCCAAAGTTGTCAGACAGCTCTTTATCAGGGAATATAATGCCCTTTGCTCGATGGTCGAGGATGCCGCATATTTTGCTCCTGCTGTTCTGCACAACTACCTTTACAAAGGAAGGGATGTTTATGCCTCGGTGCGTCGTTCAATGCAAAAAAACAGTAATTTTGAAGCTCAGATCAAGGCTTTACCTGCAAGCGGCCCATGTTACCTGGAGGACCGGAATCTGGGCGAGTTTGCGCTGACGGCTTCGCTGGTACGCAGGGATCTGAAGATAAAAGCATATATTGCGGACCCGAAAAAAAGAGAACTGGCTGCGCATTGCATATCGGTTCCGGATAATTTAACGTATACACAAACACCTGAAACCCATGAGTAACAAATACAATGTGGTGATCATAGGAAGTGGCCTTGGAGGTCTTGTTTGCGGTTACATCCTTTCAAAGAACGGCCTTAGGGTAGCTATAGTGGAAAAAAACAGCCTGCCCGGGGGATGTCTGCAGACTTTTGTACGCAAAGGAGTCAAATTCGAGACGGGGATGCATTACATAGGCAGCATGGACGAAGGACAACCGCTACACCGTTATTTCAAGTACCTTGACCTTGCCGGCAATATCAAGCTGAAAAGGCTGGAAAAAACCGGCTACGACATAGTGTCCTATATGGGTGACCGTTATGCTTATGCGAATGGACACGAGGCCTTTACCGATACATTGTCAAGGCACTTTCCCGGGGAGAAGAATTCCATAAAGATGTACATACAACGGATGGAGGCCATCGCTGAACGTTCCCCATTGTACTCCTTCCGCAACATGGAAATGCCTTACTGGCTGGACAGTAGCAACATGCAGATTGGCGTGGCTGAATACATCCATTCTCTTACCGGGGATGAGAGACTTCAAAATGTTCTGGCGGGCATCATGCCTTTATACGGCGGTGTTGCAGAAAAAACACCCTTGTATTACCATGCCCTGATAACCGATTTCTACAACAAGAGCGCTTTCCGTTTTGTGGGTGGAAGCGACATGGTTGTGCAATCATTATGCGATTCCATTCGTGGTTTCGGAGGCGAGATCATGACAGGAATGCCTGTCACGAAGGTCGAATTCAACAATTCGGGAGCAACGGGGGTCACCCTGCTGAACAATGAATTCATAGAAGCGGACCATGTCATATCCGATATCCATCCGGCGATCTTGATGGATATGATAGATACGCCGCTCATCCGAAAGGCATACAAACTGAGGATACGCAGCATCAGGCAGACCTTGTCCAATTTTACCGTATATATCAAATTCAAAAAGAATACGGTACCCTACCTTAACTACAATTTTTACCATTACCCGAAAAATTCCGGCTGGGACGGTCATTTTTTCTACATGCACATGTGCGATGAACCGGACCAGAAAACTGTCCGCAGCGCGGTTCTGTTCGAAAGTATGGCCTGGGATGAGGTGGCGCGGTGGAAAGACCTGCCGCCGGGCAACCGGGGGGCCGAGTACGAGGACTTCAAGTCAAGAAAGGCCCAGCAAATGCTGTTGAACCTGGAGAAGCAATTTCCCGGCACTATCAGTCATATTGAAGATTTCTGGACTTCCACACCTTTGACATACAGCGACTATACCGGAACCCTGGAAGGCTCCATGTACGGAATCCTCAGGGATAAGAATGAACACACAAAAACATTTATTTCGCACCGCACAAAAGTTCCCAATCTATACCTGGCCGGACAGAACATCAATGCCCACGGCATCATGGGTGTTATCATCGGATCTGTTCTTACTTGCGGAGAAATCATTGACATAAACAATCTAACCAAACAAATCAAGAACGCTTAACAACACACCATCAGTATGGCAAAGAGAATTAAAATGAAACTCATCTACCCGCGCTGGGAGAAGCTTCCTGGACAGACCACCTTCAACCTTCCCCCACACGGCCCGGTGGTATTTGCCGCGGCACTGCCGGAAAGAGTAGATGTTTCTTTTACGGACGAAAATGTAGAACCTGTAGATTTTGAAGAAGAATGCGATCTGGTGGCCATATCAATGATGTTGTCCACGCAGGTTAAGCGCGGATGGGCAATAGCTGCCGAGTTCAGGAAAAGAGGGAAAAAGATCATTTTCGGGGGCATTTCCACCATGCTTCATGCAGAAGAGACCGTTGAGCACGGCGATGTCGTGTTTTTGGGAGAAGCAGAGGGGCGTATGGAAGAGCTGATCGGAGACTGGGAAAATGGCCGCCTCAGGAAGGTTTATAATTACATGGGACAGCTGCCTCCCATAGAATCAGTAGGACCGGCAAGAAGAGACCTGTACAAAAGAGAACTGTACAACCACAAGGGGGTGCAAATGGTTGACCTGTTCCACGCCTCGCGCGGATGCCGCTTCAATTGTTATCCCTGTGCCGTTGCTTACCTGGGGGGCCGTGTTTTCAGGCCCCGTCCCTTTGATAAGGTTATTGAAGAAATGGCCGGTATTGATAACAACCGACTGTTCATAGTCGACAATTCCCTGGCACAGAATAAAGAATGGGAAATGCAGTTGTTTAAGGAGATCATTCCGCTCAAGAAGAAATGGGTAAGCCATACTATTGAAGATGATCCAAAGATACTGGACCTTGCCGCACAGGCGGGTGCATGGTACGTTTATCAGGCCGTTTTCGACACTTCCGACTTCATCAGGGAACGCATCAGGCGATACCACGATTACGGCATAGGAGTGGAAGGAACGATTCTTTTAGGAATGGACAACCAGTCGGAAGATGACATGCGTCGTCTTATTGACTTTTTGCTGGAGATTGATCTGGACCTTGCCGAGTTCACCATTCTAACGCCCTACCCTCATACAAAGGCCTATGAAGACCTGATGCGCAAGGGAAGGATCCTCGACTACGACTGGGATCATTACAATGCCGGGCAGGTGGTCTACCAACCTGCGCAGGTTACCCCTAAAAAATTGCAGGAGTTGTACGAGTACGCCTGGAGTTCTTTCTACAGTCAAGAGTCACAGGAACTAAAAATGACAAAGCTCTTTACACGGGTCATGAAACGCGAGATGGAAGACGGCACCTGGAGGCCCCGTGACAGGAAACTGATGAATCAGTCGTTCGGGAAAGAAGTCAAACGCAATATTGGAAATATCTGATATCATGGAAGTTCAAGATAAACATTTTGATGAAATATTTGATTTCAAGGGCAAATGGGACGTTCCTTCAAAATGTGGATTGAGGATCCTGCATCACAAAGACATCCCTGTTATCATAGCCACTGAATTGTATAACAACAATCCCGGCTCCTCTGTCACTTATGCCGGTGGTTTGCTTTTTGAGCAGATATGCACGGCCAAGGGACTTGACCCGGCGCGGGTTGTTTACATTGAATGCAATCCCGACACCCATTCAAGACTTTCCTTTTATTCCGAAGAGTATTACCGCGTGGAATTTGCTCATGTGGAGGGGAAATTCATCAATCCGAGCTATAAGAAATTATCGGATGAAGAAATAAAAGATCTTGTTTTCCCATGAAAGCGACACGTGCTTTATTGTCGGGTTTCCTTCTTCTCTTTTGCCTGGCATTGCAGGCCCAGGAGGTGTTCCGTCCATGGGAAGGGATCCGTGAAAAAAGCCGTGTGCGCCTATGGCATTACAGCCCGGAAAAAGGACCGGCCCGTGCTACAGGTATCATAATACTTCCGGGAGGAAGCTACCACCACCTGGGCATACGGAACGAAGGACACCTTGTGGCGGCCAGACTGGTCAAAGAAGGATATACAGCCTTTGTGTTGCGTTACAGCACGGGAATGTATGGATACAGCTATCCCGTAATGATGGAAGACGTCCAGAGAGCCGTCATGCTGGTCAAGGAAAATGCCTCTGAATACGGGATAAGCCCCGATAGCGTGGGATTGATCGGTTTTTCTGCCGGAGGACACCTTGCCGGATGGATGGGAACGTATTACGATACGGATTACCTGGCCCGTTACGGACTGGCTCCTGCCTTTTCCCTGAGGCCTGCCTTTGTGGCCATGATCTATCCGGTGGTTTCCATGACAAATGAGCTTGCACATGAACGCTCCCGCAGGAATCTGATTGCTTCGGACCATGCAGAGGATCTACGAAAAAGTTTATCCCTGGAATGTAATGTGCGAAAAGACATGCCGCCGGTTTTCCTGATGGCTTGTATGGATGATCCCGTGGTTGATCCTCTCAATACGATACGCTACGGTGAAGCACTGGAAGAACAGAAGGTACCACACCGTCTGCTGCTCTACGAGCACGGAGGGCATGGTTTCGGCTATAATCCGGGTAAAACCAATGACATTGAGGAACTCTGGATACAGGAGTTCCTGCTGTGGCTGGATACAGAAATTAATCATTAAGTATAACTCAATGGATATCAAATATACTTCTACAGAAGAGATCAAACAATATCAGGCAACCCTGTTGCCCTGTACACTAGCATACCTTCAGGAATATTCGCCCTTTTACAAGAGAATGTTCCAACGGGACAGGATTGATATCAGTGAGATCAAAACACTGGAAGACCTCCGGTACATACCATTCACCAACAAGAGTGACCTCCAGCAATACAACGAGGATTTTATCTGTGTTCCCAGGGAAAAGCTGATAGATTACGTAACTACATCGGGGACACTGAGTGACCCGGTCACGTATGCCTTCACGAACAAGGATCTTGACAGGCTCGGCTATAATGAAAAGGTTTCATTTGAATGCGCAGGGGCAAAACCGGGAGACATGGTGCAGCTGATGACCACCATGGATAAGCGCTTTGTGGCAGGCCTGGCTTATTACCTGGGCATGCGAAGCCTGGGAGCAGGTGTCATACGCGTGGGAAACGGCATTCCCGAACTGCAATGGGATACCATCAACAGGATGAAGCCCGGTATCATAATCTGTGTTCCTTCTTTCATTCTTAAACTGATCGAATACGCCGAGGAAAACAACATCGATTACAGGAAATCCAGCATCCGGAAAGCTGTCTGCATNNAACCAGGATTTTTCGCTCAATATCCTTGGCAGGCATATCCGGGAAAAGTGGGACATCGGGCTCGTATCCACCTATGCCTCGACAGAACTGGGCGCCACATTCTGCGAGTGTGAATACGGGAAAGGAGGACACCACCTTCCGGAACTGGTCATCTGTGAAGTGGTAGATGACAAGGACCGCGTTGTGTTGCCGGGTGAAAGCGGCGAACTGGTGATCACAAACATCGGCCTGGAAGGAATGCCTTTGCTACGGTTCAGGACGGGAGATCTTGTCCGGTTCCACTATGAACCTTGCCAGTGCGGAAGGAAAACAATGAGAATCAGTCCTTTGTTAGGTCGAAAGAATCAAATGATAAAATTCAAGGGTACAACCCTCTATCCTCCTTCCATATTTGATATATTGGAAGACATCCCCTTCATAAGCTGTTACCAGGTTGTTTTAAGCAGCAATAAACTGGGAACGGACGATGTGAATGTCAGGATATCCGTGAAGGAAGACAGATGCGGCACCCCGGAAGATGTCATTAAAGCGGTCAAGGACAAATTCCGGGCAAAGGTACGTGTTGCCCCCGAGGTGGAAATAGTTCCGGACAGGGAACTCAAGTCCGAGGTCTATAACGAAAAAGTGCGCAAAGCCGTAAAATTGGTAGATAAAAGGAATAATGTCCCCGAATAATAGATTTGACGACATTCGTCCCTATACCGATGACGAGATCCCGGCAGCCATGCAACGTCTTGCTTCAGAACCCATACTGGATAAGGTTCTTTCGTGGCTGTTCCCGGGACAGCCCGGCCAGGATTGGCGGAATAAGCTGCTCTCGGTCAAGAACAACGAGGAGCTCCAGGAACGTATCATGCATCCTGTGGCAGAGGTTATCGTCAAAAGGACGATGAAGGGATTTACCAGTTCGGGAGAAGATAAGATTCCCGGCGATAAAGGTGTTCTTTACATATCAAACCACAGGGACATAGTTCTGGACGCGACCCTGTTTCTTATGATCCTGTACCGGAAAGGACTCCCCACAGCAGAAGTATCTTTCGGTAGCAACCTGATGCAGCATCAGGCGATCGTGGACCTGGGGAAATCTAACAAGATGTACAAGGTTTTCCGTAAGTCGGGGAATATGCGTGATCTGGTTAAAAATTCCAGGCTTTTATCCGACTATATCCGTTACAGGATCAACGGGGGCACCTCAATCTGGATTGCACAGCACGAGGGACGGAGTAAAGACGGTAAGGACCTTACCGATCCCGGTCTGCTTAACATGCTTTCCATGAGTATGAAAAAAGACCGTATCGGCGCACTTGCCTCACTAAATATTGTTCCGGTTGCTGTTTCTTATGAGATTGAACCTTGTGATGTCTTGAAGGTCTGCGAAATACAACAGACCAGAAAACAGGGTTTCTATAATAAAACACCCAAAGAAGACGTTGTCAGTATCGTGACAGGGATCACGCAAAACAAAGGGAGTGTACATATCACAGTCTGCCCTGCAGTTACCATCAACGACATTGAACCTTACAGAGACCTTCCACAGGCCGACTTTTTTCACCAGGTGGGAAAACTGATCGATCAGCGGATTCACCAGGGATACAAACTATATGGTATAAATTATGCAGCTTGTGACAGGCTTAGAGGAACAACCGAATTTATGGGGCAATATAAGGAAGAAGACATGACACTTCTTGAAAGCCGTGAAAAGCTGCTCCCTGACACTGATGATCAAACCAGCGCTGCTCTAAGAGACCTTCTATGGCGACTGTATGCCAATCCTGTTCTAAACCGCATGAATATCACCTTATGAGTGTCATGGCAAAAAGAATACAGAAAATTGTCCTGCTGATGATGCTGGCCGCTGTCACGACGGGTGTTTCTGTTTTTGGCCAGGGGAAGCAGAAAACGGCAGCAGAACGCACCTCGATCGGAAACATCATTCATTTCTTTTCTCAACCGGTGAATTACTCCCGTGAGCCGGTTCACCCCTCAGAGATAGTGATTTTCGCAGACTCTCTGCCGGGCGTCAGATCTGAAGATCCGGCAGAAAGGATCCTGGACTATGTATGGGAGTCACAGCGTGAACCAGGCAGAACCCGTTTTGAGAAACTAGAAGACGGAACGTTCCTGGCCCGCCTGATATGGGCTCCGGGTACAGACGGAGAAGAAGAGCGCAAAGATTTCAGGAATCCTAATAAAAAACTCAGGGACAGGCCAATAAAAGACCTTGTATACTGTGACGGCATAGTGTACTGCGATGGTAAATGGATAGCACCTTACCTGTACCACCCCAACTTTGGGATCACTGCCAACAAGGGAGTTATTTTTTTCAACAANNTTTTTTTCAACAAAGACGGCGATTTGATCATCCGTGGAACCAAATGGGGTTTTTCCTCCACTGAATGCTTCAAGGCAGTTGACATAGTGCCTTGATCATTTGACTATCAAAACATTGGCCACACGCCTTTCTCCCTGGTTGTCAAAGAGTTTATTGTCCGATGGGTGGTTGACCACCGATACAGGTTTCCGTACATTCTTGCGTACACATAATGTAGAAGAACCGCCCCCGTCCAGGTTGATGGCATCCCAGGCCCTGAGCCAGCTCAG
>MTKX01007300.1_pt1 | contig 12357 bp, 13 predicted proteins | sample 1042771 | NCBI WGS metagenome assembly MTKX01 (sample SAMN06212183, study PRJNA360534) | anaerobic digester metagenome | biome: Wastewater treatment plant; material: sludge; isolation source: anaerobic digester fed with sludge from wastewater treatment plant | place: Denmark: WWTP Randers ... | reverse complement strand
GCAGAGAAGATGATGTCTCTGAAGGGAGTCAAGCACGTCAAGCTCACCACCACCTCTATGGGAAAAGAGCTCTAGCCGCAAAGTCGAAGCATAAATGCCATGAATTTCCAGGAGATCATTCCCGGAGTGGCAGGCATAGAGTTGGACGGACAGAGGAGGCTGGCCAGCAAGAGCGACGATCCTCTGCCGGTTTATGGAGAGCGTATACTGGAGGGCTATCGAACCTGGGATCCCTTCCGCTCCAAGCTCGGCGCCCTGCTGCTTAAATGCACCCGACCAGCCCTCAGGCTGGATCGCGATTCAAAAGTCCTATACCTGGGAGCGGCCACAGGGACTACCGTCAGCCACGTCAGCGATATAGTCTGCCGCGGCCTGGTCTATGCCGTGGAGTTCTCCCCCCGGGCCATGCGCGATCTGATCCGGCTGTGTGAGAGGCGCAGAAATATTGTGCCCATCCTGGCCGATGCATCCCATCCTGAGGATTATGCCTTTATGGTTGAGCCTGTTGACCTGGTCTACCAGGATGTAGCCCAGAGAAACCAGGCCGAAATCGCATCCATCAATTGCCTTAGGTACCTCAAGCCCGGCGGCGATCTTGTCCTCATGCTTAAAACCCGCTCCGTAGATGTCGGCGCCAGTCCCCAGGCCGTACTCTCCCAGGAAAAGAAAAAGCTAAAGGCCCTGGAGTTCTATGACATCCTGGATCTGCTTCCCTTTCATAAGGACCACTGGGCCATGCTGGCCAAGAAACCACTGTAGCTCTCTTCTCTTAGACAGAACTGCTTTAGGGCGTCTTAGCTAACCAGCTTCCTGATCTCATCGATTATGATATTTGGCAGAAGCCTGATGTAGCCCACCAGCGGGATCCTGGCCCTGGCCACTCCTATGACCCACTCCTCCTTTACCGGGGTCAGAAAGCTGATGCCCTCTCCCACAAAAGTGCCGTTTGCTGTCTTGTAGATGATCAGGCCTATATTCTTGTCCAGATAGACATCGCTGCCCACCGCCATGAGTTCATCTCTATGGGCATCGATGTAAGACAAATTGGCGGAGCCGAAGATCTGCCCAGCCATCTGGTCGATAACCTCATTGTGATCTCCCTTGGTGATGTATCCGGAGAAAGGAGCAGCTGGCCCGCCTTCCCACATGGGATCTCCCGCCTCCACATATCTAAGAGCCCTATGGATGATGGGGGTGGCCTTCTCCTTGCTGGGGGCAAATCCGATGAGCATCTTGAGCTGGTCCAGCAGATTGAAGCTGGCCTTGCCGTAAGGACGGTATAATATGACATCGCCGGGATTATTAAAGGCGGCATAGCCGGTCTTCTCTGCCTCCTCCCAGGGGATCACATCTGTGCGCGAAGCTCCCTGAACCACTACTATATCTCCAATATTGAGATTGGGAACCATGCTTCCTGACTCCACGGCAACCATTGGCGTCCAGAGGCCCAGCAGTAATTGGGATAGCAGGGATATTCCTCCTACCACCACTACAACGAAGATTATGTCCTTGACCGGGCCGGGAAGAGGCAAATTGTCAAACCACTCAGTGATTCTCATCAACCAGCTTTATCCGTTGGTAGGCGCTTATACTCCTTTCGATGCAGCGCATATCTGGCAGTCGGATCGCACCGGTTCATGATCCCGGCCGGGAGATTGTGCAGAGGCTTGCCGAGATGGGCTACCAACTGGAACCTGGCGCTCTTAAGATCATCTGTAGCTATTCCGGGAGCAAGGATGAGCTATTGCGCCGGATCGTAGATCAGAGTGATGGATCTGTGGCGGTGATAGATTCCTCTCAGGTCTCTTGCATTCTCTCTTCATCCGCTGCCTCAGCCATCCAGCAGGACCGTCGGGCCTTGTCTCCCATCTCTGCTCCTGATGTCCCCGGCAGGCTGTCCTCCTTTGCATCATCTCCTATACAGGTAGATTCATGCGCTGAGCTGAAATGCGATATAACCGGTCGCTCCACCTGTGTGGGGGACTACAATGATTTTGTGCATTATTTTCGCGATAGATACGCCAAGATACGGGAGATGTTATCCAGAAGGCTCAGCTCCCGCCCCATCGAGTCCCTGGGCAAGAGCACAGCCGGGCGGGATGTCTCTGTTATCGGAATGGTCATGGAAGTGCGGACCACGGCTAAAGGCAATCGGGTGATTGAGCTGGAGGACCCCACCGGATTGATTACTGCAGTTATACAGAAGGATGCAGAGATCTACGAGCAGTCCGGGCTGATCATCACCGACGAGGTCATTGGCGTCACCGGCACCTCGGATGGCAACGGAAGGCTCTTTGTCAAGTCCCTGCTCTGGCCGGATATGCCCAGCCAGACCGCCCCCCTGGAGAAAGGCAGCGGCTGTGCTCTCCTGCTTTCCGATCTGCATGTGGGAAGCAGGTACTTCATGGCCGAGGCCTGGGGCAGCTTCCTCTCCTGGCTCAACGGCGAGGATGACGACCCCTCCGGGCTGTCCTCTCAGGTGCGCTACATCGTCATCGCCGGGGATCTGGTGGACGGCATAGGCATCTATCCCGGCCAGGAAAATGATCTGGAACTGAAGGATATCTATGCCCAGTACCAGGCGGCAGCCCGTTATCTAAACGGCATCAGAAAGGACATAAAGGTGATTTTATCTCCCGGCAATCATGATATTGTGCGCCAGGCCGAGCCCCAGCCATCTCTTCCTGATGAGGTTCGCGGTTATTTCCGGGAGGATATGCTCTTTGTGGGCAATCCCGCCTGGGTGACGCTAAGCGGGATCTCGGTATTGATCTACCATGGCCGGAGCATAGATGACCTGGTCTTGCGCCTGCCGGGGATCTCCTATGCTGCACCGGAGAAGGCCATGATTGAGATGCTGAGAAGACGACACCTCTCACCTATCTACGGAAGCCGGGTATCCATCGCGCCGGAGCATGAGGATCATTATGTCATCTCCCGTCCACCGGCCATATTGCACTGCGGCCATGTCCATACCGTGGGCATCGCCAGGTACAAGGGCGTCTTGGTAGTCAATAGCGGGACCTGGCAGTCCCAGACCGATTTTCAGAAGAAGATGAATATCCAGCCGGTGGCAGGCGTAGTTCCTGCTGTCGATCTGGCCTCTATGAAGGTGCGCAAGCTGATCTTCTCTTGAATTGGCCTTTCGGATCAAAGCGAAGGCCTCGCGGCGGCAGTCCTTCGTATCTTTTAAGATTGGTAATATTAAAATATAACTCAAGCCACTCATGCTTAATTTCTGTTGTCCAATGCTCTATGTGAATTTTAATTAGTAAGTCTTATTATTAAAAATTATAAAATAAAATATTTTATTTTATAAAGATAATCGCTATCAGTCTATTATAGATGCTTATAATTAGTAAATACATAAAGAAGATATTTTTTAGTTCATACTAGTCTGAAGATGCTAGATTTTGTATGTATGACCAAAAAATATTTATACTAACAATACCTACATCAGCTTATATTAACGGATGTATGGGGTGAGATTATTAAGACCATAGGAATCGCAATGGTATTGGCAGTAGCCATGTTGTCCGTCTCTGCTCTGGCAGGATGTGACGGTGAAGGCGTTCTCGCATCTGGAATATTCGAGACCGAAGAATCCTCGATAAAGTTCCCCGCGGGTCAAGACACTAACATTGACTCCCTTGAGGTAGGAAACGACAAAGCTCTGGCTTATGGAAGCATCTTCATGAGGACACCCAAGGCCACAGCCGTCAACAATCTGGAGATCAAAAAGAATCAGGATTCAGGAAAGTGCAAGAGCGGGTATGAAGAGTGCTGCGATCCATGGGTTATGACCTATGACCCAGTTACAGGTGAGCCAACAATGGAGAGCCATGATTGCAAAGACTGCTGCATCAAGGTGAATGTCGATCAGATCAAGGTCGGCAACAGGGATGCACTGGCCTTCGGGTTTGCTGCAGCCGAGAACAACGTCAAGATCGTAGCCAATCAGCACTAAACTAAGGACCTTGAAACTAGAGACTTTTGACCTAGCCCGTTAGCTCTGGTTAGCGGGCTGTATTTTATCCAAGTCAAAAAGCTTAGATGAGGCTTTAAATGTTGGAAACGTTATCTAATAAGCTCTTAATATTTAAATTTATTTTTTCATTATTGTTATAATTTATAAACTAAATTTTTATTTTTTATGTTAATCTACTATTGTGTGGCTCATTAATAACGCTTATTTGTAGATATTATTAGAATATAATTTAGAATCATTCTTATTAGATAATGCAAGGTCTAGTATGAAATACCAAAAAATATTTATACTAACAATGCTTACATCAGCTTATATTAACGGATGTATGGGGTGAAATTATTAAGACCATAGGAATTGCAATGGTATTGGCAGTAGCCATGTTGTCCGTCTCTGCTCTGGCAGTATTTGACGGTGAAGGCGTTCTCGCATCGGGAATATTTGAAACCGAGGAATCTTCCATAAGGTTCCCCGCGGGTCAAGACACCAACATTGACTCCCTTGAGGTAGGAAACGACAAAGCCTTGGCTTACGGAAGCATCTTCCAGAAGACACCCAAGGCAACCGCAACCAACAATCTAGAGATCAAGAAGAATCAGGATTCCGGAAAGTGCAAGAGCGGGCTTGATGAGTGCTGCGATCCATATACGAGAATATATAATGCTACTCCAGTCCCTCCTGTTCTGGAATTAGAAAGCCATGACTGCAAGGACTGCTGCATCAAGGTCAATGTTGATCAGATCAAGGTTGGTAATAGAAATGCACTGTCCTTCGGCTATGCTTCAGCCGCCAATAACGTCAAGATTGTAGCCAATCAGGAATAAGACCTCAGTTATTGATTCAGGAGGACCAAATGAAGATGTCGAAGTTGCCCATTAGCCTGGGGCTAGTGGGATTTATTTTTATCTGCATCTATGCCGGTTCGGCATCATCCGTGCCCCAGTTGGATGTTAATGAGCAGCTAAATAAATTCAAAGATAATTCCATTCATTCCATGCGCCATGATAAAAGCCCCGAGTGGGGCAGGCTCCAGGCGGGAGGGGAGACGATATATTTCCCCTGGCACGGCTCATCCTTGCCCGGTCGGCCGGCTATTTCCAGGCCAACCTCCATGTCTCCGGCAAGAGAGGAGATAATCATGGATGCCAAAAACTCATCCGCCAGCTTGGATGATCTTCTGGTCATAAACTCTGTAAAAGAGAGGGATGTGATCGAGAGAAGTTCCCAGAATGGAGATCCTGAGGATGGGGGTCTATCAAACGCCCTCTCCATAGATGTGGGTGGTGGCGAGGGCCAGGGAGATGAAGCTTCCAATTATGAAGCTGAGACTATCAAAGCTGGCGGCCCAGATTTCCAGCGTGGCGATCTAAAGTATGCCGGCAATTATCTGACGGTTAATGTTCATGATATCAAAGTCATGGCTGTGAACAATATGCCTGATGGCAATGCAGTGGCCACATCAAATATCGTCATAGAGCCGGTGCAGACCATAGTCATGCCCTCAGAGGTCCACCAAAAGCTGTGGTGATGGCCTCGAATTCTTATATTTAGTTTTTAATGAACATAGGTATTAATTTTTCCAGCTAATTTGCTATTGCTGCAAGCTGTCTCCTTGCATCTGATAAGACCGGCCATTTTCTTCTGCATATAGCTCCTTTTCTGCATGGTCTACCTCTCCTACTATTATGATTCAAGCATATCTTATGTAAAATTCTTTACCTAAAATATTCTCTTTAATCTATCAATATCTTAAGATAAACACCAAAAAATTTATATATAATTGATTCATAGTAGAGATGCAATCAACATGAGTTTATGGGGTGAGACTATTAGAAAGATAATCTTTGCACTGGCTATGGCACTGGCCTTCTTCGCGGTCCCTGCTATGGCGATATGCGGCTCGAACGATGTGCTGGAAATGGGATTATACGAGACAGTGGATACTGCTTTCACCATCCCGGCCAAGGTGGATGTCAATCTTGATGAGTTGCAGGTCGGCAACGATTTTGCGCTGGCGGTTGGAAGAGCTAACGCGGAGAATAACCTGAAGATAAAGAAGAACCAGGACTCCGGAGCCACCGACTGCTGTGCACCTGTGGGCGGCGGATGCAATGACTGCGGCAATAAAGTCAATATAGAGAACCTGAAAGTGGGAGCTAGAACTGCGATCGCATCCGGGTTTGGCCCAGGAGTACCCCCTGNNGAAACCCACCGGCCTGATGCTGGTGGGGGCTACTTTTATTTGCATGAGCATTCTCATTGGGGCGGCCGGTGGTGCGGAGCATGCCAGCCTGCCTGATCTGCAGGGCAAGCTCAAGGAGACCACCTCGCTAAACCTGATCTTGAGTGAGCAGTTCGGCGGCTCGGATATTGTCCCCAGGACACCTCCGACCAAGCAGTCCATTACTCTCTCCTCCGATGATCCATCCTGCCAGGTCTCAGATCTGAATGCCATCAACTCCGTGGCTGAAAGGAATGTGGTCTTCGATGAGCAGCAGAGCGGCGATCCCAATGCCAGGGGTCTGGTTAATTCCCTGGGAGTGAGCGTCACCGGTGACAGAGCAGAGATGGTGGAGAGCTGGTCGGAAGAGGAGATCGACTGGGATTCAATTGCCACAGAGGACGTGGAGACGATCGTGGACAATGCCATAAGTTCCAGCCCTATAGGCACCGAGGACATGTCAGGTATTTCTGCCTACAAGTCCATGTCCGCTCAAGCGGGCAAGCTCGGAAATAATCTTAAGATAGATGTCCAGGGTGTCTCCGTAACCGCTTTAAATACCGCTGAGGGTGGTCGTGCCGAGGCCATATCCAATATCATCATCAAACCGGTGCAGATAATCGTCTGCCCCTCTGAGGTGGGGGAGAAGCTGAAATAATTATGCCTCGCATTCCCCCTATTTTTTTGTCTTTTATTGATTTTATGAGCTGATCAGCCTTATAGACCATAATCTATGCTGCCATCCAGACAAGCCGTTATCCAGTGCTGTTGCTTGGCTCTGGGCCATCACAAACTATAAGGGCATTTTGTTTCAATGCTTCTGCCGTTATGATCATCCAGAGACCGAGAGGCACCAGGGATTTTCTCCCAGAGGAGATGCAGAGAAGAGGCCAGGCCAAAGGGGCCATGCAGGATGTTTTAGAGCGCTGGGGATACCGGGAGGTGGCCACTCCCACCTTCGAGCATCTGGAGCTTTTTACATCAAAGTCGGGGCCATCGGTGATTGAGGAGATCTACAGCCTCAAGGACAAGGGTGGAAGAGACCTGGCCCTGCGCCCGGAGCTTACCGCCCCGGTTATGCGCATGTATGTCTCAGAGCTGCAAAACTCCCCCAAGCCTCAGAGGCTGTGGTATTTCGGCAACTGCTTCCGCTATGAGCGGCCACAGAAAGGACGCTATAGGGAGTTCTGGCAGATGGGTGCGGAGATCATCGGCGGGGCCAGGCCGGACTCGGAGGCGGAGGCTGTGGCTCTGGCCGAGGATATGCTGAAAAGCGTGGGGATCTCCGGGGATATTCATATAGGCTACCTGGGTTTGATCCGCAGCATCTTGGGAAGGATCGACGCAGAGCATCGCTCATCGGTTATGAGGATGATAGACAAGAAGGAGAGAGAAGCCCTCACTGCCCTTCTGGAGGATATCGACTGCAGCCATCTCGGCCTATTGGAGCTGATCGACAGCAAGGGAGGCAATGCTCTGCAACTGGCCGCCCAGATAGCTGAGGATCTGAAAAGTAAAGAGCCACTGGATTGCTTTCGGTCGTCGCCTTCCGGCGAAATATCCTCCCAAGTTGAGAAATGTCAGCCTGCAGTCCCATCCGGCCGGCACTCAGCGCGAGAGGGCCGGAAGGTAGAGGCAGAGCTGAATCTGATTGAGTTCGAGGAGGCGGTCGATCTTCTCAAGGCCTATGGCGTCGATTTTACCATAGACTTCGAGATCGTGCGCGGCCTGGAATACTACTCCGGAACTGTCTTTGAGATCTATGCCCAGGGACTTGGTGCTCAGAGGCAGATCTGTGGAGGGGGGACATATGAGCTGGCCAGCCTCTTCGGAGGAAAGGAGACCTCATCCACGGGCTTCGGCCTGGGCTTTGACCGGATCATGGAGATAGCAAAAATGGGCGGCATCTGCCGCGCTCCGCTCTATCTGGCATTCACTCCGGATGTCAAGAATGAGGCAGCAGGCATAGCCAGAAATCTGCGAAAAAGCTTTCCGGTGATAATGGATGTGATGGGCCGCAGCCTAAGTGCCCAGATAAAGGCTGCAGCGGGATCCGGTGCCGATTATGTGGCAATTGTGGGCAGGGAGGAAATTGAATGCGGGAAGATTATCCTTCGCGATATGGGGGAAGGAGAGCAGGAGAGCTTGAGCCTGGCGGAGATCGAGGAAAGGCTGAAAGCTCATTTTCAGCCATTGCCCTAGAATCACCGGTCAGCGGCTGAAGGCCTAGGCCGTCCTTTGATTCGAGAGGCGGATCACAATCTCGCCATCCAGGCGCCTGGCCTCATCCTTGAGAGGCCCGTCTCCCCGCTCTATGATCCTGGCCAGATCCCGGCGCAGAGGGCCCAGGCGAAGGCCTGCGCTCTCTGCCTCGCATTCTTGAGAGACCATCTCATGCAAGCGTTCCAGCCTCAGCCTCATGGCATCTGGCTTTTCCAGGAGATCCATGATCTGGCGTAAAGCCAGGACCAGACTGCTGCCCCTATCGGTTAGCTTCAGGTAATTTACCCTACCTACCGGACGGGATGTGATCAATCCCTCCGCTTCCATCTGGGCCAGAATGTTGCAGGTATGGGGCACGGTGGAGTCGATGCGCTTGGCCACCTGGGCGGCATAAGCTTTTTCCATCTCCTCTATTGCTATCAGAGCTAAAGCGGGCTTTTCCCGGAGGAAAAGACGCCTCAATTCCTCTTGTTGCATGCTCTTTTTGCTACTCTTTTGCCTGTATTGCAGTCCTATTGGCTGGAGGTGGGCTGCATGGTGTTCGGAGAGATGGCCGGAGAGTTCAGGGCCTCTTCCGGAACGGTTATGCTCATCGGCTTGTCGAAGTCGTAGAACCGGTCTGAGGTCTTCACGGAAACCGAGATCTCACCTAAAGTCGTGGATTGATTGAACATCTCCATCTGGCCGGTTGAAAGGTTCATCGCTCCTATGATCTCCGGGGTCATGGTGAAGCTGATAGCGCTCTCATATTTCACCGGGAGGAAGCTCTGCTTGGAGATCCAGATGGACTTCTCCATCTTGGCCGTCTCATTTAGTTCGCTTCTGTTGATAGAGGGAAGGTTCAATGGATACTGAGTCACCTTGGCTGCCACGGCAAAAGCCACGTTGAAAAGATTGGTCTCATCTGCGCTTCCGGTGACGATTTTGAACTTATAAGCCTCATCTCCTTCTACCGACTCGCTCCCCATATCCTCAAGCTCTGAGAGATTGAAGGTCCTGGCCAGTGAAAGCACCTGATTGTTCCTGTCCTCGCTCCACACCTCTTCTGCCGGCCTGGGATCGATTAGGTGAGTCCAGTTGACTTCCTGTTGGATATAGGTGGAGTTGCCAATGAGATAAACCTCCGCCTCAATCTTGCTGCTGTTTTCGGGCTGTCCCTCGACCTCCAGCTTATTCTCGGTTGAGCCGCTGACATGAACCATCATTCCTGACAGGTTTACCGAGGAGTGGGTCTCCATGCTCTCGGTTATTGTGGTCGTCTTCTCTTCGCTGGCGTTGCTGACGGAATTAAGCTCAATAGCCTGGGATGCAAGGCTCTCTACCGCAAAGCTGGAAAGGTTCTCCGCCGACGGTAGGGATAGATTCTTCAGCTCTTCGACGCTTCTATCCGGCGCGCTGGGCCCCTTCTCCGTGCAACCGGATATGGCCAGTATCGCCAACATAAGGATCAACAATAGTCTTCTCATATTCGGTATTCTCCATTGATAACAAATTAAATCTGTGATTTTGATATTGTCCTTGTGACTTTTGTTTCCCTGAGATCAGGTCCTCCGGGAGGGCAAGAAAGCCTCCCCGGTGATCATCTCAAATAGCCGGGTGTAGATGCGGCTGGTCTCAGCCACCACCTCCGGGGGCAGAGCGGGAATTTCCGGCTCCGGCTGACCCGCCTCCCTGGCAGCATAAAGCCGGTCTTTGTAGCCGGTCTGGCGGTAGTGCTGGCGGACATATTCCTTGGAGAGGTCCACCAGCTCTCCTGCCTCGTATCTGGCCTTGTCCCAGAAGCGATCCTCGTCTGCCGTTCCGTAGACATCTATGACCATGATCTGGCGATACTCATCAAAGGCCAGCTCCTTCTTTCCGTCGGCGTGAATGAGGCCCCGGGAGGAGACGCTCCTGCCCATGTCCTCATCGATCTTTAGCACAATCTCCCGAGCCTGGTCATACTCCTGGGCCGAGAGGCCGGAGATCTCTAGGGCCTCCTCTTTTTTCAGCAGCCGATCCGTTTTTTCCAGCTTTGTTGAGACCTCCAGGAAGGGCTCGGGGAGAGGCTCTCCCATCTTCACCTCATGTCCGGAGGGATAGCCCAGATCGCGGGCGGAGAGCTTGCCCTCCTTGACCCGGTCGTATAGTGAGCCAGCCACATGCCAGCGGCAGATCCACTCCAGGGGGATGAGATAGTTCTTGGACTGGGGAGTGATTTGGGATGGCTGGAGTATCTCCACCTTGCGGCAGAGCATTCCCGCCGGGGACAGATGCTCCAAAAAGTGGGTCTTGATTCCCATCCTGGCTGCCCGGTCAAACCAGTAGACTCCCTCCCGGCTGAGGGTCTCGCCCTTGAAGGGTATCTGGGTCGGTATGACCTTGTCGAAGACTGAGATGTTATCGGTGAAGAGAAACTCCAGCTTGTCCCCGAGGTCATAGGCCTCCTTGACCTTGCCCTTCATCAAAAGCTTGCGCTGCATCAGAGGCTCTCTGCGGAGAAGGATGATAATCTTTTGCTTTGTCCCCGTCTCCTGGACCGAGAAGTTGAGGCAAGAAGAGTTTTGTATGAAATAAAAAATTATAAAGGAGGATAAGAGAGGCTCAATCGAAGTCCTCTCCACCCATGCCGCCGGGCATACCGCCCATGCCGCCTGGGCCTCCTGCGCCGCCCGGTCCGCCGGACTTGGAGGCGATGACATCATCGATTCTCAGGATCATGACTGCGGCCTCAGCAGCGCTGTTGATGGCCTGGGTCTTGACCCGCAGGGGCTCGACCACGCCCAGCTTGAGCATATCCACAGGCTCGCCGGTGTCCATGTCTAGGCCGGAGCTCTTGACACCCTTCTCATGCCCGCTCCGGAGAGCTACCAGGGAGTCGATCTGATCCAGACCGGCGTTCTCCGCCAGGGTCTTGGGGATTACCTCCATGGAGTCGGCGAAGGCCTCAATGGCCAGCTGCTCGCGGCCACCTACGGTTGCCGCATATTCGCGCAGGCGAAGAGCCAGCTCGACCTCGGGGGCACCGCCGCCGGGGACGATCTGTTTGTCCTCCACCACTACGCCCACTACCCGCAGCGCGTCTTCCATGGCCCGGTTCAGCTCATCCACCACATGCTCGGTTCCGCCCCGCAGGATGATGGATACGGACTTGGGGTTCTCGCACTCCTCAACGAAGGTCATCTTCTCGTCGCCGATCTTTCTCTCCTCGACGAGGCCGGCCTTGCCCAGGTCCTTCTCCGTCAGATCATGGATGCTGGTCACAACTCTTCCGCTCGTGGCTCGCGCCAGCTTCTCCATATCGCTCTTCTTGACCCGGCGCACGGTATAGATGCCGTCCTTGGCCAGGAAGTGCTGGGCCAGGTCGTCGATGCCCTTCTGGCAGAAGACCACATTGGCCCCTGTGGACTTGATGGTGTCTACCATGCCCTTGAGCATGCTCTCCTCCTGGTCCAGGAAGGCCTGGAGCTGGTCGGGGGATGTGATCTCTATCTTGGCGTCGACCTCGGTCTTCTCGATCTCAATGGCGGCATTTAGCAGGGCGATCCTGGCGCCTGTAACCTTCTTGGGCATATTGGGGTGCAGCCGGTCCTTGTCTATGACCATGCCGTGCACCAGCTCGGAGTCGGTAATCCCACCGCCCACCTTCTTCTCCACAGTGATGTTGTCTGTGTCCACCGAGCCGTCATCATCCACCACTGCCTCTACAGCCTGAACCGCCAGGCTGGCCAGCTGGTCTCGGGCCGTGCCGGAGCCCTTGCCGGTCATGGAGGTTATGGCGATCTTCTTGAGAAATTCCGTATCCTTAACCGAGACATCCGTGGCTATGGTCTTCAGAATCTCCAGGGATTTGTCCGATGCCGCTCTGTAGCCGGCAGCGATGACCGTGGGATGGATCTCCTGATCCAGAAGGCCCTCGGCCTGCTTGAGCAGCTCTCCGGCCAGAACC
>MTKX01005027.1_pt1 | contig 12358 bp, 9 predicted proteins | sample 1042771 | NCBI WGS metagenome assembly MTKX01 (sample SAMN06212183, study PRJNA360534) | anaerobic digester metagenome | biome: Wastewater treatment plant; material: sludge; isolation source: anaerobic digester fed with sludge from wastewater treatment plant | place: Denmark: WWTP Randers ... | reverse complement strand
CCTCGAGTTTTTTCAGGTTCTCGGTGTGCGTGATGGCTGTTTGCCCAGTGCCGATGAAAAGCAGCTTTCCGCCAAGCTGCTGGCAGCACGTCTCAACTATCTCCTGCAAATCCTTGAGGCGGTCCGGGCTTGGTCCGACGTACTGCTGAACCTCGTCTATCACTATCAGAGTCAGGGGGAACTTGCCATCGCGTTTCAGCGCGTCACCCAGCACTTCAACTACATCTGCAGAAGAGATGTCGTTCACATGGGGGTACTGGTTCAGCAGATAATCAGTCCATGCATCCTGGGTAGCGAAGCGGCCCGGTCTCAGTTTCGAGTATCCTTCATAAAGTGCATCGGACGCATAGAAGTTGTGAAGCTCGTAGTCCCAGCCTTTCGATCCGCTGAAGCTGTTTACGAAGGCTTTCATCTCCTCGAGGAGACCCTGCCCCTTGAGGTAAAGGACGAACCGGGCGACCTGGATTCTCTCGGGTAAGCCAAGCGATTTGAAGACGATGCTGAGAAAAGAGGGCCTGACAGCTTCATATCCCATCGACCCCAGCGTGCCTGATGCGGCATGGAGCCCGCCACCATGGCGCTTGCCCTGGTTGTCCAGTTCCGTCAGATGTGCCTTGATATCCTCCGGGAGGTGTGCGATGCCTCTGGCTGTTGCCCCATCATCAAACCTGGTGTTCACCCAGAGGGCGCGAAGCATCTTCACCAGGTGGGATTTTCCGGAGCCATAGAAACCGCTCACCCACACGGCGGGTTGGGTGGGCTGATTCGTGTTCCCCAGGAAGATGTTGAGGATGTGTTCGAGCCCCTTGTGGTATTGGCCATCGCACACGAAGGTCTCGAGCTCGTAGCGCAGGATGTCGAGAGCTTCTTGGGTTGTCAGATCGTCGTTTACGCTGGCAACGCCCTCGTTCACGAGCTTTCTTGTGGAGGGGTCGATCAGGAATACATCGCGGTTTATCATGGCTGCTCCCTGCCTGTTCCGCTGCTTATGCTGCTTCTAGATGAAGTCTTTTCGTCCAATGTCAGGTGATGGTCGTTGATGCGGTCGCCCTTGAAGCGGTGGTACCACGGGGCAGACTGCACGTCCTTCCCCCGGTCCTTCTCCCAGTGGATCCGGGGCTTGTCTCGAAGGACTCCGGCACCTTTCTTTCCTACATCGGGTACGCTGATGAAGGGTCTGATGTTCAGCCGCACCCCGTCGTTGATGTCGGGGTCCCACCCAATGGGCTGCTTCTCAAGAGGCTTCCACCGAACGAAGATGTCAAAGGGGGCTTCGCCCTCCAGGATCAACTCCAACCGCTTCTTGAGCTGCTCGGCAGCAGCAAGCCTGTCCTGAGAACCATCAACCTTGGTTGCGACCTCTTGATGCTGCCGGGTGATCCAGTCCCCCAAGTAGGAGTAGATGAGTGTCTCTAGGTTCTTCCTGTCGAGCTTGTGGTAGTTCACCAGGGCGGAGAAGCCATCCTTGAGGCCGTCCCAGATGTGCCAGATGAAGGGTCTGTTGTGGAACATGGCGCAGTGCTGGGCAAAGAACTTGTCACGCAGCCATGACTCCAGAGTCTTGCCGGCATGGTCTGCACTGGCCAGCAGCTCCATGAGTTTGTCGTTGCTCCACTCCTTGCAGTAGGAAGCAGCGAGCAGGTTGACCAGCCTGTCGGCAGCGGAGGGCTCGCCTCGGTGAGCGGGGATGCTTACGATGCCGTCCTTGTCCGCGAAGCCCAGCAGTTCGTCGCACTTCGCTACCAGGGCACGTGACTCGTCAGAGAGCTCCATCTTGGGATCTAGCTCTGCAGGCCAGCGATAGCCGAGCAGCCTGGCTACAGCTACATGCAGAACCGACGAATCAGCACGAAGCGCCCCGAAGGATGTCCACTTCTTCACTTCGTCCCAGATCACCGAGCCGCAGGGGTGCCCATGGAAGATCCACTGTGTCGGGTCATCGGTGTACGGCTTGGGAAGGCCGTTGGGGTACTTCTCAGCAGCAACCTGGGTCCAATGGGCAAGATCGAAGGGGACTTTTGCAAGGCTGTCGCTTGCTATGCAGATCTTCTGATCGAGCTTCCTTGTTTCCGTGCATAGGCTGTCGGAGGTGCAAAAGGTCCCTAGCGCCGGAATATCGCTGCTGGAGTGCGGAATAACTGCAACAATCCCATGGGTATAGATGGCACCTGAGTAGTAGCTAGCTCCGAGGTTTCCCATGGTGCCAACTGCTATGCCTGTCTTTCCCCAGGCATACTCACCTTTAATCCACCTTGTGATTGACTCAGAACCTAATCTCTCCCTGACGAAATTGACCGCGTCTCCATTACCTTCCTGCCAATAGAGCACATTCTCAAGTCCACCGAAGAAGCAACTTGAAGCACCTTGTTGAAGCTCCCATCCGAGATCAACCTTGGGTATCTCCCAGTACTTTCTGCCGAAGCGCGGGTAGTCACCTGTATGAAGCCCATCACAAACCTTAGCTATCGAATCGAGGGGCGGGTCATTTGGGAGAACCTCAAGGACAACCTTGATTCCGGGATTAGTCAATTGGCCTGCTTGACTGATCCGATGGATTGGGCCGCAAACCAGCCTGGATGATTTCTCTGCTGTTGGAGTACCGGCGGCATCAAGACATGCAAATTGGCCCAAGTCTTCCTGTAGATTATGCGCATTCGATATTCTAATCCCCGCTATCAACAAGATTGCCCTAACGACCTCGCCGGAAATCGTCTCAAATGCACTTGGACCCAGGCGAGCAATGGCTTGCCACTGAATAGTTTTGAGCAATCGCTCTCGAAGCTTCTTGTATGAAGCGAGGAACAGCCAATTCTGAGGTAGGACAGCTTCCAGATAACCTTCGTCATCCAGATTCTCCAGGCATCTCTCCGCGAATACTGTTGCGAGGTCTCGCCGGCTGTCAGGATAATTGGACCGACAGAAGCCGTTGAGGGTGGAATTCTGCTTCTCCTGAGTCAAGTACGGTACATTCGTCGCTACTAGGGTGTACTTCTCCGAGAGTAGTTGTGCTGCCTTGGCCAGGCCCTTCGCTGTGATGGCAGTCTCGTGCTGCTCGTCGGACTGCTCTTTGGAGAACGCTTGGTCCAGGACGGCGGAGAGGTCCTCCCATGAGACGAGCTTCGTTGCATCGCTCTTCGCCGGGTTGATGAGGCTGCCGAGCGTCGGAGCGTCCTTGAAGAGGTCGTACATTAGCTCAAGGGCAAGCCGCATGTTGGATCTGTCGCCACCCAGGGCTACCCAGTCCTCCTTCTTCGCAGAGATTGCGAGGCCAGAGCAGGCGAGGTTCAGCTCAGGCAGGACTCTGTAGCCTCCAGCATCGGGATACCTCCACGCAGCAAGTGCCAGGTTAAAGGCAGCAAGCTCCACGCACCGCTTGTCGATCTCAAGCCCATGGATGTTCTGGCTCAAGACGAGGTCGGTAGCCTCTCTGGCTGTAAGCCCCTCGAGGGTCATCCTCATCGGCACCAGCATCGACAGAATGGCCACCAGGAAGTGACCCGAGCCGCAGCAGGGGTCCAGCATCTTGAAGTCAGCGAGATGCTCGGGCCAGCCCGGGAAGCTCCCGGCTGCCAGATCCCACTTGCTCTCGCCTTCTTTCTTGATGAACCTCAGGTACTCCAGGGGCATCCCAGGCAGCGAGGCCTTGTCCCTTAGTTCGTCCTCAGTCTCCGCTGTTTCCAGGTCATGCTCTGTCAAACGCCGGGCCGCCCACCATGCTCCAAGAGAGTTGTCCAGTAGAAAGCTCACCATGTAAGGCTCGGTGAAGAGTTGGGTGACTGCAGGAAGCTCCCGCGCCCCGATCTTCACCTCACTCTTGTTGATTTCGTCCTTACGCTTCGCCTGCCAGAACTGGTACACCCACCCCAGCGACCCGGAGGCTGTGAACACCTCCTGGGGCTGATCAGCCAGCAGCTTCTCCAGCCTCTGCTGGTGCTCGGGCGGAAGCTCGATGAGGAACACGGGTGAGTCTGGTCTGAAGATCTGCGGCAGCATCTTCGAGGCAAAGCGTGCGGCTAGCTCCCAGCCATCTCTGGCGCCCTCTCGTGCAGCAAGCTCCTGGCACTCCTCAAGGGTGACAGGGAGTGGTACGCCGTGCTCCGTGTGCATGAGGAGGTTGTTCTCGGCAAGGAACCGGGCGAAGAGCATGCGGTGCCAGTGCTCGTAGGCTACTTCCTCGAGGAGGCGATCCAGTTCCTGCACTGCTGTGGTGCCATCACGAAGGTCGCCAAGCTGTCTTCCGTGTATCCGCAGTTTACGGCGAAGGTCCTTCTGCTCCGGGGTGAGGTGGGCCGGGGGGTTGGCCTCACCCACACCAAGCTGCTCCAGCACAGCACGGGCTCCAGCCTCTGCAAAATCCCGAGCCTCGCGAACCGAACGATCCAGCCGGCCACGAAGCGTTCGATCGAGTGCAAGCATCAGGCTTCTCTCTCTGCGGTGATCGGGACAGCAAGATATCCCCAGCCGTCATAAGCATCGAGGAGCCTATAGTTGTTGTTTTCGTGAGTGCCCGGGAAGAAGACGACAAGCCTGCCCTTAACAAGAGGTGCCACTGCCTCTACGAATTCCTTTACGGGCATGAAACCGAAGAGGCTGCCGGCCCCCAACAGAGCAACCACTGCTTGCTCATCAGGCTTGACCTCGTCGAAGTGCTTCCTGAATTCTTCCTTGAGGTATTCGGGGTACAATCTGATCAGGGTCGACAGGATGACGGGTTTGGCGAAGTAGCGTTCGGAGTGGGGCTGTTGCGATAGCCAGTCCGCAAATGTGTCTGTGAGGTCGAACAGGCTCCAGCCATGCCCGGCTTGCCTGGTGGCTAGCTCGAACTCCCCGATCGCAGCTCGAACTTTGAGCTCTTCTCCCGGATCATAGACACAGAAGACCACGCGCTGAGAAGGTGCCAGGTGGTTGCCCCAGGGAGTGCCGATGAAGTTCGAGTATGCCAGCAACAGTCTCTTAACAAAGCTCACGAAGCCACTCCCTCTCATCATCCGTGATCAGGTTGCGGAACCCCAGCTCGATCACATCACCAACCCGCTTGAAGGTAATCCATCCCCTTCTGGCAGCTTCTTCAGCGAGGTCGATCGCTTTGTCCCTGCCGCAATCAAGCAGCGAAGCAAATTCGGTTCCAAAAAGCCCCAGGCCTCCGGCTCCTGTCAGATAACCCAGCAGGAGCGCATATGCGGCTGCTCCCGCAGTCGGCGAAACTTTCGATCGGCATTTGTTGCGCTTGCCGATCAGGTGACCTGAACTGGTCCAGGTGCCGTTCAGGTTCTGAGCGGCAGACTTCCGCATGGCAGGACTGTAGCGGCCCGGAAAGGCCTTCTCGATCAGGTCTCCCATGTCTTGCGTGGAAATCGCCTGGCCAGGAGTCGAGTTCTGGATCATCGGGGCACTGAGCCTCAGGATCGGGTCCCGTGCATAGGAGCAAAGCAGGGCGAGCAGTTTCCTGCCTTCAGGATCGCGCTTCCAGAAGAAAAGCAGGTTCCTGAACAGCGCGACTGAAGGGTCAAGGGCGTAAAGATCAACAAGGTGCCTAGCCGTGAGAGCTCGCGCTTTCGCCGACGGCTTACCAAGGCAGTTGTCTTCTTTGATTGCCTTTTCGTAGTCAGCCCTGGTTGCTTCTAGCCTGTCCACAAAGGCCAGCAGCAAGGTCAGCTCGTCCAACATCATCGTTCGTGCCAGATGAGCCCCGGCCTTGCCTTGCCTGAATCCTAATCGTTCCAAGATATCAATTCTTGATTGCCTGTTCTTCAATCTGACGGCCTCTCGAATCGCGGCAGGGGGGTTCAGTTGTCTTAGGCCAATCGCTCATCACTCAGTGCCTTCTACCGAGTGTGCTATCTCATGTTCGCCCAATTACCACTTCCGAAACATGGAGCAGCGCCTTTCAAAATAGCGGAAATGAACAACTGCTGTAGGAACCTAGATTGACAGAAGTACAACAACGATGCCTATCAATAAGATAATCGTGACACCTGCAGTAATCGGGGTCCAACGGCGAAGCCAGAGTATCGTTGAAGCCATCGAGTCTACTCTTCTTATCACAGCGTCCTGAGCCGAGGCGAGTAGCCGAACTTCACTGACTGCTTCGCCTATCTTTTGGAGGCTCAGTATTTCTTCCTTCTCTTGAGTCACAATCGTTTCAAGAGTCGAAACAAATGCGATCTGCCTCTGCCCAAGGCTTTCCGACTTTTCACTCAGAGAAGACAGTCTTCGTAATTCCTCTTCTTCCTGCCCGATTATGGTGCCGGTCTTCTCGAGGATCATTTCCATGTCGGTTTTCAGTCTATCCAGGTGAACTATCTTAGAGGATATCTCTTGAAGAATCTGAAACTGGGCCTCTTCCTTTATCTGTATCCCGGAAACCGTATCTAAAAGCTTCTCAAGCCTGCCAAGTACTATTTCATCGCTCTTCAGGAGAGTCTCAAGTTTTACAGAGCTTGCTTCCAGCTTATCCGATATTGGCTCAAGGGGTTCTGTAGCATTGTAAAGCTTAGTCTGAAGAATACTAAACTGCTTCTCTGACGATGCTGAAAGAGTGTCTGAAAGATCTTTCGCTATTAGGCCTGTCTGTAACTTGAAGACCTCAGCAAGAAGACTCTTGATAGCCTGCTTTGATTCAGCATCAAGAACCCTCAAGCTGTCCTGTCTTGGTGACACCATTCCGATACCTTTCCTAGGTTTTCTTTCATCCTATTCAGAACAGCGATGACAAGTAGCTTATCCTCCGGACTTGAACAACGATTTCCAATCTCCACCAGCGAGTTCCACTGATTTTCATACTCCGAAGCTAGTCGGTTCCCGAAATCATCTGCCTTTTCCTGAAGATTCCTATATCGAGCAATGCTTGATTCAAGCACTGACCTTGCTCGATCCACTTCTTGACGAGCAGCTTGAGTTTGGCGAATAGCCTCAAGAATTGTTGTCTCGAGGTCTGTCTTCCGTATCTGCAGTGCTTGCGCCATTTTTACATTATTTCGTTTCTGCACACCCCACCATTTGTGAAGCGGGTTCTTTAAGCCCTCTAAAAAGACTTCTTCGATGCTTTCCAGTAGGCGTTCTTTTATGTCTGCGAAGAATGCCGAAGCGTTTTCGATCGACTCGTCTTCTTTCACTCCACCCCAAAAACCCTTCCTAATGACATACTTCTTGCAATCAGAATCTATTTCAGCGGCTTCTACCATAATCTCGTTGATCCTCAAGGCTACTGATCTCGCCTCATCAACTATGAAATCTTGAATTGAAATAGGTAAACTCGATCTCCAGGATTCCAGACAATCCTTAGCAACGTCAGCAAGAGCTCCTATAGAATCAGACAGACCCGAAAGTATCATATTTACATAAGAGCCCCGCACGAGATTCACTGGCCTCTTGTATGTTTGGCTCTTAATCTCATTCGATGTTGACTCAATTAGACTGCGAAGAGTCGATTCAATCTCACAGGCAATGGTTTCATCCCTAAGAGCGTTACTGATCACGGCAATTCTCGTGGCCAGATCTCGTCTCTGAGAAAGCAGCTTCCTCAGCTTAATCCTTTGCTGTGTGTAGCATTGTTCAATAGTATCAACTCTATCTTGTCCGGTGGTTTCTAATTCGTTTATGCGCTTCATATAGAGCTTCGAGAGGGTGAAACCCAAGCAGATTCTATTGATATCATTGTCGAAGATGCTTCGAATCTGCTCCAAGGCAAGTTCTGTCGCTGATTCTACCTTTTCCTTGTTCTTGGAGTCGTGTTGAAGAGCCTTGAGGGACAAGGGCACAACCAGAGGCATCAACGCTTCCTCAATCCCCGTGAAGACTTCCCCGAGCAATACGTTCTTGTAGTGCTCTGTAGCCGTAACAAGCAGTTTTTCGGGTGTATCACAATTGTCGAGGCAATCTCTGATTGTCGGCAGCTCATAGGCGCTAGTAAGGGCCACGACACATTGCTTAGGACTCGATCTGAGCAAATCGTAAGCAGGATCAAGAGCTCTGTCAGTCGGGGAAAGATCTTGAATCAGATCGGCCGCGCTGACATAAAGTGCAAAATCGGCTCGGAGAAGCCATTTCCTTACTGCCTCTAGTGAGCGTTCCCGCTCATCATCGCTTCGCGGTTCAAGTCCTTCGGTGTCGATAATTGATCCTGTTAGTCCGGCATCGACAGGGATATGATAGGTTTCTATGTTTTCGAAACTTCGAGCAGTTTGACTCCTTCTCACCCGAATGGCTTGCTTTTCAAGTTCTGACAGATGGTCTTCCCATGATCTAGGGTCATTTATCCTTCCGGTAGCAACATACATGCTGGTTGATGGTGTTCCTGATTCGCCCTGAAGTGAACCACCCCTTAGCTTTCTTGACAAGGCCGCTGATTCCTCGGGTGAGGCGCCGAGCAATCTCATAGCAAGAGTAGTTTTACCAACCTGGGACTTTCCTACCAGAACGATTAGACTTCCCTTTGTTGGAGTACTCCCTGCTTCAGACAAAGAGATATCACGGAGCGCTCGTCGCCCCCAGGATAATGGGTCAGTAAGCTCCCTGAAATCCAACTCCACTATTTTAGATTCTTCCTTACATCCTTCGCAGTTATTTCGGCGGACTTTGCCGATTGAAGGGCGAAAAGCAGGGCATCCGAGTCCTCTCCAAGAAGCTTCTGAAGGTAATGTCTCATCTGGTATTTGTAGGCGATCCAGAATCGATCTAGCACATAGCCAAACTCCTCCTTGATCCCCTTTCCAAGAGCCTCTACGACCTTCGCTCCATAACCATCCAAATCAAATTGCGCTTGTCTTGTAGCCCTGCTAATGCTAATTGTGAGACTGGCTATACCAATAACAGCAACCGCGACTCCGGCGATGCTGGCAATTGCCGTTGCCGTTGCACCTGCAAAGCCAGAACCTACTGCTTCCAATGCAACTGCGGTACCACCACCCGCAGCTGAGGCAACAGGAACGGCGGATGCCGATTTGGAACCGGGCTTATCCTTAATCAGGGATGACAAAGCTGCAGTCAGATCCTTGTAGTCTTTCACAGCCGTCAGCGCGTTCTTGGTCATGCCCTCCTCAAGGCCTTTGGCGTTCAGAAGAACCTGGAGAGAGTCCAACTCCGACTTCTTCATTGTCTCTCTGTCAAAGTTTCGTGAGAGAGCCCATGCTATCGTGCTCCCCATGACTTCTTGCTGCTCCACGATTGTCTTCTCACCATCACGAGGCTGTGGCAGAGCTAGAAGCTGCAAGCTATCAGACAGAGTCTCTCCTGAGGTGGAGAACTTCTCCTGGAACTGTCTTTTCACCTCTCTTTCAATACCGCGTACAACGCTTAGGCTGGGTCCCCCATTAATAAAGAGCCCAATCTTCTTGAAGAAACCGGATGTTTCGGAGATGGCATAGGATGAAGCTTCTTCGCGCGCTTCTGACGCTGCCTCATTTACCAACTTGTCCATAGAAGCTCTAAGGTGGGGTTTTAACAGAGCATCCCATTCTTCGGAGATTGTATCCATCATTTGTGTTATTAGCTCATCATAGTCTGACTTCCGGCCAATTGCAGCTCGTGCAAGTTCCTTTCTGATATCTACAACCTCAGCTTCAAGCAGCTCGATGATGTCTCTAAGGGTACTAAGTCGAGGTTCAGGGGGAAGGTTAACAACTCGATGTCCGATCTCATTACGAAGCTTCGCATATGCTTCCCCGGTCCTTTCCGGACTATCGGGCCAGATCCCTAGCAGGCAGTCAAGATCAGGAACCGATTGGCCAAGTTGTTCAATCTCAACTTGACTCATCAGATCAGCCTTGGTTAGCACTACTAAAGGCTCACGTCCCGCTCTCTTGACCCATTCATCCAAGATCTGAGAGGTCGCTTGAGCCTTGCGTTTGAAGTCAACGGTGTAGAGGATCAGATCGGTAATGTCAATTACCTGCTCGATACAGTCAGTCCATTTCGCATCGATCTCCAGACCAGGCAGAACAGCGATAGGCCATATCTGATCTAGCATCACACATTCGGACACGTACCACATGAGACAAAGATTCCTACTTCCGTAGGACCGAGCGACTTTCCTCGCCTCCTCATAATCCGTGAAATCTTCGAACTCGTACGATGGGATGTCTGTTTTCCCTGGTTCAAAATAAAGTCTTGCTATGGTCTTCGATGTTGGGGGTATTCCGTGCAGAATGGCTGCTTCACGAGGGTAGAGAAAGATCGGTGTGTGCTCGACACTACCCTCCCCTACAGGAAGCTGGGCTTCCAGTGGCAGACCTAGAAGCCGATTCACCATTGTACTCTTCCCGACACCTTGAGGACCTGCGATCGTTGTAAGGACTCGTGTCTCTTGAAGTAGATAATAGAATGACAAGGTTCTGCTCAGGCGAGAAAGTTGCCTCTCGGCAAGGGTGGAGAGTCCCGAATCGATAAGGCCTTCACGAAGATCAAGGATAGAATTCCGAAGACGCCATATGTTGTTTCTTAACTCTCTTGGTTCCATAGCTCCTCCTTGGCGCGCATAGTCCTATCGAATCAGATAGCGAAACGCTACAACAAATTGTCCGTTATTGCAAAATCTGTGTGTTCTGAAGGATCCACCATGGAGCCAGTGGCAACCCGGGGCGATTCAATCAGGTCGTCACGAAGGCGAAAGACATCCATAAGCCAGATTTCTCTTGATCTGTCATGCGCTGAAAACCTTCTCGTTGTGCCAGTTCAGGAACTCCCTCGACGGCCTCTCGGCGGGGTTGTCGGGGAGTGTGATCAGCGAGCGTCCGTGCAGGGCGTAGTACTCTTTCCCGTTGTTGAACTCCTGGCGGATCCTTGGGCTCACTTCGATCCGGTAGTCGGGCGTCACGGTCATGTAGCCCGAGTCGAAGAGCGTGTGCAGGTCCGATCTCAGCAGAAGGCCGTTGCTTGTCCTGTGGGGGCCGCCTTCGGCGTACTGCCTGATGTGGGCGGCCTCCAGCACTGGCAGGGTCTTCTCGCCCGTCATGGCGCAATGGGAGCTGTATGCCTGTAGAACCAGCGTCTTGAAAGCTCCCTGACCCAGCCTGGCCCGCGTCAGATATGAAGTTCCGTATCGGGCGTCTTCGTCAGATAGCTCCCTGGTTTCGAGAGTAAACGCACTCTCTCTCAGTTGAGCCGCTTCGACAAGACTTGCAGCCATCGGGTCTTCACTGGTGTATCTCTTGCCTTGTTGAATCCCGGTGACAGGCCAGTTTGAGGGGGGATCGAACCACTCATCTTCATCGAGGAAGACCGGGTTGTTCAGCGTGGTGCATCCGATCCACCGCTCCGGGTGCTTATCGGGGCCGTGTTTCAGGATCATCGCCGAGAATGACCGGAAGTCCCCAGCTCCGTTCTTAGACTCGAACGTCCTCCAGGCGAGGGAAAGAGGCATGTTGAAGTGCGTCACGAAGCGGGCCCATCCGGCTATCTTGCGTCTCGGGCTCTTCAGTTTGAAGAAGAAGATCTCCCCTGCCTGCAGAACGCGAAACGAACATGGGCCGGAGGGATGCCAGAAGTTTACCTCATCCGGTTTCATGGCTGCGAGGAAGTCGAACCAGGCGTTGTCCGTGATCCCGATCCAGATCGTCATGCCTGTGCGATTCCCCCGTTTCTCTCGAGAAGAAGGGGAGAGAATCTAAGTGGAGATCCGGGATTACCAGAGAATTGAAGAGAGAACCCTTGAGAATGGAGCCTGGCAGACCCTTCGAGCCTGGGTCCGGCTTCCGAATGCTGGCGCATCATGGTCCGGTAGGTCATGGCTCCATTCCATCAGCACCCTCGAGCGGCGCTCAGGGGCACATCTTCACGAGTATCGACAGGCCTCCAGCACGAGTCAACCGTGGACCTCACATCATAGGCGTCGCGTTCATTCGAGGTGACATGCTCATTAAGGCAGCAATCGGCTTGCCAGAAGTGAAGGATCGCTTGAGATTCATCTCCGGCATGCGGTTGCAGGACACCTGATGGAGAGGTTTATCTGTCTGCCGTGAAGCCCTGACTGGCATTACTGAATGGGTGTCTCGCCATGATACGACCAGCGGAAAGCCGCTGATGGTGAGTGCTAGCGCAAGACCAAGACGAGAACTCTCGTTCAGATGTTTTTCGGGGTGACGACAGGCAGAATACACTTTCGGCTGGCGGTTTCCAGGAACAGAACCTCGCGTTCCTTCGCAGGGAGCCTAGCGATCCTATCCACGGCTGCCTCCTTCGCAGATCTCGCGTATCGCCTGGTGGATCCATCCCGCGGCGGTTTTCGTGTCTTTAAGGATTCTCGGGTAGAGGGCCGGATCGAGCCATTTGCCTATCCGTGCAGTCACTTCCGGGGTGACATGATCCTGCCCGAGGGCTCTCAACGCCTGAACGATCAGGGAACTCTCCCTGAGCTTGAACC
>MTKX01007892.1_pt1 | contig 12369 bp, 11 predicted proteins | sample 1042771 | NCBI WGS metagenome assembly MTKX01 (sample SAMN06212183, study PRJNA360534) | anaerobic digester metagenome | biome: Wastewater treatment plant; material: sludge; isolation source: anaerobic digester fed with sludge from wastewater treatment plant | place: Denmark: WWTP Randers ... | reverse complement strand
CAGGCTTGACCTATGGCCTTTCACCAAAAGAACTTGGCATGGACAAACTGGTTGTGAGCGCCGACGATATTGTCCGCTCACGGATTACTATAGAAGAATTGGCACAGAGAGAGGCTAACGCCAAAGCAGCCGAGGCTGAAGCGAAAGCAGCAGAAAAGCTCAAGAAGGCTAAAGCCAAAGAAGAAGACACAAAGACGGAGGAGACGTAATCCATGCGGGTTGGCGTATTTATTTGTCATTGCGGTAGTAATATTGCAGGTACAGTAGATGTTGCACGGGCAGCAGCGGAGTTGAGAAAGGTACCTGGCGTGGCCTTTGCCACGAACTATATGTATACATGTTCAGAGCCTGGTCAGGACGAGATCAAGCAAGCCATCAAGAGGGAGAATCTTGACAGGATCGTCGTGGCCGCATGTTCTCCGAGGATGCATGAGTTGACATTCCGACGGACCATTGAGAAGGCTGGCCTAAACCGTTACTTTCTTGAAATGGCCAATATAAGAGAGCATATCTCATGGGTAGGTCTCGATAAAGAGGCAAACACAATCAAGGCGATTGAAACAATAAAAATGGCCGTTGCAAAGGTCATGCAAAACAAACCACTCTACTCCTCGTCATTCAAGATCAACAAGAGAGTCCTTGTAATTGGGGGAGGAGTTGCTGGCATGCAGGCAGCCCTGGATTGTGGTGACGGCGGCCTCGAGGTAGTGCTTGTTGAGAAGAGCCCAAGTGTGGGAGGTATGATGGCCCGTCTGGATAAGACGTTTCCCACAATAGACTGCTCCATTTGTATCTTGGGTCCAAAGATGGTGGATGTTGCCCAGCATGACAAAATCAAGCTTTATGCCTATTCGGAGATTGAGGATATAAAAGGGTATGTGGGTAACTACGAGGTTAAGATCAGAAAGAAGGCAACCTACGTGGACTGGACCAAATGCACTGGCTGTGGACTATGTATGGAGAAGTGCCCATCAAAGAACTCCTATGATTATTTCAACTTTGGTGTTGCACCCACCAAAGCCATCAATATACCCTTTCCCCAGGCTATTCCTAAAAAAGCAAAGATTGATCCTGATTTCTGCAGACAGTTTACAAAAGGTAAATGCGGTGTCTGTGCCAAGATATGCCCCACAGGGGCAATCAACTACGAGATGCAGGATGAAATTGTAACGGAAGAAGTTGGGGCGATAGTGGTAGCATCAGGCTATGGGCTTATTGATATGGATAAATTCCCCGAGTATGGTGGGGGCCGTTACCCTGATGTCATTACTGGCATCCAATACGAAAGGCTTCTGAACGCCTCCGGTCCCACAGAGGGGCACATTGTGAGGCCATCAGACCACACTGAGCCGAAAACTGTTGTTTTTGTCTCGTGTGCTGGGTCGAGGGATAAATCTCTCGGTATACCGTATTGTTCAAATTTCTGCTGTATGTACATTGCAAAACAGGCAATTCTGACCAAGGATCATATTCCCGATTCTCAATCCTACGTATTCTATATGGATATACGGTCACCAGGCAAAGGATACGATGAATTTACCCGTCGGGCTCAGGAGGATTATGGGGCAAAATATGTCAGAGGGAGGGTCTCCCGTATATACCCCAAAGGAAAAAAACTCGTAGTTGTAGGGGCAGACACTCTCCTCGGTACCCAGGTGGAGGTGGAAGCAGACCTTGTGGTGCTTGCAACAGCAGTGACTGCCGCACCTGGTGCGGCACAGCTTGCTGAGAAGCTCCATATATCTTATGATACCTTTGGTTTCTATGTGGAAAGCCATCCGAAGCTACGACCTGTGGAGACGAACACTTCCGGTGTTTTTCTAGCAGGTGCAGCGCAAGGGCCTAAAGACATTCCCGCATCGGTAGGGCAGGGTAGCGCGGCAGCAGCCAAAGTTCTAGCCCTTTTCTCAAAAGATATGCTTGAGTCTGATCCGGCTGTGGCAAAAGTGAATGAGAATACATGCGTTGGATGCCTTAAATGTAAATTAACCTGTCCTTTTGGCGCCATACAGGAAAAAGAGCTGCGCGGTGGTAAGATCGTTGCAAGCGTGATTGAAACGGTTTGCGCAGGTTGCGGCGTCTGTACTTCCACCTGTCCATGCGGTGCCATTCAGCTATCCCATTTTACAGATAATCAATTGCTAGCGGAGGTCAATGCCATATGTCAGAAGTAGGCCCCAAAGAGCTTAGAATAGTCGGTTTTCTCTGCAACTGGTGCTCGTATGGTGGAGCAGACACTGCCGGGGTAAGCCGTTTTAAGCAGCCCACTGATCTGAGGATCATCAGGGTTCCCTGCTCAGGCCGTGTCGATCCACTTTTTGTAGTCAAGGCCCTTCTTAATGGAGCTGACGGGGTGCTTGTGTCGGGTTGTCATCCCCGAGACTGTCATTACTCGGATGGTAATTTTTACGCACGGAGAAGACTCGAGATGTTAAAGCGGCTCTTACCCTTTCTGGGTATAGACGACAAACGATTCCATTATACATGGATTTCAGCCTCCGAAGGACAGCGGTGGCAACAGACCGTTACGGACTTTACCAAGCAGATACATAAGCTAGGTCCGCTCCATTCCGGCAAGGAGGCACAGCAGTGAGTCTTGATAAATTGAAACAAATTATAACAGACGTAATGAAAGAAGTAGATGTGGTTATAGGATATAAGCAGGGCTTTGATCCACTCCATGCCACCCCGTGTTTTATTACGAAACCCGAACAGGTTGATCAGGTTATCTGGAACCCGTTGTGTGTTCAAAATCTTGCCAGCTACCTTACGTCTCTGAAAAAGAAGGTAGGTGTGATTGTAAAGGGCTGTGACAGCAGGACTATAGTTCAGTTTATGCAGGAGGGGCTTATTGACAGGAGCAAGGTTGTTGTTATAGGGATACCTTGTACCGGAGTCGTCAGCGTGAGAAAGGTCCTTGAGAAGGTTAAACATGAACCCATTGAGGAGGTAAAATTCAGTGATGACGGTATGGTAATTGTGAAGACCCCATCAGGCGAGACAAAGATGGCCCTTTCAGAGGTTGCGCCAGATAAATGTGAAACGTGCCAGTATCCAACACCTGTTCTTTACGATCATCTGGCAGGTGAGCCTATTACATCAACCAAAGACCCCCAAAGCGTATTCAAGGATATTGAAGAATTCGACAAGAAATCTCTGGAAGAGAAGAAGGCATACTGGGAAAAGGAATTTGACCGGTGTATCCGCTGCTATGCTTGTCGAAATGCTTGCCCCATGTGCGTGTGTCAGGATAGCTGCATTGCAGAAAGTCGTGAACCTCACTGGGTGAGCCAGAAGTCAAACCTTACCGAGAAAATGATGTTCCATATGATCCATGCCCTCCACCTTGCAGGACGCTGTGTTGAGTGTGGAGAGTGTGAGCGGGCATGTCCCATGGGTATTCCCGTAAATAAGTTGAAAAGGAAAATCAACAGCGACATGAAAGTGCTTTTTGGCTATGAGCCAGGAGTGAAGCCGGAGGACAAGCCTCCTATGTTTACGTTCAGCGTAGAAGAAAAGAATATAGAGGAGCACAAACTCTAATGGCAGACACAGGATTTATCCCAAAAGAAAAATGGGGTGCGTTTATTGAGGGGCTGGCGGCAAAAGCCCAGGTTTGGGTCCCGTGCCTTGATGGCGATGTCGTTATTTTTAAACCTTACAGCAAAGATCAGACGCTATGTTTTGAAAGACCGGCCAACAGCCCTCCAAAAGGTGTTATCTTCCCTCAGAGCGATACACTTTTTGCCTTCAACTTTAGCAAAGACCCTGAGAATCCGCAGAAGGTCATGGTTGAGCTTGAGGAAAAACTCGATTTTCCCAAAACCATTATCTTCGGTTCTCGACCATGCGATGCAAAAGGCTTCTTGATATATGACCGGCCTTACATGCAGACAGACACTCCCGATCCTTATTATAAAGGCAGGAGAGAGCAGACCGCCATCGTCACCATGTCCTGTCAATCGACTTACGCAGGATGTTTCTGTACCGCGGTTGGAGGGGGGCCGGCGGACAAGGAAGGATCAGATGTACTGATAACGGAATTGGATAACGGGTATTTTATCGAAGCCATTACAGATAAAGGTAAAGAGATTTTGCAGCAGGCTGCAGCCGAAAGCGGTGCAGGCCATGAAGCTGAAGCCCTGAAAAAACAGGAGGCAGTTCGTGCCAGGGTCAAGGACCCATTCTGTGCAAATGGAAAACCTGAAATATCGAAGGATCTATTTGAAAGTGACGAGTTCTGGGAAGAGGAGCTTTCCAAATGTGTGAGCTGCGGTGCCTGCACGTATCTCTGCCCCACATGCTATTGTTTTAATATTACGGATGAGACGACTTTCGAAAAAGGTGAGCGTATCAGAAGTTGGGACGGGTGTATGTATAACCACTTTACCCTTGAGGCAAGCGGTCACAACCCCAGACCAACAAAATTTCAACGGTTTAAAAACAGGGTAGGACACAAGTTCCTCTTTTATCCTGAAAAATATAACGGTGTGATTGCCTGCTGCGGGTGCGGACGGTGTATCCGGTTTTGCCCAATGTCGGTAGACATCAGTGAAATTGTATCAAAATTACAGAAGCAGACAGGGAGCGCAAGCAATGGCAAGTAACAAGAACCCCTATATACCTGAACTGGTTACCATTACGAACATAATTGAGGAAACACCAAACATAAAGTCCTTTCAAGTTGTTTTCAACGATCCTGAGAGGATGAAGACATTCAAGTTTGAACCTGGCCAGGTTGGGCAGCTTTCAGTGTTCGGGGTAGGGGAGTCTACTTTCGTAATCAATTCACCCCCGACACGGATGGAATACCTCCAATTCAGTGTAATGAAGGCTGGGGAAGTGACCGGAGCCCTTCATGAACTGTTTCCGGGGGATCAAATGGGTCTCAGGGCACCTCTGGGAAATTGGTTCCCCTATGACATGATGAAGGGCAAGAAAATCCTTTTCATCGGCGGTGGCATAGGGCTCGCGCCTCTTCGGACCTTAATTCTCTATATGCTGGATAATAGAGGTGACTACAAGGATATCACAATCATTTACGGAGCCAGGACACCCCCTGATCTCTGCTATAAAGAAGATCTTAAGGAATGGGAAGCACGCTCGGATGTGAATCTCATCCTTACAGTGGATACAGAATACCCGGGGTGGGATAAACGAACAGGCTTTGTGCCCACAGTTCTCAACGAAGTGGCTCCATCCCCTGATGATACAATAGCCATAACCTGTGGACCGCCTATAATGATCAAGTTTGTACTCCAGAATCTTGCCAAGTTGAATTTCAAGGATGAGGATATCATNNTCTCAATACATCTGCAAGGACGGGCCAGTATTCTCATTGGCACAGTTGCGGGATTTCCCGGGAGTTGTCTAGAAATAGCCCAATCCTTATATTGCGTTGCTTCCTGCAAAATGTCCATACGGCCATGGGTGCGTGGCTGCGCTCCTGTACACAAAAACACATTTCCGCGCAGAGGTTTGGCAATTTCACAAAGAGCCTATGTTTGATATCAACTGTCTAAACCGCATGACAATAAACCTTATGGCTGCCCATATGCTCGAATCTGTGGGACGGAAGCCCGAGCCTCATCGTTTATATTTCCTTGACCTGGTATTCTGGAGTCTCGAACAGGGACATGCAGAGGTCGAAAAATCAGTGTCCGAGACTATATATGCAATGGCTTCATGGCGTCCTCAGAGGATTATGAACTTTCTTGATCTCCTTCCAGGCCAGGAGTATAATCCGGAAGGGTGGGAGTCAGCACAAACACCAATTGACCTGGCTTTACTGGTATTAAAAGACATAGAGGACAGGATGTTTGTGAAGTTTCCATGGTATGGAAGCTTTGAATCGTGATCCAGAATCAACAGTGGTGTCTTATTGAGTCCGAGTTTTCTTGATTTTATTCACACAGTGTATTAGAAATATGTGTTTTGCACAATTAAACAAAGCGAGGTTTTTTAATGCCAAACATAGGTGTGGTAGGGGTTCAGTGGGGTGATGAGGGAAAAGGAAAAATCATTGATATCCTGAGTGGCTATGCTGATGTCATTGTCCGTTTTCAGGGTGGAGCAAATGCGGGTCATACAATTGTTGCAGGTGGTAAAAAAATTATTCTTCATCTCATTCCTTCAGGGATACTTCACGAAGGTAAATACTGTATTATAGGAAATGGTGTTGTTCTTGATCCCGAAGTTTTTGAAAAAGAGGTTAATGAACTAAAGGGACTCGGATTCATAAAGGATGATAAAAAACTCATGGTGAGTGGCCTGGCCCATGTTATTCTGCCTTATCACAAAAAACTTGATGCACTCAAAGAATCGAAAGGAAAAAAGAAAATTGGCACGACTGGGCGCGGCATTGGACCTGCGTATGAAGACAAGATCAGCAGAATGGGCGTTCGCGTTATCGATCTTCTTGATAAGAAGATATTCTCAGAGAAAGTGAAGCAGAACCTCGAGGTTAAAAATTTTATTATTAAAAGATTTTACAAAGACGAGGGTTTTCAGGTGAGGACACTCATCAAAGAATATGGTGAATACCGAAAGATATTGAAAAGATATACCACAGACACAACGAGTTTTCTCCATAAGTGTATCGAACAAAAAAAAGCCATTCTTTTTGAAGGTGCGCAAGGAACATATCTCGACATCGATCATGGAACATATCCTTACGTTACATCATCAAATACTGTTTCTGGGAATATGTTCTCAGGCTCAGGTGCTCCGCCAACATCAGTAGACTACATTTTAGGGATTTGCAAGGCATATACTACAAGGGTAGGAGAAGGCCCATTTCCTACTGAGTTGTTCGGAGAGGAAGGCGAGTCAATGAGGAGACTTGGAGACGAATACGGTGCTACAACGGGTAGGCCTAGGCGTTGCGGATGGTTTGATGCGGTGATCGTAAAAAGGGCTGTAAAAACAAACGGTATCAAAGGGTTATGCATGATGAAGCTTGACGTGCTCGATACCTTTAATAGAATAAGGATTTGTACTGGATATCGTTCTGGAAAGAAAACAGTTTCCCAGCCCCCCATGAGTATTGTCGATTATTACCGGTATGAGCCTGTATATGAAGAAATGGATGGATGGAAGACATCAACCAGAGGAATTACAAGGTATGACGATCTTCCATTGGCTGCGAAACACTATCTCCAGCGATTGGGAGAATTGGTTGATGCAAGGATTGATGTTATTTCAACCGGCCCAGAACGTGAAAGCACAATAATTTTGAATAATCCTTTTGTGAAGCAGTAAAAGGTGAGAAGGGAAAGATAGAACGTAATAGATAAGTAAGGATTCATTTTAAGATATTCTCTTTTCCAACCTCTTGGATTTCACACTCGTCCGCTAGTATCTGGGCTATCCTGGGAAAAATATATTCTGCCACATCAATGCGGGAGCCACCGTGGGTGATGATAATGTATCTTCCCTTGCATATCTCTTCGGCAACAGTTTTTACTTCTTTGACAAGACGGAGATAGAATTCTCTCGTCAGACCAATATCGCCATAATCGCCTTGGGCTGTGTCATGACCGAGATTGTGAAAAATTATGTAAGGATTGAAATCACGAACCCTGGGAATAAATTCTGACCGAACTTTCTCTAAATATCCTTTGTCTCCTATCCTGCCATCTATGTTGATGTCGATCTTTGTTCCATGTTCAATGATGTTGTTGTAATAACAGAAGCAGACATGCAGAACATTCGAATTACCCTCAAAAACAGCCCGAGTCCCATCACCATGATGTCTATCTGTGTCAAGGATGGCATAACGCTGCTTGCCCAATATTTCCGTTAGTCTTGCAATGGCTGGTCCTATGCATGAGAGGTAAGTTCCGCCCCAGGCCGTGTCAGGCGAAGCATGATGTCCTGCGCCTACTGAAAAGACAAGAGCGTTTCTCAGCTCACACCGAGCAATTTTTTCTCCGGCTTCCACACATCCACCAACTGCAAGGGTTGCGCCCTTGTAATACCATGCGCGTTTTACCTCCTGAAGGTAACCATGGGTATGAACTTTATACAGAAGTTCTTCATTGACGGGGTGTGGCTCAAATAGTTGCATATCTGGCAGGGCAAGGGCTTTTTCCATCACCTGGGGGAAATTACCGAATTTATCCCCTATGATAGGCCAGTCCTTGTTCTTGAATTCCTCGTGAAAAAATACGCCAGTCTTCATCCAATCATTACTTCAGAACGNNGGATTCTTTCATGTCATATGGCATGACGGGATTTTCTCTTGCAAGAGACGCCGCCTCTCTTCCGTAAGTTCCGGTCTTATCTCAAAATTCCCATCACTGTATTCATCGTTTTTCTTTATGAAGAGCCACTCCTTTTCCTTCCCCTTCATTCTGGTCAAAACGAAGAGACCCTTCAACTTTTTTCCCCGGAGGTAAAAATCTATCTTGCCTTTGATAATATCTTGCTTGACCGAATCGTATGTCCCGGAGTCCCAAATAATGACCGGGCCGGCACCGTAATGGCCCTCCGGTATAATCCCCTCGAATATGCCATATTCGAGGGGATGGTCATCCACCATTACGGCGAGTCTCTTGTCCTTGGGGTTCATCGAAGGTCCCTTTGGGATCGTCCATGATTTGAGAGCACCGCCAATCTCCAACCTCAAGTCATAGTGGAGTTTCTTCGAATGATGTTCGTGGACGACGAAGGAGGACATGACTTTTATATTACCATATTTGCGAAGAGATATTAAGAGCCGTTGGGCATGGGGTAGCCCATCTTCAATGACAAAGTCTGGCGAATCCTGTCTGCGCGAGCCTGTGAATCACCTAACGGCACGCTTTTCGCCAGGCCTTAAGGCTCCTCCGTTTCTTCAAAGAATTGAAATTGAGCTCATTTGCCGCGGAGCAAAACCTCTTCGCAGGGAGCTTGTACTCCACATGAAAGACCGCTTTCCCCGCCTCGATGAAGGGCATCAGTTTGTGACACTCGTCGAATTGAAAACACTGTTCATTGAGGGCCCAATCAAAAAGATGAACAAGGTCGGGAATCTGATCCAAATCGTTTTTTAGTCCTATGGAGAGGCCCCGTGCGTGAGCCTCATGAGCAAGAAAGGCATTGTATTTCAGCTGGTCCTCATATGTCAATGGAAACCCGGTATCGTTTGCGTAACCCTCTATATTGTCCGTCTCCACACCATCAAAACCCTTTTCTCGGCACAGGTCAAGGCGAGCCGCCATAATGGGTCCGACAATATCAATCTTTCTGATGTCGAGCCACCTCTCGCCAGGCCAGCCTGCAAGAGGTTTGCCGATGACTGAGGGAGGAAATGCGGAAGCATCGGGTCTCCACTGCTCCAAACTTCCAGCGCTGAAATAACATATCACCCTTTTTCCTTGATCGTGGAGGGAGAGCACGACGGATGGATCGGTTTCGAACAGGTCTATGTCGTACATATCCACGTCATAGGACTGATTCACTCTGCCATTGAGCTGCCACTGCCAGCTCGTTCGCTGAGGAGGAACCCATATTTCCTGCGCGAAGAGAAGGGCTGAAGACAAAACAAGGAATAGAATAATAATCCCGGCCGTAAATGTCAGGACAGGACAAACAGGCGAACGGTTTTCCATTGTTTTTACACTACACCCAATTTTTCCCGTGAGCGATGACATAGGTCGCATTGTCTTCCTCTTCTTTTATCTTCCCTGGTTTGCCCCATCGATAATCTGCGTGATTTCCATTTTCCCCCGTTTCAGCTTGGCCACATAGGCCCGCAAATCGAGCACGATGACCGTAACGTTGTCAGTGCTTCCCGAGTCGATAGCCGTGGTCTTAATGTTTTCCGCGGCAGCCTGGGCGTCTTTGGCAGCTCTTGTTATGGCGATGACTATGTCGGGAGTGAGAACATCCCACACGCCATCGCAGGCGATGACGGCGAAATCGTTTTCACGCCCCAAATAGCCCTCAGCTATTCTCGGCTCTGCCGTTACGAAGGGTTTGAGCGATGAATCCCCCAAGGCCCTGCTTACAGCCAAAATTCCCATAACGCGGGATACCCCGAAAGAGATGACGTAGCCACCGAGCCGCTCAATTCGCTCAAGCTCCTCGGGCGCATCGGGCTTGTGGTCTACTGTCAGCTCGTTAACAGCTTCGTCTATGCCAATAACGATCTTTGTGTCGCCGCAGTTGACTGCAAAAAAACGATCCGCTATCAGGTACAGGCCGGCACCGGTCGTACCACTTTCGACACTCTCCCGGAGAAGATGGTTGTCGACGGCAACATAGGCGTCTCTTAGAAACAGGCTTAACGGTAGTTGGTCGCTGAGAGTCTTCTCCGATTCCCGGTTCCATGTATGGAGAAAGTGAGGGGTAATCATCTCTGCGGCTACCTGGGAAGCCCTCCTTCCGCCATGGCCATCATACACCTCGGCACTGAAAAACTGGAGGTTCGGTCTGCGGTATACCGCATGTTCATCCTCCATTGAACTTCGGTAACCGGTATCCTCACTTATGCCGACATCAATAAGATCAATATCTGCCACCCCTCCATTATAATCTGGAAGGACTCCATATTCAATTGGTGAGCCTATGTCTGAATAAAAAAAACACAGAAAGGGATACTAATGTTTCTCCTGAAAATCTGCTGATCCCTTGAAGGGTAAAGGTTTGGAGGGGCAACGCCGGGACTCAACATGCCCATATTACAGGAGAAAAAAATATTTGTGTAATCGCTTGACAATTGCGAAAAAATAGGTATAATTAGTACTGCTTTAACGCAAGTGGGTTAGTGTTCTTTGAAAACAGAAAAATAGCAGGTCCTCGTTCAAGTAATGAACAATTTTTAAGTTTGATCTGAGAGTTTGATCCTGGCTCAGAACGAACGCTGGCGGCGTGCCTAACACATGCAAGTCGAGCGAGAAAGTCCCTTCGGGGGCGAGTAAAGCGGCGGACGGGTGAGTAATACATGGATAATCTTCCCTCGAGCCTGGGATAACCCTGCGAAAGTGGGGCTAATACCGGATAAGACCACATGACACATGTCACGGGGTAGAAGGTGGCTTGTATTTATATGAGCTATCACTTGAGGATGAGTCCATGGCCTATCAGCTAGTTGGTGAGGTAAGAGCTTACCAAGGCTATGACGGGTAGCTGGTCTGAGAGGACGACTAGCCACACTGGGACTGAGACACGGCCCAGACTCCTACGGGAGGCAGCAGTGGGGAATATTGGGCAATGGGCGAAAGCCTGACCCAGCGACGCCGCGTGGGTGATGAAGGCCTTCGGGTTGTAAAACCCTTTCGTGCGGAAAGAATAGTCCTGTAGCGAATAACTACGGGATTTGACGGTACCGCAGGAAGAAGCACCGGCTAACTCCGTGCCAGCAGCCGCGGTAATACGGAGGGTGCAAGCGTTGTTCGGAATTATTGGGCGTAAAGGGCGCGTAGGTGGTTGTGATAGTCAGATGTGAAATCCTTCGGCTCAACCGAAGAACTGCATCTGAAACTTCATAGCTCGAGTACAGGAGAGGGAAACGGAATTCCCGGTGTAGAGGTGAAATTCGTAGATATCGGGAGGAACACCAGTGGCGAAGGCGGTTTCCTGGCCTGATACTGACGCTGAGGCGCGAAAGCGTGGGGAGCAAACAGGATTAGATACCCTGGTAGTCCACGCTGTAAACGATGGATACTAGGTGTGGGAGGTATCGACCCCTTCCGTGCCGCAGTTAACGCAATAAGTATCCCGCCTGGGGAGTACGGCCGCAAGGTTGAAACTCAAAGGAATTGACGGGGGCCCGCACAAGCAGCGGAGCATGTGGTTTAATTCGAAGCAACGCGAAGAACCTTACCAAGGCTTGACATCCCCTTGACCAGTGCAGAGATGTACTCTCTTCTTCGGAAGCAAGGGAGACAGGTGGTGCATGGTTGTCGTCAGCTCGTGTCGTGAGATGTTGGGTTAAGTCCCGCAACGAGCGCAACCCTTATCCTTAGTTGCCAGCATATAAGGTGGGCACTCTAAGGAGACTGCCGGTGATAAACCGGAGGAAGGTGGGGATGACGTCAAATCATCATGCCCCTTATGTCTTGGGCTACACACGTGCTACAATGGTCGGTACAACGGGGAGCGAAGGAGTGATCCGGAGCAAATCCCAATAAACCGATCCCAGTTCGGATTGCAGGCTGCAACTCGCCTGCATGAAGTCGGAGTTGCTAGTAATCGCGAATCAGCACGTCGCGGTGAATGCGTTCCCGGGTCTTGTACACACCGCCCGTCACACCATGGAAGTTGGTAATACCCGAAGTCGCTGAGCTAACCGCAAGGAGGCAGGCGCCGAAGGTAGGATCAATGACTGGGGTGAAGTCGTAACAAGGTAGCCGTATCGGAAGGTGCGGCTGGATCACCTCCTTT
>MTKX01009321.1_pt2 | contig 12373 bp, 10 predicted proteins | sample 1042771 | NCBI WGS metagenome assembly MTKX01 (sample SAMN06212183, study PRJNA360534) | anaerobic digester metagenome | biome: Wastewater treatment plant; material: sludge; isolation source: anaerobic digester fed with sludge from wastewater treatment plant | place: Denmark: WWTP Randers ... | reverse complement strand
GGCACGGCTTCCGCGACGGTGTATTTCCGGCCGAGAGTGGCGGGAACGGCCACCGTCTCGGCGACCGATGCCGGCGCCGTCCTGGGCGGAGGGGACCTGGCGGTGAAGGTTTACGAGAGTCCGGTTCTCCAGCCGGGCTCCGTGGCGATCTATACCGGCACCGTCGGCTGGACCTCCAAACCTGATGCGGACGCTCAGGCGGAGATCTGCGTCGACCGATTGAATGCCGCCGGCATTCCCAACACGTGGTATCCCAACTTCGGCGACGAGTTGGCGGTGGCGGATTGGGTCAGCGACGCCACGAACAACGGGAAGGTGGACGTCCTCGTTCTGTACGGGTCTCTCCCGCACACGATTTATCCCTTCCCCGGCAACCCGATGATGGACGGCTCCCTGGTGGAGCTCTTCATCGAGTCTCTCGACGGCGATTTGGTCATCAACCACGCCGACTGGATCTTCTACGTGTCCAGCGCGGGGTGCTGCAACGGGCAGGAAGCCCTCGAGTTCCTGATGGACAGGCCGTCCTGGACTTTCCCGCTGTGGGGCGACGACATTCAGATGTACGTCACCGAGGAGGGCGCCGAGATCGCTCCGAGCCTGAAGCCCTTCTGGAGCGACCGCGCGTTCCGGATTCCCGATCTGTGGGACGAGTGGTCCGTGGAAGCGGCGCTCGCGCGGGACGCCTTCGGCACCCGCGCGGANNGGCCCCCGCGGGCGCCTGGCGCCGGTGTTCCAGGCGGCCAACCAGCCCGACCCGAAGGGCGCCGTGGCCGCCGAAATCATCACCTGGATCATGGACACGATCATTGTCGACACCGTCCCGGTGGCCGCCATCGCGGCGGCCCCGCTGGCGGGCAAGGCGCCGCTCGAGGTGGCGTTCAGCGCGGCGGGATCGATCCATGACGGCGCCGTTGCGACGTACTCCTGGAATTTCGGCGACGGCGGGACGGCCGAGGGCATGGAAGTGGTCCACACCTACACGGGGGTGGGCACTTACGTCGCCACGGTCACGGTGACCGACGACATGGGCGACACGGGCACGGCCAGCGTGACGATCACGGCCGACCTGGCGCCGGTGGCGGTCATCTCGGCGGCGCCGCTGGCGGGCCGGGCGCCCCTGGAGGTGAGCTTCAGCGCGGCCGGGTCCACCGACGACGGCACGATCGAGAAGTACGCCTGGGACTTCGGCGACGGCGAGACGGCCGAAGGCGTCGAGGTCAGCCACACCTACGCGGCCGGGGGCGAGTACACCGTCGTGCTGACGGTGACCGACAACTTCGGCAACACCGGCACGGCCAGCGTGGAGATCGCCGTCGAGCCGGCGGGCACGCGTTTCAAGCGCGGCGACACCAACGCCGACGGCACGGTCGACCTCGCCGATGCGATCTGCACGCTCGGGTACCTCTTCGGCCCGGCGAGCGACCCCTGCAAGGCGAAGGTCGCGAACTGCCTCGATGCGGCGGATGCCAACGACGATGGCGCCATCGACCTCGCGGATGCGATCAAGGTCTTGAGCCATCTCTTCGGAGATGGTGGACCGCTCCCGGAACCCTTTGCGGCGTGCGGTCTCGATCCGACCGACGACGCGATCGGGTGCGAGGTCTTCCCGGCTTGCCGATAGCTCTTGCCGGCAGGCGACAAGCGACCGGCGCGGGGCCGGGCACGATGCCCGGCCCTGCGCCGTTTTTGGTATGCCCGGCGCCTCGCGAGGGCCGGCCCTTCCGCGGGGCGTGCCGCTCCTCACTCCAGGCCGATGGGTAGGATTCCCTTGAGCCGCTGCCTGAGCGCCGTGTAGCGCACGGAGGCGCTCAGGGTGTTGACGGCGATGCCCACGGCGCGCGCGCTCCCCAGGAGCACCACGAGCCTCCTGCCGCGGGTGATGGCGGTGTAGAGGAGATTGCGCTGGAGCATCATGTAGTGCTGGGTGTGGAGCGGGATGATCACCGCCGGGAACTCGCAGCCCTGGCTCTTGTGGATCGTGATGGCGTAAGCGGGCATCAGCTCGTCCAGGGCGTCGAAGGCGTAGACCACGGGGCGGCCGTCGAACTCGACGGTCGCCTCGCCCAGTTCCGTGTCGATGCGTTGGATGTAGCCGATGTCGCCGTTGTAGACGTCCTTGTCGTAGTTGTTCTCGAGCTGCATGACCTTGTCCCCGACGCCGAAGGTCATGCCGTAACGCTCCGTGCCGCGGTCGGGCGCGGCCGGGTTGAGCTCCTTCTGCAGGAGGGCGTTCAGGGCGCGCGTTCCCAGCTCGCCGCGGGTCATGGGGGCGAGCACTTGGATGTCCCGCACCGGATCGCAGCCGAAGCGGGCGGGAATGCGCTCCTTGACCAGCCGCAGGAGCAGGCGCCGGCCCTCCTCGGGATCCTCGGCCGGAACGAAGTAGAAGTCCGAGAGGTGCTCGGGCGCCGCGAGCCTCGGCATGCGGCCCTGGTTGACGAGGTGGGCGCTGACGACGATGGCGCTGGCGCCGGACTGCCTGTAAATCTCCGTGAGCCGCGCGACGGGGATCTGCCCCGACGCGATCATGTCCGCGAGAACCAGGCCGGGTCCCACGGAAGGGAGCTGGTCGACGTCGCCGACTACGAGCAGCGCCGCGTTGGACGGCGCCGCCGAAAGGAGGCTGTGCATGAGGGGCAGATCGATCATGGACGCCTCGTCCAAGACGATCAGGCGCGTCTCGAGGGGATTCTCGCGGTTGCGGCGGAAGGAGCCCCTGACNNACTCCAGCAGGCGGTGAACCGTCTTGGCCTCCATGGCGCAGGCCTCGCCGAGGCGCTTGGCGGCGCGGCCGGTCGGGGCGCAGAGCGTCACCGCGAGACGCTGGCGGCGGTACAGATCGACGATGGCCCGCACGATGGTCGTCTTGCCCACGCCGGGTCCGCCCGTCAGGATCATGACGGTCGAATGCGCGGCTCGAAGCACGGCGTCGCGCTGGCTCGGGGACAGCGCCAAGCCGATCGCGCGCTCGGTCCAAGCGATGGCGCTCTTCGGGTCGCGCAGCCGCAGGGGATGGGGGCGCCGCGCGCATTCGAGCAGCATGCGCGCGACGCCGTTCTCCATATGCCAGAGCTGCGCCAGGTACACCCACGCGGCGCCGTCGACCGTCTCCCTGAGCACCGCGCCGGCCGCGCGTTCCTCGACGAGGGCTTCCGCGAGGCGCTCGGCGGGAATGTCGAGCAGATCGCGCGCGCGGGTCAGGAGATCCTGCTCCGGGTAGGCGACGTGGCCCTCGCCGACGAGCTCGCCCAGCGTGTAGCGCAGGCCGGCTCGGGCGCGTGCCGGCGAGTGGCGGNNCGTCGATGCCGAGCCGCTGGGCGATCTTATCGGCGGTGGCAAAACCGATGCCGCGCACGTCATCGGCGAGGCGGTACGGATTGGCGCGGATGATGCCCACCGCGGCGTCGCCGTAAGTGCGGTGGATTCTGGCGGCGCGCTCCGGGCCGACGCCGTGGTCGAAGAGAAAGAGCATGATGGAGCGGACCGCCTTCTGCGCGTTCCAGGAAGCGACGATGGCCTCCTTGCGCTTCGGACCGATGCCGCGGCACGTCGCGAGAGTTTCGGGCTCGTGCTCGATGATGTCGAAGACGCGGGCGCCGAAGGCGGCGACCAGGCGCGCCGCGTATTCGGGCCCGATTCCGCGCACCAGCCCCGACGCGAGGTAGCGCCGGATTCCGTCCGCGGTGGTGGGCGGCGTCGCTTGGAGCGTTTCGGCCTTGAACTGCATGCCGTACTTGGGGTCGATGGACCAGCGGCCGCGGGCCTCGACGAATTCCCCGACGTTGACCACGGGGAGCGTGCCGACGACGGTGACGAGCTCGCGGCGTCCCGGCGTCTTCACCTGCAGCACGGAGAACCCGCTCTCCGGGTTGTGGAAGGTGATGCGCTCGAGTGTGCCCGAGAGGGTTTGCTGATCCATGGCTCGCGGCCATGATAGCCCCGCGGGCCGGGACGAGAAAGGCGGCGGCGCGGCCGCCCGCGCCGGAATCGCGGCCTTACGGCATTGACGCCCGCGCGCGTTTCGTGATAATAGTACGACTGCGGCCGTTGCCGGCGGCGGATCCTGCGCGCACGGATGCGTGTGAGGCCGCGCCGGGCCGGGCCGCGCAGCGGTAGGCGGAGAAGAAGAAAGGCACAGACGTGAGCGCGAATTTCGAGAAGCTCGTCAAGATCGTCGAGGAAACCAGGCCGGACATGGAGAAGGCCGAAGCCGGCAACAAGTCGGCGGCGGTGAGAGTGCGCAAGTCCATGCAGGAGGTCAAGCAGGTCGCGCAGGACATCCGCAAGGACATGATGGACGTGAAGAAGGCCGAGTCGCAGCCGTAGCCCGCGCTCGGCCCGTGCAATCCGGCCGCGCTTGGGTCCGGCCGGGGCGCGCGCCATCCGTTCCCGCCCGGCGCCTATCTAGAGGTTCCCTGCCGCGAGGAGCAGGCAGACCGCCGCGAAGGCAAGCAGCGTGCAGAGGATCGTGCGCCAGTTCGTGCGCTCCTTGAGCCAGATCCGCGCGATGGGTATGACCCACAGCGGGAAGGTGGCCAGGAGGGCGCCCGTCACGCCGGCCTTGGCGTACTTGGCTGAGAACGACTGGAGAAACACGCCCCCGAAAGTGCCGAGCACCGCCGCGGTCATGAGGGCGAGCGCGCGGCGCCGCGGGGCAAAAAGATCCCGGAAACGCATGGCCGGCGGCCGGGCGCCGTGCAGGGCGCCGAGCAGGGCGACGGCCGGAACCAGCCTGATCAGCGCCCCGAGAAGCGGGTCGTTGCCCTGGAAGGCGTCGCGCTGCAGCACGAGCCCGACCCCCTGGCAAAGCGCCGAAAGCGCCACGTAGGCCGCGCCGGCGGCGGCGACGCGGCGGCCGGGAGACGCGTGCGGCGAGTCGGCCGCGGTGCCGAAGAGAATGGCGCCGCACACCCCGCCGATCGTGAGCGCGATGCCCGTTCCCTCCGCGGCGTTCAGCGTCTCGCCCAGCGCCGGCCACGCGATGACCGCCGCGAAGGCGGGCGACATGCACCACCCGATAGAGGTCGCCTGCGCGCCGAGGCGCGCCAGGGCCGCGAAGAACGCCGTGTCGCCGATGGCCAGGCCGACCGCTCCTGAAAGGGCCAGCAGCACCCAGTCCCACGCGTCCGCCGGCGGCGCCGGACGGAGCGCCGCGGCCGCGGCGGCGAAACACGCCGCCGCCACGGCGCATTTGAAGTAATTGAGAAGCTGCGGGGGAATCCCGGCGCCCCAGCGCTTGTACACGCACACGGTGAGCGCCCAGATGAAGGCCGCCGCGAGAGCCGCGGCTTCCCCCGCGAGGGGAAAGGGCGGCGGGGACTGGACGAATGCGAGCACCATGGGTGACGCCGACCTCCGGACTGCGGCGCGCGAGAGGCGATTGTAGCCGATCCCGCCTCCGGCCGCGCGCGGAGGCCGCGCTTCACGCGTCGCCGGCCGTTCCGCGCGGCAGCCTTACCGTGAAGGTCGAGCCCTCGTTCTCGACGCTCGCCACGTCGATCGCGCCGCCGTGGGCGGCGACAAGGCGCTTGAGGATCGCCAGTCCCAGGCCCGTGCCGGTCGTCCTGCGTTTTTTGGCGTTGGAGGCGCGGAAGAACTCGGAGAAGAGCTTGGGGAGGTCGCGGGCGGGAATGCCGATGCCGGTGTCGGACACCGTGATCTCCGCTTCGCTCTCGCTGCCCGAGAGCTCGACGCGAACGCGCCCTCCCGCCGGCGTGTACTTGACGGCGTTGGAGACGAGGTTCTCCAGGATGAGAAGCACGTCATCGCGGTCCGCGAACACCGGCAAGGGTTCGGCGGGAATCGCCGCCGCGAGGGTGATCCGCGCCTCGGCGGCCTGGGGCGCGAAGAATTCGCACACGCCGCGCATGGTTGCGCCTAGATCGAAGCGGGTCTTCTCGGGCGGAGTCTCGGCGCGGGCGTGAACGAGGCGCAGGAGATCGCCCACCAGTTCGATCATGCGCTCGGCGCGGGCGTCGGCGCGCAGGAGGAGCGAGCGCTGTTCCTCGGGCAGCGGCTGCGCGTAGATGCTGAGAAAGGTCTGCAGGATGCTGCGGATGCCCGTGAGAGGCGAGCGCAGCTCGTGGGCCACGAGCTGCATGAAATCCGCCTTCTCCCGGTCCACGGCCCGCAGGCGCGCGTTGGCCGCCTCCAGGTCGGTCTTGAGGTCGAGAAGTCGGACGACTTTTTCTCCCAGCGAGCGGCTGATGGTCGAAGCGAGAAACGACGACACGAAAAAGGTGAGCACGAGAAAGAAGTACATGGCGCCCGCGAAGGCGAAAGAGCCATAGGAAGCATGGGTCTCCGGGGTCAGCGCCGCGAAGTGGGCGACAACGCCCGTCGCCTCGCCCAGCGCGACCAGCCCCATGAGCATGCTGGCCAGGAGCGCGTCCCAGTAGGCGCTCTGGCCGGGCAGCAGGATCGACGCGACGATGATGTGAAAGACGAAGAAGACCGTGACCGGGCTCTCGATGCCGCCGGTGAGGTGGATAATGGCGGCGAGGGCCAGGTAGTCCAGGAGGATTTGGGCCAGGCAGAACACCTGGAAGAGGCGCGGGGGAGGCGCGCTCGCCCGCAGCATCTTCCGCCACTGCAGCCCTAGCGCCGCGTTGTACGCCGCGATGACGGCCGCCATGATTCCCAGCGGGAGGACGGGGACGGGATACCCGAGCGCCCACCCGGCGCCCGTGCCCGCCGCCACGCCCGCCACGGCGACCCAGCGCAGGTGAATGAACCACCCGACCCGCTCGATCAACTCGCCGGTCAGCGGGACCACGGAGTGGCTCGGCGGCGCTCCGGATTCCTTCTCGGCCACGGAATTCCCTCTCACCTTCGGGCGGTTATATGGTAGTTAGGGGGGCGGGCCGACGCAAGATCCCGGCCCGCCGGCATTTGTCGAACCGGAGGCGGTCTTGGCGGCTCCCGGGCGCGGTGCTATAATCGATGCTTGGGGCAGTTGCGCGCATCCACATGCATGCCGGGGGCGCGTTGCCGCCCTTCGTCGTGAAGCAAGAAGGAGGAACACATGGCAAAGCTGCGGGGTCCTTCCAAGCTCGCGCGCGGTCCCAAGGGCGGCAAGGGTCTGGAGAGAGGTCCGAGGAAGAGCCCGAAGCCGCCGCCGCCCGCGCCCGCCGTCAAGATCGAGCGCGCCGTCCCCGCCGTGTGCAGCGAGTGTTTCGGGGATTTCGACGTGTCGACCGCGCCCAAGAAGGACAAGANNCGCCTGCGGGCACGTGGGCCTGTACGATGCGCAGCTCTTCGCCGAGATCGCGGTCCGCCGCCAGGCTCACCGCAAGAACTTCATCGTCGCGCTGGTCGTGAACGCCCTGGGGCTCGCATTCCTGATCGCCTGGGCGCTTGCCAACTCGCACCTCTGCGCGGGCACGGGCGGCGCGGACTCGACCACGAACATGGCCACCATGGGGCTGGGCGCGGTGCTTCTCATCGCGGGCTTCATTCTCGTGTTCAAGTACGAGAAGAGCCGGGTGGAAGTGTACTTCTGACCGGGGCGGCCGGTCACGGGCGATCGGCGCTCGCCTCCGTCGGGTCGAGAGCGGCCTGCTTGGCGGCCAGTTCCTCGATGAGCTTGTCGGCGTGGAACGTCGCGACGAAGGCGGCGGGGTGCTCCCCGCGGAAGCGTCTGCATTTCGTGATCGCCGCGCCGATCCCATCCGGATCCTCCACGCCGGCGTGAATGCACTCGCGCGCCAGGGCGATGAACTGCGAGCAGGCGTACGCCTCGTATGAACTGAAGAGGATGAGCGCCGCCGCGACCACCGCCGCGGCGGCCGCCGCGATCATGCCCGCCGGGCGCGCGCGCCGCGCGGCCGCGACGGGAGGCTTCCAACGCGTGACATTGCGGGCGCGCGGCGACACCATCCTTCGGGCGCGGGCGGCTCGCAAGCCGTACGGCCGGCCCCGCAACCCGCCGGCCGGCGGCGGTTCGTTCGTATCCGCGGGCGCCGCACCGGCGGCCGGCGCTTCGTTCGCGTCCGCGGGCGGCGTTCCCTCGTCCGGCGCTTCGTTCGCATCCGCGGGTGGTGCGTCCTCTGTCTCCGGTTCGTTTGTGCCTGCGGGCGCCGTTCCCGCGGTTGCCGGCTCGTCCGTCGCCACCGCCTCGGCGCGGGGCTGCGGCCGGGTGACGGTGGAATCTTCCTGGTTCACGCACCTGAGCAGGCCGTGTTTGACCAGCTCCGCCGCCTCCCGGAAAACTTCGCTGCGGCTGAAGGGGAGCGAATCGGCGATCTCGCCGATGGAGCGATCAGGTCTCACCCGGGCGAGAATCGCGGCGGCGATCTCGTTGCCCTTCCCGGCTTCCAGCTCCTGTTGGGCGCGGGAGGCGCACGCGAGCACCGTGCCGGGCCCCACGATGTAGCGGTGCACGAATTCCCAGTGATCGTGCCGGCGCGCCGATTCGAGGATGACTTTGGTCACGGGCAGCCGCACGTTGAGGGCGGCCCAGTTCTTGTCGTCGAGGAACTTGTTTTCGCTCATCTCCACGCGGCCGTGGCGGAGCATCAGAACCTCGCACAGCTCGTCGTAGATGAACTCGATAAAGAGGGCGCGCAAGCGCTCGGCCTTGATGAAGGCGCCGTCGATGAGGATCTTGGCCAGCGCCTGTTTGCGCGTCGTGCCGAGAGCCTCCCTGAACTGCTCGGCGGTGAGGATGCCATTGTCGACGAGGCGGGGCCAGAAGTCGTGGGGAGGCCGGCGGTTCAGCCCGACGATGGCGCCCTCGCGGAGGGACAGCAACCATTTCCCGTCGCGCGTGATGATCTCGAGCAAACCGCTCTGCTGGCGGGATGCCATGCTTTGCAGCAGGTCGGAAAGATCGATGCTGCGAAGATCCCCTTGGAATCCCATAAACACCCTATTGTCGGGGAACGGCCCATCTCTGTCCACATAAGTATAGTCCGGCGGCGCGAAGGCCGCAAAGCGAAGCGCCGGTAACATCCGACGCGGCCGCCGGCGCGCTCGTTGACTCGGCGGAACCCCTTCTCTATGATTGACTTCCGCGGGGTGCCGCTGGCGATGGGCGCGGCCCCGGCGGGACCGTGCCGCCCGAGGCGAAGGACGAAAGTGGAGAGCATGCTGGCGCTCGCGGGGACGTGCGAGGGCGATCTTCTCGCCTTGGCCGCGGCGCTGCCGCTGCTCGGCGTGGGCGGAGCGGTCGCCTCGGGTTGGTTTGCCCACCGGCTTCCCGGGCGCGGCCGAAGGCTGCGCGCGGCGCTCGGGTGCGCGGCGGCGGCGGGCTTGGCCGCGGCGGTGTGGCTGTGGCACGCCTGCGGCGCGCCGAGCACGGGCGCCGCCCTCGGCGCCGGGTGGTGGGGCGCCTTCGTGACGGTTGACGCGCACCGACTGCTGGCCGCGTGCGTGCTGACGCAGGCGGCGCTGCTCGCGTATCTAAGCGCGCGCGTGGACAAGACCCTCCCGCGACGCTCCTTTGCGGGCGGGATCGCGTGGTTGTGGGCGCTGGGTCTGTGGATCGTGTGGCTGGACAACGGGCCGGCGCGAGCTTGGGCGTGCACGCTTTGGGCGCTGAGCCTCACCTTCGTGGTGGTCGGCAGCCCGGTATCGATCGCGCGCGCGCGCGCGGCGTTCGCCGCCGCCGGCGCGCCGGCCGGAGCGGCGCTGCTCTGGCTGTGTCTCGAAGCGTCNNAGCGTCGGTGCCGGGCGCCGCGTGGCCGCGCACCCTCTGCGCGGTCGTATGGGTTTGCGCGCTTCCACTCCCCGGCATGATGCGGCTGTGGTCGGAAGGCTTCGCCCCCGGGTTCCTCTTCGCTCAGTGCGCCGGCGGCGTGCTCGCCGTGCTGCTTGCCGGCGGGGGCGGGGATGCGCCGTGGGCCGCGGGGTTGTGCGCGGCCGCGGCGCTGGCGGCCGGGCTGGGCGCGTGCCTCGCGCAGCAGGCGGGGCGGTTCGCGGCGTTCGCGTTGATCGCGTTTCTGCAGCAGGGCGCGGCGGCCGCGTTTTTGGGCGATCCCGCGAGCGCGCTGCTGTTCATGACGTTCTTTCCCCTCGGCGCCTTCGCCCTGTACGCCGTGGCCCGGGCGGGAAGGCGCGAAGGAGGCGACATTCGCGAACGCGCCGAGCTCCGCCTCCCGAAGTGGGCGGGGTGGTGTCTCACGGCGGCGCTTTGCGGCATCCTCGGCGGCATCCTGCCGGGCCCGGTGCTCGCCGTCAGACTCAGGGTGCTCGCCGAGCTATGGGAGGGCGGAGCCTGGGGCTTGGCCGGCACGGCCGCGTTGCTGGGGAGCGTGTGCTGCCTGCTCATCGGAAGCGTGCGCTGGACGGCATGGCGCGACGGCGGTCCGAGCGCGCCGGTGCCGCGGCACGTGCGGGCGGCGCTTTGGGCCTGCCTGGCGGCGCTGATCGCGCCGGCGGCGCTGCAGCTTCTTTTTCTCCGCGGTTTCGTCCCGGCTTCGGGCTGGTTCCTGCCGCTTGCCGTGCTCGCGCCGGCGGCGGCTCTCGCGTGTCTGGTCCGCTGGGGGACCGGCGACGGCGTCACGCGCCTCTGGAGCTGGACGAGCCCGGCCGTCGAGGATGCGGTGTACGCGGCCAGCGGACCCGCGCCGGCCGCGGCGCTCCTGCGCGCCATGGGCGCCGCCGCGCGCGCGGCGGACGGAGCGCTGCGCGGCCTCGCGGTTCTTATATGGGCGTTGTTCCGCGCGGCGGGGACGCTCGCGCGGGAGCTCGAGCGCGGTCGGACATAGGCCGGCCGCCGGCATTCTGTCGGCGGGTTCATGCTTTCGGGACACGGCGCCGCCCGCGGCGAGCCGCCTTCCGGGTGCCGCGCCCCCGCCACTCGCTTCCCCCCCCGGGGTTCATAAGTATATAGATCCATGCGCGGCCCTCGCCGGTCAGGTCTTCCCGGGCCCGGCGGCCCCGGTGGCCAGAGGTATGAAAAAGTCCTACGATAGCGGGAAGCGCAATCGCGTTGTGAAGGGGCTGTGCGCGGCCGCCGCGATGATTTTCTTGTCCGGCTGCGCGGCGGATGCCTCTGCGGATGTGCGCCAGCGAAAACAACTTGCGATCCTCGATCTGATCGAGACGCTCGAGCGCGACACGGCGGCCTTCGCCGCGTCGCGGCCGGGCGTGCACAGCGCCCAGGCGTACATTCGCGCAAACCGCGCCGTGGTGCTGCTGACTCCGGCGGATCGCGCGGCGGTGCACGCCCGAACGGTCGCGGAGATCAGCGCGTATGTCGCCGAGCGCACCGGGATCGACGAGGACCGGATTATAATAAAAACGCGCGATGCGCCGAGCCGAGGAACAACGCCATGAGAGTGTTTGTGTCGACGGTCCTGTTTCTGGTTCCGTTCCTCATTGTGATCGTCGCCGGCGGGCGCGCGGAAGCCCCGGCGCAGGATCCCCCGGCGCCCGCGGCACCCGCGGTGGCGCCGCCCGCGGAGGTTCGCGCGCCGGAGGAGCCGCCCGCGTCCGCGGAGGCTTTCACCCCGCTCCCCGCGGCGCCTGCTCCGGCCGCGCCGGCGGAAAAACCCGCGCCCGGGGAAGCGATCGCCTCGGAAGCGGCGGAACCGGCTTCCGCCGCGGCGGGCGGCGAGGACGGCGCGCCGCCGCCCGCCCCCGGCAAGGATGAGATCGCGCTCAACTTCTCGGGCACTAACCTGAGGGAGGCTATTAGGGTCTTCGAGCAATACTCGGGCAAGCGTTTCCTGTTCGACGATGCCGTCGTCGGCAAGCGGCAGGTGTTCCTGCTCTCCAGCGAGCCGATCCCCGCCGAATACCTCGACGATGTCTTCGAGAGCATTCTCGAGATCCACGGGCTCACGCTGATCCGGAGCGGCGAGCCGAAGGCCGAGCTCTACAAGATCGTGGAGATCAAGACCGCGGCCGGCAAGGCGACGCCGACCTTCACGGCGGCGACCCTCGCCGAGGCCCCCGGCGGCGACCGTGTGATTACGCTGCTTTACCAGCTCAAGTACATGCTTGCCGATCAGGTGGCCGAGGCGTGCAAGAATATGACGAGCGTGCCGGAGGGCGTGCAAGCCATTCCCGGCACCAACCTCCTGCGGGTCACGGACTACGCCTCGAACGTGAAGCGCATCGGCACCCTGCTGGACGAACTCGACAAGACGGGGCCGCGCTTCATCCGCGAGACGATCAAGCTCCGGCACGCCGATCCCGCCGAACTCGTCGAGGAGCTCCGGCCCATCCTGGACATCGAGAATCGGGTGTTCATCGCGGAACTGGAGCGGCAGGCCGAATTCCGCATGCAGCAGATCTTCGGACGGCGCGAGGGCCAGCAGCAAGGGCCGCCGCGCCGCCTCTCGCCGATCAACCTGCAGGCGGCCATGACGGTGGCGGCCGTGCCCCGGCTGGGCGCCGTGATCGTCGCGGCCACCGAGGAGAAGAT
>MTKX01026438.1_pt1 | contig 12375 bp, 9 predicted proteins | sample 1042771 | NCBI WGS metagenome assembly MTKX01 (sample SAMN06212183, study PRJNA360534) | anaerobic digester metagenome | biome: Wastewater treatment plant; material: sludge; isolation source: anaerobic digester fed with sludge from wastewater treatment plant | place: Denmark: WWTP Randers ... | reverse complement strand
CCATGGCCATCCCTCCTCCTGCTCCTTCCTCCATGCGTGGATACTCACGGTGTGAATATCGTGACCCATTATACCCACTCCGCCCGGCTTGTCAAGCTCCGCTTCGCCGGGTACCCCGGGTCCTTTCAAAGTCACGAGTGCTACCCACCGGCCTGGCATTTGCTCGCGCCGGATAAGCACTTGCTCGCGCCGGATAACAATCCGGCGCCCGGAGTGGCGGCCTGGCATTTGCTCGCGCTGGAAACAATCCGGCGCCCGAGTGGCGGATTGTTATCTGCCACGAGCAGCGACAGGGGGAAGAAACGCGACTCTGCCGGCACCGAATTTTCAAAACCCCGGCTCCTGTTGTATACTCCCCCTGTTTTGGCGCTTGACGATTTCACCCGGGATGTGACGATGAAAGGTCGAGATCTGGCGACGATAGACGCTGTAGAAAAGGTGCTCTTGCAGCACGACTACGTGGCCGACCGCGTGTTGGCCACGGTGGTCTTCTTGTCGTTAAAGCTGGGCAAGCCGCTGCTGCTGGAGGGGGAGGCGGGCGTGGGCAAGACCCAGGTGGCCAAGACCCTGGCCGAGGTGCTGGACGCGCCCCTCATCCGCCTGCAGTGCTACGAGGGCCTGGACGTCAACAACACCATCTACGAGTGGAACTATACCCGGCAGCTCCTCCACATCCGCATGCTGGAGGCCCAGAGCTGCGACATCGACGCCTCCGTGGAGCGGGACCTCTTTGGCGAGGAGTACCTCATCAAGCGCCCGCTGCTGCAGGCCATCGAGCTGAGCGCCGGGGGCCGGGCGCCGGTGCTGCTCATCGACGAGCTGGACCGGGCGGACGAGGAGTTCGAGGCGTTCTTGCTGGAGCTGCTGAGCGACTTTCAGATCACGATCCCGGAGATCGGGACGATGCGGGCGGCGCGGCCGCCGGTGGTGGTCATCACCTCGAACCGCACGCGCGAGATCCACGACGCCCTGAAGCGGCGCTGCATCTATCACTGGATCGACTATCCCACCCTCGAAAGAGAGCACCTCGTCGTCACCCTCAAGGTGCCCGCCACGCCGCCGGCGCTGGCCTGGCAGATCGTGACCCTCGTCCACGGCCTGCGCGAGACCGAGCTGTACAAGCTGCCGGGGGTGGCCGAGACGCTGGACTGGGCCGAGGCCCTGGTGGCCCTCGGCGCCAGGGAGCTAGACCTGGAGCTGGTGGAGCGGACCCTGGGATTCCTCCTGAAGTACCAGGACGATTTCGAGGTGGTGCGCAAGGGGCAGCGCCTGGGCGACCTGGTGCAACAGGTGCACACCGAAAGCCTGGACCGGGCGCTGCGAGCGCCGGAGGTCAGTTTCGATTGAGGCCAGGATGGCGTGCACGGCTGAAGCCGTTACTACAATCCCATCGTCAGTCTTGACACGAGCCTAGTCCAGGTAGACCCGGATCTCCCACAGCCCGCCTTCGATACGGCTCTCGTTGCGCAGCCCGCTCTTGCGGATAAAGCTCATGATGCGCTCGTTGCTGAGGTGGATGGAGGCCACAAAGGCCTCGACGTCGTGCTCCCGGGCATAGTCAGCCAGCCGGGTCAGCAGCAGCGTGCCCAGCCCCCGGCTCTGGTATTCATCCTCGACCACGACGGCGGCCTCGACATAACCTGGCCCCTGGCCCATGGCCGGTGCGTAGCGCGCCACGCCAATGATGTCCGGTCCCAGCGTGGCCACCAGGGCCATCTGGGTTTGATAGTCCACGTTGGCCAGTCGTTCGGCCTGGGGCCTGCCCAGCTCCTTGAGCCGGGTCAGGAACCGCAAGAAGATGCTTTCCGGCGACAGGCGGCGGACCAGCTCCTGCAACAGGGGGGCGTCTTCGGGCACGATGGCCCGGATGATGACCTCCGTGCCGTCACGCAGGGTCACGATCTCGGGCGGATAGGGTGCCTTGCCATCGGCTTGCACCTCCGCGGGACCCGTCAGCGGTCCATCCTCGGGCGGCTCCTGGTCGAGGTTCATCCTTCTCTCCTCCTGGCTTCTGTCGCTCGCACCCCCGGAGTGTATCACGCTCGGGCCGCCTTGTCAATCGGCCGCGACGCTACCACAGCACCATGGACTCTTCCAGGATGCGCCGCAGGTCTTCTTCGCCAACGGGCCGCGGGCTGCCCACCAGCAGCCGCTGCTGCTTCCAGCCGCCCTCGGCCAGGCGCGGGATATCGGCCTCGTCGTAGCCGACGGCCGACAGGCCGTTGGGGCAGCCCACGTCGCGCAGCAGGCGGACGATGGCCCCGGGCAGCTCGAGGGCCGCGTCCATCGGCGATAGCCCCTCCATGCTGGCGCCCAACAGCTCTGCCAGGCGGGCGTGCTTGGCGGGGTTGCTGGGGGCCGTGAAGCGAAAGCAGGCCGGCGCCGTGAGGGCCGTCGAGATGCCGTGGGGCACCATGGCCTCCGTCACGTGGTAGCCGGGCGGCACCCAGCCTTTGACCATGCCGGCGATGGGATAGCCCAGGGCGTGGGGGATGTGGACCCCGGCGTTGCCATAGCCCACCCCGGCAAAGGTCGAGCCCATGGCCATAAAGGTCCGCGCCTCCACGTCGTCGCCGTTGTAACAGGCCCGCCGCAGGTACTGGCCCACCCACTCCACGGCCTTCTCGCTCCACAGGTCCGAGATGGGGTTGGCGCCCACGTAGGCCGGGCGTTGGGCCGGGTTGGCCGCCCGCGGCCGCATGTTGAACGGCTTGATGGTGAACGACTCGGCGGCGTGGGTGAACACGTCCAGCCCGCACGAGGCCGTCACCGCCGGCGGCACCGTCAGGGTGTTGAGGGGATCGACGATGGCCATGGTGGGCCGCACGTGGTTGCTGGAGATGCCGGTCTTCAGGTGCAGCTTCAGCAGGTCGAGGACGATGACCGCCGTGGTCTCGCTGCCCGTGCCCGCCGTGGTGGGCAGGGCGACGAGCGGCTTGACCGGCCCCGGCACGGGCTTGCCCTTGCCGATGGGGGCGTTGATATAGTCGTACAGGTCGGCGGGGTAGGTGCTGTAGAGGTTCATAGCCTTGGCCGTGTCCAGGGCGCTGCCCCCGCCCAGCCCCACGAAGGCGTCCACGTCCAGGCCATCCATGGCGGCGATGGCCTGCCGGAAGGAGACGTCGGTGGGCTCGACGTGGACCTGGTCAAAGACGTGCAGGGCGATGCCCGCGTCCTCCACGATGGCCTTGACCTGATCGACCAGCCCAAACTGCCACAGCTCCGGGTCGACCACGAGCATCACCCGGCGGGCGCCCATGTTCTTGAGCTCGTAGCCCAGCTCCTCGGTGGCGCCCTCGCCAAACTTCAGGCGGGCCGTGTGCAGCGGGATGATCGTTTCGAATTGGGTCATGGTTTGCTCCTTTACCCGACTTGGCAACAAAAGGCAACGCACCTGCCAGGGGTGCGTTGCCCTCGACTTTTGCCTACCAGGCGGTCCAGCCGCCGTCGACCAACAGGGTGTGGCCTGTCACCAGGTCGGAGGCGGGCGACGCGAGAAAGACGATGGCGCCCAGCACGTCCTCCACCTCGCCCACGCGGCCCAGCGGGATCTTGGCCACCACTTCCCGATAAAAGGCCCCGTCGGCGAACATCGGCTCGCTGAAGGGCGTCCGCAGGAAGGTGGGCGCCACGGCGTTGACGTTCACGCCGCTGGCCGACCACTCGATGGCCAGCACCTTGGTGAGCTGCACCACGCCGCCCTTGCTGGAGCAGTAGGCGGCCCGCAGCCGGCCACCCACCAGGCCCATCTGCGAGGCGACGTTGACGATCTTGCCCCGTCCCCGTGCCACCATCCCGCGGCCCACCCTTTGCGCGCAAAAGAACAGGCCCTTCAGGTTCGTGTCCAGAACCCGATCCCAGTGCTCCTCGCTGACCTCCAGGGCCGGCTCCGGGATGTTGATGCCGGCGTTGTTGATCAGGACGTCGATGGCCCCGAACTGGTCCTCGACTGCCGCCACGGCGGCGTCGATGCTCTCCAGGCTGGTGACCTCCAGGGCCACGGGCAGGGCCCGGCGGCCCATGGCCCGCACCTCGGCGGCCACCGCCTCGGCCCGGGCCACGTCGCGGCTGGTGACGGCCACGTCGGCCCCGGCGTCGGCCAGGGCCAGGGCGCAGCCGCGACCCAGCCCGGTGCTGGCCCCGGTCACCAAAGCAACCTGGCCGTCGAGTCGAAAATTTGGAAACCTCATCGTTCCGCGCAGCCTCCAGGCAGCCTTTAGTCGTCCAGGATGGCGACGGCGCGCACCGGCGAGCCGGTGCCCTTGCGGATCTTGAGCGGGAGGGCGACAAAGGTAAAGCGCTGGCCCACGAGCTTGTCCAGGTTGCACAGGTTCTCGATGTGGGTGATGCGCCGCTGGGCGCAGACGGTGTGGCAGGGATAGCTCTTGTCCAGCCACATGTCGGGGCTGGTGTTGTCCACGCCAAAGTTGACGACGCCCTTGTCAATGATGTATTCCGTGGCCTCGCGCGTCAGGCCCGGCTGGTGGGTGGCGTACTCGGGCGTGCCGTAGTAGCGCTCGTAGTGACCGGTGTAAAAGAGCACCGTGTCGCCGGGGCGGATGTCCAGCCCCCAGCGCTTCAGCTCGGCCTCGATCTTTTCCGGGCCGAACTGGGTCTGGCGCTCGACGTCGCTCATGTCCAGGCAGATGGCCGGGGTGATGCAGTACTCCAGCGGGATCTCGTCCACCGACGGGGCGTCGGGGTCGCGGCTCAAGTGGCTCACCGAATCGATGTGGGTCGGGCCGTGGTCGCACATTAGCAGGCCGCTGGCGTGGTACGAGAAACCGGTGCCGATCTGGCGCATACTCTCTTCGTGCGAGACGTGGGTAAAGATGACCGTCTTCATGTGCCCGGGGTAGACCGGCATCCCGGTATAGATCTCCTGGCTGAGATCCACAATCTTGCCCTTCAGGTTCATGCTCGTCACTCCTGTGTGATAATTGCTCGGCCCACGCTGGCTCGAACGGCCAGCAGCGCGGAGGCCGGCCCTAGCTCTCTTCCTCCTCGCCGGCGGCCCAGAAAAAGCGCTGGCCGCAGTGCGGGCAGAGTCCCGAGAGGTTGCTGATATAACCAATAAAGCCACGGCATAGGGGGCAGAGCAGGCCGGCGCAGTCCTCCAGGCGGGCAAGCATCTCGTCTTCCACGCCCACGACGTCGGCCAGGTGCAGGTTGATGCAGCCCAGGAGGCCCGCCGCCTGCTCCCTGGTCACCGCGTCTGCGGCCAGCAAGCCGCGCAGGTTGTCCAGCGCCTGCACAACTGCCACCAGCCCCGATTCTCCCTCGTAGCTCACTGTCTCCATGATCCTCTCCCTCTGGCGTATGCTCGGGCGTGCCGGCTACACTGCCGGGGAGCCTGCTCTCAACTACCAGGGAGAATTTACCTCAAATCGGGAATTTCTGCAAGTGGCAACGGGCGTGGCGAGACGGTCCAGGCCCGGAATCAACTGTCTTTGAGTCCCCGCTCTCCTTCATTCATAACTGTTTGACAATCGGGCAGATCTGTGGGATAATGCACGCATTGGGCATGGTCTGCCCTCCAGGCCGGATTGCCTTGCCAGGCGCTGACGCTCCCGTTCCCACGTGTACAGGCCAAGATCCTTATACTGGCTCGATACTGGCGTGCTCTGCATAGCCCCGTTCAAGAGGAGGATCGAAAATGAATGGTGCTCAGCTTCCGGTCGACATTATTCACTGGCTCGTCGCCCTGCTCCCCATCGCCGTGCTCCTGGTGCTTCTGGCTGTCTTTCAGTGGAAAGGGATCGAGGCCGGGCCGGCCGGGTTGTTGGCGGCGGCGGTGCTCGCCCTGCTGGTGTTCCGGACCCCCTTCCAGACCCTGGCCGTGGCAGCCGGCAAGGGGATCTGGGATGCGGTGTTTATCCTGTACGTGGTCTGGACGGCGCTGTTGCTGTACCTCGTAACCCTGCGGGCCGGCGCCTTTGACGCGCTCCGCAGGGGTTTCCTGGAGTTCAGCCGCAACGAGCTCTTTCTCGTGCTGGCCATCGGCTGGGTCTTTGCCAGCTTTTTCCAGGGTGTCGCCGGCTTTGGCGCGCCCATCGCCGTGACCGCGCCGCTGCTCCTCGGCCTCGGCATGAGGACGAGCTATGCCGTCATAATCCCCCTCATCGCCCACGCCTGGGCCAAGCATTTTGGCACCCTGGCCGTTGGCTGGCTGGCCATGGTGCGTGTCACCGAAGTCGCCGATCCCACCGCCACCGCCGTCCAGACGGCGATTCTGCTGGCGCTGGTCAACCTCCTGGGGGGCCTGGGCGTGACGTGGATGTACGGCCGGCGGGCGGCCGTTGTCCACGGCCTCCCTTTGGTCCTGATCATCGCCGTCATCCAGGGGGGCGTGCAGTTGGGGATGATGTACGTCAACCCGGTGCTGTCCACCTTTGTGGCCGGCACCCTGGCCCTCGTTGCGCTCTATCCCCTGTCGCACTGGCGGCGCTACGCAGAGCCCGCGGAGGGCATTGTCGAACGCCCGGCCATGCGGGATGAGCCCCTCGAAGAACCGGCTGCAGCGGAGGAGGCAGCGGGACCGCAAACCCAAATGGGCCTCGGCCTGGCGCTCTTTCCCTACATCTTTTTGACAGTGATCGCCGTCCTCGGCTCGGCTGTTCCGGCCATCACCGACCTTCTCTCGCAGTTGCAGATCGGCCTCCCCTTCCCGGCCGTGGAAACGGGCTACGGGCTCGTCATCCCCGAGGCCGAGCCCTACTCGCCCTTTGCGCTGCTCACGCATCCGGGGACCTTTGTCCTGGTCACCGCCCTCGTAGCCCTGGTGGTCTACCGGCTCCGGGGCTACTACCGCTCCGGAGGCCAGAGCCTCCTGGGCAACCTGGTCAAAGATTCGGTCCCCTCTTCCATTGCCATCGCCTCGTTTCTGACCATGAGCAAGCTGATGGACCATTCGGGCCAGACGAGCATCCTGGCCCAGGGCATCGCTTCCGTGGCGACGGCGCCCGTCTATGCCTTTCTCGCCAACTGGATCGGCATCCTGGGCGCGTTCATGACCTCCTCCAGCACGGCCTCCAACATTCTCTTTTCGCCCCTCCAGTCCCAGGCCGCCGCGGCCCTCCCCGGCTTGGAGCAGTCGGCCGTCCTGGCGGCCCAGGGCGCCGGCGGCGCCATCGGCAACGTCATCGCCCCGGCGAACATTGTCATCGGCACCGGGGCCGTCCGCAGTTCGGGGGAGGAGGGGGCGATCCTACGTGGGACCATCCCGTGGACCATCGTCGCCGGCGTGCTAACCGGCATCGCGACCATCATCTTGAATCTCTTTTGAAAGGAAACGGCCATGAGGCGAGTCACGGCACTCGATATCGCGTTCCTGATGCTGTTGGTTGCCCTGCCCCTGATCAGCCTCGGGACGATGAACGACCAGCCCGTCATGTGGTGGATCGGCCTGGCCATATTGCTGCTGGGCTTTATCATTCCCCTGGCCCTCCGTTTCGTCGCGCTGGCATCGAGCCCCGAAGACGAGCCCGACGTCGGAGAAGAGCCCAGCTAGGGGGATTGCGCGCCTGGCCGGCAGGGCGGGTCGAGCCGGGTCCGGCGATGGGGCAAAAGAGGGGAGCCGGCGGTGGGCACGATCAGCGCGCCCGCCGCCGGTCTGTATGCTCTACGCTTCGGCTGCCCGGGCGCCGTCGTGGCCGGGAGCCGGCTCAGGTCTGTGCCCGGGGGCGTCTCAGGCGCCGGCCCGCTGCGTCCGTGCCGCCCGCTGCTCCTCGCAGCAGGTCTTGCACAGGTTGGGCACCCGCTCCCAGTCGACGTGGTAGCGGATGGCCGCGCCTTCCCGCACTCTCCGTCGACATCTTTGCTCCTGATTAACTCATCTCTTTATAGGTTCGATTTTGGTCCTTGGGCACAAAAGGGGAACGATCTGCGCCGCGGGCCGCAGCCGCGGCGCGACGTGCAGGAGGCACGTGGTGATGCGAGACGCAATCGACATAACTGCTCTCTGACTTTCCTTTCACTGGCAGGGGATTATACCACGCTTGCCCCCGGTTGACAACTTGCCCATGGTGACGTTTACCGCTGTTGCCAGCCGGAAGCTCCCTACAAGGCTCGCGGGGGATCGGCAGATCCCCCGCATTAGGAATGTATAAGAAAGGTGTGCAAATACTTGACAAAACCCGTGAGGGCGGGTATAATGGCCCTCGACTCAAGTAGAGGAGGAGTGTAGCCTACAATGTCTGGAACTAACGGAGATATGCCCGAAGCCGGCGCACCGCCCATCATCCGCGCCCGTGGCGTGGTCAAGACTTATAATACAGGCAAGGTCGTCGTTCCGGCCCTGCGGGGCCTGGACCTGGAGGTCCGCCGCGGCGAGATGGTGGCCGTCATGGGCCCTTCGGGCTCGGGCAAGACCACCCTGCTGAACACCCTCTCGGGCCTGGACGAGATCGACGAGGGGGTCATCGAGATCGACGGACGCGACCTGGCGCGCATGAGCGACCGCGTGCGCACCCAGTATCGCGCGGCCAACATGGGCTTTGTCTTCCAGTTCTACAACCTGCTGCCCGTGCTCTCGGCCGCCGAGAACGTAGAGATGCCCCTGCTGCTCGATGGCCGCCGGGCCAACGCCCGCGAGGCGCGCCGCCGCGCCCTGGAGGCCCTGGCCGCCGTCGGCCTGGCCGACCAGGCGCAGCAGCTTCCGGGCGAGCTGTCGGGCGGCCAGCGCCAGCGGGTGACCATCGCCCGCGCCCTGGTCAACAACCCGGCCATCGTCTGGGCCGACGAGCCCACCGGCGACCTGGACTCGCACACCGCCGGGGAGATCATGGACCTCATGCGCCGCCTCAACCGCGACAACGGCCAGACCTTTGTCATCGTCACCCACGACCCCAACATCGGCGCCCTGTGCGACCGCGTCATCACCATCCGCGACGGCCTGTGCGAGGACTGCAACCGCCAGCGCGTGGAGCTGGCCCCGGTCCTGTCGGCCAACTAGGAGGAACCCATGAACGAATTGTTCGGCATCCCGGCCGGCACGCTGCTGACCGCACTCCTGGCCGTCACCGGCCTCATCCTGCTCGCCGTGGCCGCCATCGCCTGGCGCTTTCCCCTTTCCTTTCGCCTGGGGCTGCGCAACCTGCCCCGGCGCAAGGCCCAGACCGCCCTGGTCATCGGCGGCCTCGCCCTGTCGACGCTGATCATCACCAGCGCCCTGGGCATCGGCGACACCATCGACTATTCCACCCGCTCCGGCGTCTACGAGGACCTGGGCAGCGTGGACGTCCAGATCGCCACGGCGCCCGTCGAGGCCGCCGGCGGCGCAGGGTTCGGCCTGCAGTCCGGCCCCGATTCGGCCGCCTCCCTCGACTGGTTCGACGCCGGCGCCGCCGGGCAGGTGGCCGCCCTGGTCGACGGTGACGCGCTGGACGGCGCCCTGCCGGCCATCCTCCAGAGCCTGCCCGTCGCCAGCCAGTCGTCCGGGCTCTCCGAGGCGGCCGTCGAGATCCGGGGCCTGGGCGCCGCCGCCGGCGACGGTTTCGCCGCCGTGCCCGGCCTGGACGCCCTGCCGGCCGGCCAGGTGCTCATCAACGCCTCCCTGGCCCGCGCCATCGACTCGGCCGCTGGCGACACCCTGCTCCTGGTCAAGGGCATGCCGGCGCCCTACGACGTGGCCGCCGTCGTGCCCGACGGCGGGCTGGCCGGCAGCCGGCCGGCGCTCCTCATGGCCCTGGATGAGGCCCAGGCCTTTTTCGGGCAGGGTGGCCGCATCAACACCATCCTCGTCTCCAACACCGGCGACGCCGAGACCGGGGTCGAGGCCAACGCCGCGGCCCTGGCCCGCCTGGAGCCCGTGGCCGCTGCCGCCGGCCTCGTCGCCAGCCCCGTCAAGGCCGACGCCCTGGAGGCGGCCGCGTCCGGCGCCGAGTTTGTCACCACCCTGTTTATCACCTTTGGCACCTTTTCCATCCTGGCCGGCGTCTTGCTCATCTTTCTCATCTTTACCGTGCTGGCCGCCGAGCGCCAGTCGGAGCTGGGCATTAGCCGCGCCGTGGGCCAGCAGCGCACCGACCTCGTCCGCCAGTTCGTCGTCGAAGGTCTGGCCTACAACCTGGTCGCCGCCGCCATCGGCGCCGCCCTGGGCGTGGGCGCCGCCCTGCTCCTGGCCGGCACCGTCCTGGAGCTCCTGGCCGGCTCCGCGGCGCTCGACATTACGCCGCGGGTCTCGCTGCGCTCCATCGGCATCGGCTACACCCTGGGCCTGGTCATCACCTTCCTGACCGTCACCGCCTCGGCAGTGCGCATCAGCAAGGTGAACATCATTGCCGCCATCCGCAACCTGAACCTGCCCCGCCTGCCCCGGCCCTCCCAGTGGACGCTGTTCCTGCACCCGCTGCGCGTCTACCGCCAGATGCTCCGCGAGGCGGGCCAGGGCAACGTCCTGAAGGCCGCCCGGCTCTTTCTCTTTGCCGCTCCGCGGGCCATCTGGGACTTCTGGATGGGCCTCCTGGCGCGCGGCCCCGTCCTCCTGGTCCTGGGCTTTCTCCTGGCGTGGGTGGGCGTCAACGTCGCCGAGCAGTCCGGCGTGTACGGCATGGGCGTGGCCCTGTTCTTTGTCGGCCTGGGCCAGCTCCTGGCCTGGATCGGCCTGCCCGTTCGCCTCGCCTACTCGCTGACCGGGCTGGCCCTCGTCCTTTACTGGTCGCTGCCCACCCGCGAGGCGGGCCGCCTGGCCGGCCTGGGCCAGAACCCCGGCGATTTCTTTATCGGCGGGCTCTTTATGGTCGGCGGCGCCATCCTTCTCTTTCTCTACAACGCCGACCAGCTCCTGGCCCTCTTTGCCGGGCTCCTGAGCCGCTTCGGGCGGCTGCTGCCCGTGGCCCGCGTGGCCATCTCTTACCCCGTGGCCGCCAAGGGCCGCACGGCCACGACGCTGGCCATGTTCAGCCTGATCATCTTTACCCTGGTGGGCACGGCCACCATCGCCAACACGTTCAGCAACTTTCTCGACGTGGAGAGCGGCAGCGGCGGCTACGACGTCCTGGTGCAGACCAACCCCTTCAACCCCGTTTCGGCCGAGACCCTGTCGGGCCAGGTGGACGAGCTGGTGGCCGCCGGCGAGATGCCGGCCCCGCTGGCCCTGGCCTCCGCCGCCTTTGGCCCCGTGGAGGCCCAGGCGCCCGGCATGGCCGGCCCGGCGTCCTACGCCGTCCTCGGCGTGGACGAGTCCTTCCTCGACACCCAGCAACTGGAGCTGACCAGCGTGGCCCGCGGCTACGACTCGGCGGAGCAGGTGTGGGCTGCCCTGCGCGCCGACCCCAGCCTGGTGGTCGTGGACAACTTTTCCGTGGAGCGCAGCGGCGATCCGACCTTCCAGCGCGATGCGGACGCCTTTGCCATCGGCTCCATCAGCGCCGGCGACGACACCTTTGAGCCCGCGCCCATCACCATCGCCGGCCGGGAGTTTACCGTCATCGGCGTCCTGGCCAGCGCGCCGGCCTTTTACGGGGCGACCATGAACGCCGAGGCCGCCGATGGCCTGGGCTTTGGCGAGGCCAACCGCCTCTACATGCGGCTGCCCGCCGGGTCCGACGCCCGCGCCGCGGCCAACGCCCTCGAGCGCAGCCTGAGCCGCAGCGGCCTTCAGTCGGTGCTCCTCAAGGAAGAGCTGGCCGAGAGCCGCCGTTCCACCGAGGGCATCTTTGCCCTGGTCCAGGGCTTTGTCGGGCTGGGGCTCCTCATCGGCATCGCCGCCCTGGGCGTCATCACCATCCGCGCCGTCGTGGAGCGCCGGCAGCAGATCGGCGTCCTGCGGGCCATCGGCTTTCAGACGGGTATGATCCAGGCCGTCTTTCTCCTGGAGAACCTGTTTGTCGCCGGCCTGGGCACCCTCATCGGCTATGCCCTGGCCCTGACCTTTTCCTACAACCTCTACCTGCAGGTCGCCGCCGACCAGGGCCTGGCCTTCCTGCCGCCGTGGGGCACGCTCATCGGCATCGGCGTGGCCGTCCTGGTCACCACGCTGCTCACCGCCTGGCTTCACGCCCGCCAGAGCGCCCGCGTCGTCATCGCCGAGGCGCTGCGCTACCAGGGATAGTCGCACGCGGGGGGCAGTGCCGCCCTCTTGCAAGCCTCCCCCGACAAGTCGGGGACTCCTACACGCACGCAACCTGGAGGTCCCGACTTGTCGGGGCCGGGCCGACACACCTGCAAGCCTGCCCCGACAAGTCGGGGACTCCACCCCGGCACGCAACCCGGACTCCCCGACTTGTCGGGGCCGGGCCGTCTCCCTGCCAGCCTGTCCCGACAAGTTGGGGACTCCTACACGCACGACACCCGGACTCCCCGACTTGTCGGGGCCAGGCCGTCTCCCTGCCAGCTTCCCCCGACAAGTCGGGGACTCCTACACGCACGCAACCC
>MTKX01032956.1_pt1 | contig 12376 bp, 17 predicted proteins | sample 1042771 | NCBI WGS metagenome assembly MTKX01 (sample SAMN06212183, study PRJNA360534) | anaerobic digester metagenome | biome: Wastewater treatment plant; material: sludge; isolation source: anaerobic digester fed with sludge from wastewater treatment plant | place: Denmark: WWTP Randers ... | reverse complement strand
ATCACATTCTCTGAGACGATCTTCAGCCCGGAGCAGGCCAAAGCCCATATCGCCTCAACCGGCCCTCTAATGAGCGGCATGGCGGTCTATGCAGACTTCTTCGAGCATGATGGGGGGATCTACAGTCAGGATTATGGGAACTTCGTAGGCAACCATGCCATTCTGATCGTTGGCTATGACGAAGGGGAGGATTGCTGGATAGGGAAGAACTCCTGGGGTCTCACTTGGGGGGAGGGAGGGTGGTTCAGAATCAAGCAGGGAGAGTGCGGCATAGGCTCAGCTTTCCCATTCTATTCCGCTGCCATAGGCTTGAGTCCAGTTCTAGCCTTCCCACCGTCACCAGACATCGCCGCCCCGATCGACGGCACCTTGTATGTAACCATGACCAGAGCCGGAGAACGCGATGTGATCTTGCTGGTGAACAATAGGGAGATCGGGGCGCTCACCTTGGGCGAGACCCTGACTGCAGGGCCNNTGCTTAGGCGAGACCCTGACTGCAGGGGAGTTCAAGAGGGGTGATACCATCCAGTTCGACCTTGTGGGAATCGCTCATAAGAACGTCTGCTTCCCATCGGGCTGGAGGATATGGACTCTCAGGATGGATGGAGGAAAGTACGAGTTCCGGGTTCTGGAGCGGGATAAACGATAACCACAAGGTTTATTATCATTATAGTTCGAACCGCTATCTGCGGTGATGAAATAGCATTCATCTCCCGCGATAGAAGCATCAATCGATCACCGATCGCATCTGTGCCAGGGAGTGGGAATGAGGGCAGGATGCGCATTTAGGAGGATTAATATGGCAAAGATTTTTAGCATAATGGTCCTGGCGACCATGCTGGCATTGATAGCGCCTGCAATTGCCCAGCTGCCTTCTGAGGCAGTAGCTAGTAATCGCGAAGATATTTCTGCAATAAACAGGAGCATCATAAATCAATTCGATCCCACGTATGTATGGAAGAATCCATATGCTTTGGATCTATCCGGGATCAGTCCGGCAGTATTTGGGAACATCGCCTTCGCCAAGAGCCCCGGTGGCGTTTCATCGGCACTATATACCGAGAGCATCAATGAGTTTTTGAGCCGCGATCCTGATGCCGGCAAGAGCAACATCACCGTCAATGCCGCCAGAGTGGGATTGACGACAAAGGCCGCTTTTGTTGGAAGCAGTGTGCGAGGGAGCCCATCCGCACCCGGGAGCACTGCAGCATCACCGAGCGCCGCAGAAATGCAGAATGAGACCACTTAGATCTTGAGCTTGCGAGGACCTTCCAGGCCCCCCTGGCATGATCCCGGCGTCGTACCATGCCGGAATTAAGGCCTCGGGGCCCTTAAGGTCAGGAAGGGCTTCTTGGGCAGGTGGTCCTCTCCCCGGAAATCAGATTTTTTTGCTCCTGTGTGTTATATGAAAGGAAGGTCAGCTTCTCCGGCCTAAAGACCGGAGTTCCCTTGCGCCATAGATATGGAATGGTCCATGGGCACAGGCATCGTCTACTCCATATCGCCTTCTTCCACTGCCTCCCTGGGGGCAAGCATCAGATCGTTGAACAGCAGGATCTCAATCACCTGGGCAACATAACGCCTCTGCTGGAATCTCTGGATATCCTGGTTCATCTTCAGCTCGGCATCGACCTGCACTCGGATCAGGCTAAGCCTCATATCCCTCTGCTCATCCTCCTTGATGCAGAGGCTGCATATTTCTTTGAGCAGCCAGGGAAGCCTCAATGGGTTGCGCAATGCTCGGGCCACGAGGAGAATATAGCCCTTCGGCTCTTTTACCTCATCCTCGCCGGTGAGCAACATCAGGTCTCCGAGAGAGAACTTCTCGCCGTTAATCGTTATGGTGTCATTCAAATAAAATCACCTTGCAGTATCCGCTCGCAGAGGCGGAGGTCCTCTGCCACATTCACATTCACTGCCAGCTCTATCCTCTCCATTATCAGATGATAATCCTCCTGCTCTCTCTCGATCTCTCCTCCGTCCAGCACATTGATCCCTGAGGGCACGATCAGCTGGCCCCGGTAGTTGAAGAGGGAGTCGGGCCTCCGGCCCAGACGGCGGTGCAGATCCAGTGGAGTGTGGGTGGAGAGGGCTGGCTCAGGACGTTCTTCATAGACCTCGATTATAGTATCGATGAGCTCGCTTGTGATCAGGGGCAGATCGGCCATGATGACCATTATGGGATCGGTAACCATTGCCTCATTCACCGCAGAGATCATGTCCGGGACAAAGCCCATCCCCGGAGTATCCACCACGGATAGGCTCCAATCCCGTGCCCAGGCCCGAGTGAGGGGCACATTCTCAGTGGTGGCGACGTAGATCTTCTCCACTGAGCTATCCTCCAGGGCCAGGGCTACATACTCAATCAACCTCCTGCCGAAGATCGTCACCATGGGCTTCTCTCCCCTATTCAGACGGGAGCCCCTTCCTCCAGCCATCACCAGAGCGTCCAGGGCAGAACACCTCCTAACGCCAGGGCGGCAGCGAGAGCAGTCACCCGTGCAATCTCATTTGTCGCTCCAATGCCGTCACCAGTCGCTCCGCCGAAGTTTCTCTTCGAGACCCATACCAGGTAAAGTGCGGCCAGTTGGGCTGCGGCCAGGATCGCCAGTCCGAGAGCTCCAAGGGCGAGTGAGCAGATGACCGCCGATATGACCAGGCCCAGGAGGAATTGGCCCTTATCCGTCCTCTGAATCATTATCTGCCCAAATCCCTTCTGCAGGGAGCTGGAGAAGGCAGCAAAGGATATCATAGCCTCTTTGGCACTGACCTCTGCGGTGAGAAGTGCCAGGGGCAAGAGCCTTTCCGGCAGGCTGGACAGGACGGCAAATGCCGCCAGGATTAAAACGACGATATACAGTCCTCCTCCGGTTCCCATGTATACGTCCTTCATCGCAGCGATCTTCTTCTCCCTTGTACCGTGAGCGATGACACCATCAGCAAAGTCTGCCAGGCCGTCGATGTGGTTTATGCCGCATAGCCAGTAGATAGCGACTATTACCACTACGGCAACCAGGCTCGCCGGAAATGCCTGCAGAGCGATGTAGGATACCGTTCCCAGGATCGCCCCCAAAACCAAGCCCACCAGGGGAAAGACATAGACATGGTTCATCAGGGCTTCCACCCCCTCCATGGATATGCCTACCGGTATGGCGGATAGCCATCCGAAGCCGGATTTAAGGGCGAACAAGAGGCCTTTCAATTCCCGCTCCCCGGATTCGTTGCCGCTCTGGTGTACATGTTGGCTGAGACTCCGCCGATAAGCCCGGCCAGAGCATCATCCAGGAAGGGTCCCAGCCGGGAGAGTATTCCCGGTTTGGCCTTGTCGTAGCGCACATAATCGAACAGCCCCTTATATCCGCCCACGTACTTGGCTATGCTCAGGCCTATGACCTCGTCCGCGATGAGGCAGGTCAGATCGTTCTCATAGTCGGACGGTTTCAGGTTGGGAAGGTTGCGCCTTTCTCCCTCCACCTCCAGGAGGAGGGCGGCGTATATGAGCAGGGCCAGATTGGGGTCGGACAGAGCTAGGTTCATCTCCCGGCGGAATACGGCTTCTGCTCGCTCGCGCGTCTCCACTCCGGGATGGGGGAAGTATAGCTCCATTGCTGCAGATATGATCTCTTCCTCAGTGATTCCCCTGCTCTTCAGCACGTCTCTGATATCTCTGGATGGCATGGTAGGGAATGCATGGCCTGGGTAGGATAAAAGAATATCCCGGTATCGCGAAGTTTTATAAGGTCTTATGGCCGATATATAGGTGAGGAAACTCCATGAAGACCATGGTCAAGATTTTTGTAGATCACGAGCATCTCGTCAGAGTCATCAACAGCTTGACGGAGCTTGGAATCACCGGCTTTTATCTCATTGAGTATCAAGGAATGGCACCCACCAACTGGAAGAGCTTCCAGCTGAGCGAGGATCCCGATATGGCATTGAAGGCCATCCGAGATCATTCAGAGCCCGGAGTCATGGTCAATACCGTTGTAGGCCCAGATAAGTGTCAGCGGCTCATAAAAGAGCTCGAGGAAGCTTTAAAAGGGATAAGGTTTACCATAATCGGGCACCAGGTTAATTCCATAAAGGTTAAAGGAGACGATAATACTCATGCAAAACCTAAATGACGAGGTGGAGGCGGCCCTGGGAAAGATCCGGGAGGGCCTTCGCGTGGACGGCGGAGATGTTGAGCTCGTCGATATCAGTGATGGCATTGTGACCGTAAGGCTGCAGGGGCATTGTGCGGGCTGTCCATTCTCCCAGATGACCCTGAAGAACTTCATCGAGAAGGAGCTCGTGAAGAGCGTCGCTGGGATAAAAGGTGTGGTATCCGTCTAGATATGACGGGTATCGACCGCATCAATATAGACCAGTGAAACTGCATAAGGGTTATCCGTCGAAGTGGCCAAGGAGTCTGAAATATGTTCCCAACTAAGAAGGTACAGAGTCTGGTAGGTAGCAAGATTCAGGTAGAGATGAAGGGATCACCCCGATACGTGCTGGAGGGTGTTCTCAACAGCGTAGATGAGTACTTGAACCTGCACTTGCTGGAGACCGTGGAGCTGATCGGGGGCGAGAAGACTCGCTCTTTGGGATCGGTCATCCTGCGCGGCAATAACATCATTCTAATCAGCCCAGTGGAGTGAGTGTCGGGGATGTCTGTCGAGGAAGCATTAGATTACATTAAATCGCATCCTGAGGGAGCCCTGCAAAGCGATCTATGGAAGGCTCTGAAGATCGATTCCAGAAAATGCTCTCGCATAGTGGCCAAGCTGCTCAAAGATCGCCATATTACCCGAGAGGTGGAGTCGGTCGACGGCATCAGGACTTATAGGCTCTTTTGCGTCAGCAGGACTAGCGGCAGACGTTTCGATCCTCTTATGGCTCTGGATGCCTTTGAGCCCTGCGCCGGCTGCATAGAGGAATGCATTCCCGAGCATTGCGCCAGCCTGAGCGAGTGGATATTCTCAATTGTTATGAGCTCAGACGAGGTGGCTCCTTCCAATGCAATTCAAGAGGAGGGGGGCAGCCAGGCATTGCGCTCTCCCTCATCATAATCAATCCTTTTTTAAGAAAAGAAAATGAGCAAAGAAAATACGTAAGTTAGGATCTGCCTGCCCATCGATAAAAACCTGCGAAATGGGATTCAGGTGCTTATCTGGTCTGCGCCGAATCCCTTCTTGACCAGGATATCCTTGATCCTTTGTATATGATTGCCTTGAAGCTCGATCAGACTGTCCTTTACCGTCCCGCCGCAGGCCAGCTTGGATTTCAGGTGAGTGCACAGCTCCTGCAGATCGATCTCATGAGGATCAATGCCCTGGATAACTGTCACCTCTTTTCCATATCTACGCTTCTGAACTTTGACTACGATCCTTTGCTGCTCCTTGGCAACCTCCTCGCAGATGCATAGCTCCTGTGGAAGGCCGCAGACGGCACACATTTGAGAACTCATTTGGTGGCAGTTACCTCCATAATATATCTCACTACAGGCTGATTATGCTATTAAAATCTGATGGTGACCTCACGGCTTTGTCCGCCCCTGCCTTCGTATGTCATTGATCTTTCTTGATACAATCTCCAACAGGAATATCAAGAGGGCGATGATGAGCAGAGCGTCCCTTCTGGATACCCTCTCTTCTGTCATCCTCTGGCTGACCCGAGATGCTTCTGCAATCAGGCTCCTCCCCGCTTCCTCCTCGGTGAAGACCTTGCCTCCATTGGCCATGATCAGGCTGGGAAGATCTGGATTGTATCCGATGTATCTGTACTCCAGGGGGTAGTTGACAGCAACTCCGTAGTCTCCTATATAGTAGATGCCGCTGCTGTTGGGAGTAAACGTCGCCGTGTATCTATTGTCCCCTATCTTTTCCACGTTCGCCCCGGGCAGGCTGGGCCGGGAGTTGCTGGCAATGGTGATCTGCAAGGGAGTGTTCTGCCATCCATCCTCTCCCTCCACTCTGTCTTCCTGCGGCCGGGGATCGCCCACCGCCCAGTTGACGACGGAGGATATCAGCTGAGAGCTGGGGCTGCGATATAGCAGACCGGCCCAGGAAATGCCGTTGTCTGTGGTCAGGGCCGCTACCCTCCCCAGGCCGTAACGCCAGACGGTGAGGACGGGCTTGCCATCGGTCAGTGCCACCAGCCTCAAAGAGCCGGGTTTGGGGGTGACATCATTGAAGCCAGTGATGGTGGCGTTCAGCTCCAGATCGGTGGTGATATAGTGGTTCTGGTTGACCACTGCCAGGTNNAGCTAGTGATGTTCTTCTCCGGCGGCCTCGTCTCCTCGGGCAGAGGGGTGCTGATGGTGGTCAGAGAGTCGGGATAAACGAAATAGGTGAACTCCGAGCCCGTGCTGCTGGCGATATCCGGGAAGCTACCCGTCGCGCCAGGGATGGCCTGGACCTGAATCAGCCTGGTGGTGATGTTCATCTCCCGGATCAGCTCCTTGGATCGTACTACGACATCCCCATAGTTCTGGAGGTTTCCATCGGAGAGGACAATCATCTCCCCCTCGCCTCCGCTGGCCTGGATCATATCTCTGGCCAGCTCGAGGCCAGAGTCAAGATAGCTGTTTTCCGTTCCTGTGGGGGCGAGGGTAGCGATTCTGTCAGCGAGGACGTTCTGGCTCCGGGATAAGGGGACAGGATCGATCACATTATAGGCCCGGGTTCCAAAGACCACCAGTCCCACATTGTAATCCTGGAACTGGGGGGACTGCAGCAGCTCCACCGCCAGGGCTTTCTCATAGTCTAGCAGGGTGGTCCCGTCCTTGGTGAGGGTGGACAGCAGGCTGAAGGAGATGTCCAGGACGAAGATGAGCGTCTTGCCTCCCTCAAAGCGGCTGGGAAAGGACTGCACAGGCAGGAACCTCTCCAGAGTCGAGTTGCGGTATTCTCCCAGGTCGTAGGAATTCTTGCCTCCCACTACCACCAGGCCGCCACCCTCGCGCACGTAATCCTCCAGCCGGTCGAGGCTCGAGCTGTATTCGATATCATCAAGGATAATGGACTTATAGCTATCCAGGCTGGGGGGAAGCTCAGAGGCTGCAGTCAGCTTATAAAGATCATCCAGGTTCTGGGCCAGGGACGAGTCGCTTGAGGTGAGGAGGAGAACCTCCGGCTTGGGGACGACATATATCGACTTCTGGTAAACATCGTTTGCCGGCTGCAAATCCGGGGCGATCACCGCTCTGAGGATATGGTTTCCCGTCTCCAGGAAGGAATGAGAGATCTTGATCGAGGCGCTCCCATTGGCCTGGATCTGGTCGCTGTAGATCTTTTTCTCATCGGCATAGACCGATAGGGGTCCGCTGTAGTCAAGGGAGCTTCTCACCATCACCCGGAAGGGGTAGTCCCCTCCCAGGACAGCGGTGTTTGGTCCTGATATCTCCACCCCGGCATCGCCTTTCACCGGATCGATGTCCAGGGCAAAGACAGTGCTATTCGAGCTCCTGGCCAGGGCGAGGGCATCTTCTAGCGATCGGCCGCTATTGCTGTAGCCATCCGTCACCAGGAGGATTGTGCTTCCTGGAAGGGCATGCTGGAGGATCCTGTCCCCCAGGGGAGTCGAGTCACCGGAGAATGTGCGCAAAGAAGCCCCGGTCAGATCGGCAACTCGTGCCGCCACATCGGGATCGAATACCGTCATCGATCCGGTCTTGTCATCCAGGACGGTGATGCTCGGCTTTTGCGATTGGACGACCTGGGTTTGAACAAAATAGGGGTTTGCAGCCGCTGCCAGTATCAAGCAGAAGATCAGCAGCCTGGAGAGGGCGAGGATCTTATTCCTGGCCCGAAGGTGGACGTAGACCAGCCCCAACAGGGCTAGGGGTGGCAGGGCCCAGAGAAGCTCCGGCCGAGCGAAATAGAGATCCTGGATCATGTCTCCCTCCTCCAGCGCATGATGGCCAGCTCCAGAATGATGGCCAGGGCGGCCAGGGCTATCACCCAGTGGGATAGATCCCTCTGTACAATGGTATTGCGAACCACTCCTAGAAATTCACCCTGCTCGAAATCTCGGCTGCGGAGGAGGGAGGACTCAGTGGGGTTGTACATGTTCGCCGCCACCGTTCGTCCCTGGAAGCGATAGATGCCCACCTCGTCCAGGGCAATAGTGCTGGCGATGAGGCTGATGCTGGGGGTTTGGATGGTGGATTGCTCGCCTGTGGCTATGATCTCCCCGGTCTTCCGGTTGGAGTCTTCTATATCCGGCACCCCCGTCATCCAGTTGATCATCTGATACCAGAATATGGGGTATTCGGGGCGCAGATAGAAGTCTGAGTCCATCTCCAGGCCGTCATAGATCACAATCCCCTCGCCCAGCCGCCAGTAGGCGAGGATGGGGACACCATTGGCTTCCACCATGGTGGTCGCGCCCCCGCGAGCAGCAGCGTTCGGGTAGCTGTAAATCCCGATCTCATCGAAGTGCAGGCCCTCGGCAAAACCAAAATTTCTCACCCAAAGCCTGGTGGGGCCGGGGAGCTTTCCCGTCACCCTCACCGGGAGATACTGGGGGCTCTCAAGATCGAAGGGGAGGTAGATCACCCGGCCGCCGTCGATGTAGCGGTTGAGCTCGCCGTCGGCCGAGGCGTTCCTTGCCAGGACGATCAGATCGAAGTCCGAGTACCTGCCTGAGGTTAAAACATTTACATTGGGCAGGGACTGGAGGGCTTTTAGGGCTGGCCCGGCCTCGCCCAGATAAAGAACGTCCCTCTTAGCCTGGTCTGGCACATAGACATAAGCCCGGTTGTCCCAGGAGATGGCGTCCTCAATGTCCAGAGAGATCTCATTCACCCCGGGATAGGCGGTGAAGGATAGGTAGTAGTCGCCGTCCTGGGGGATTGCAGCTGCCTGGCTGGTCTTGCCGCCCGGGCCGGTGATGGTAATGGGTATGGTTCTTGTCGGGCCGTAGTTGTGAATCAGAGCAGTATGGTTTACGTATCCCGTTCCCGGCACATTCCAGCCCTCTGTCAGGGCCAGGTTGTTCCCTCCCTGGTATGAGTCGGCAAAGACTATTCCCACCCGGCCGCCGGCCTCGATGAGATTGCGGGTGACATCGGGATCGTCTCCCGTCCAGCTGATGAAATCCGAGACCAGAAGAATATCCCCCCCGGTGCTGCCCAGGAGTATGCTGGCCTGGGTCAGTGCGCTGGAGAGGTCTGCTGAGACTGCAGCCGGCTTAAATTGTGGGAGTTGATCTCGGGCCTCAGCTGGACTGCCCTCGGTGAGGACCGTTTGTGGAACGTTTTTTGCTAAGATGATGCTGATTCTCTCATAGCGGTCGAGGTATGAACGGATGATGTTCTGGGCGGGGGAGAATGAGGACTGCATGCTCGCAGAGCCGTCCAGGACTACTACCAGATGGCTGCTTGCCGGCCCCTGTTCGTTGGTGTAGGGCCCGGCTGCGGCGAGGGAGAGAGAGCAGATGGCCAAGAGCTGCACCCAGAAGAGGGGATCGCTTATCAGACGGCTGAGGACGGCGGTGCGCTTCGCCTCCCCCTCTCGCAAGAACTGGATGGAGGAGAAGCGGATCTCCTTTGGCTGGGGCCGGATGAGGTAGATTATTACCAGGGGTATTATGCCAAGGAGGCCCAAAAGGGCAATGGGATTGCTGAAGGGCATTGAAAAGACAATTCCTGAAGAAGTATGAAAAGCTTTGCGCAGGCAATAAATATGATCGAGATTGATGTTACTGCTGTATCCTTCCCAAACTGAGGTATCTGGTTATGGTAAGCGCCATGGAGATTTATATGCTATTGCCCAAGACCAACTGCAAGAAGTGCGGGCTTCCCACCTGCATGGCTTTTGCCGTGGGCCTCTTGGGCCGGGAGAAGAAGCTGGAGGAGTGCACTCCTCTATTCGAAGAGAAGAAATATGAGGCGAAGCTCGCCAAGCTGAAGGAGATCGTGGCTCCACTGGAGAGCGCCTCAGAGACCGGCCTTGTCATTCATCCGGAGAAGTGTTTTGGCTGCGGCAACTGCGTGATCGCCTGTCCGGTGAATGTGGCGGCCGAGCCCACCAGGGTCGGCGCTGGCCTCGGTCCGGAGGGGGATCGTGTCATCCTCCGGGTGGAGGACGGGGTGGTAGTGGCCAATAACCTGCAAGAATGCAAGCGCTTCGGGCCGAATAAGATTCTGTGCAATGCCTGCACTGCGACCTGTCCGAGCAAGGCCATAGAGTTCGTCTGAGGTGATGCAGATGACAGAATTCAATTATAAGACCTGTACAGGCTGCTCGCTCATATGCGAGGACATACTTTTTCCGGACGCTGGCTCTGGGTCTGTCTCCCAGGCCAGGAACCTCTGCCGCAAAGGCCAGGCCCACTATCAGGCCCTATTCAGCGAGAGGACGGGGCCTCTGGTGGAGGGCAGTGAGGTTTCTTTAGATCAGGCGATAGAAAGGGCGGCGGAGATTTTAAGGAACGCCAGCGCGCCCGTGATCTACGGCTGGTCCAACTGCACCCTGGAGGCGCAGGAGGTGGGGCTCGCCCTGGCGGCGAAGATCGGGGCGTTCGTTGATGATCCCTCCAGTTATTGCGAGGGGCAGCTCATGGAGAGGATCCTCTCCGGGAAGATTCCCAGTTGCACTCTGGATGATGTGCGCAACTTCGCTGATACCTCCATCTTCTGGGGTTCGGACCCATCCAGCACCCAGCCCAGGCATCTGTCCCGGTTCTCCTATTTCCCCCGAGGCGAGAAAAGGCAGAAGAGCTACGAGGAGGAGAGGACCTGTATCGTGGTGGATGTGAGGGAGTCGCCCACCGCCCGGCTTTGTCCCAACACCACCTATCGGGTCTTGCCTGGAGAGGATCNNCCAACACCACCTATCGGGTCAATCCGGGCGAGGATCTGCAGTTCCTGGAGGCGATCCTGGCGGTGCTGGAGGGGAAGATCCCCAAGTTCGGGGACAAGAAGAAGATGATTGAGCTTGGCTCCATAATCAAGAAGACCGAGTACGGGGTGATCTTCCCCGGTCCTCTTATGCTCGTCTCCCTGCAGGATCAGATGGATCGGTTCGAGGAACTCCTTCGCCGGCTGAATGAGATCACCACATTCAAGGTGGTTCCCATGACCGGCCAGTACAACTCCCGCGGATACAGCCAGCTATTGTTCGACCGGACAGGAAGGGTCAAAGGGGTCAAGTTCACTGCCTCCGGAGAGGCGGCGGAAGCCCCCAGCCTGGTGGAGGCGGTGAAGGGGGCGGATGCCATTTTGGTTCTGGGCTCTGATCCCCTGCTGGATCTGCCTCTTGGCCTGGCGAGGTCTTTTGCTGCTGCCCCCATGATCGCCATTGATCCCCGCCGGTCCCTGACCGCAGATGTTGCCCGGGTGGTGATCCCCTCTGCCATATCCGGTCTGGAGACCGGGGGCACGGCGCTGAGAACGGATGGGGTGCGGGTCACCTTCGAGCCCTCAATGGTGACCAACCAGCTTGCGGATGAACAGATTTTGACCAGGATCATGGAGGCGATTTAAATGGCAGTGGATGTGAAGGTTGTCACCTACCGGGATATCTTCCAGTACGGGGCGGAAAAGATGGGATTGCACTCGGAGGAGTATCTCCGGCTCAGTGCCAGCATCATCCTGGACAAGGGGGATATGGCCANNATATGGCCAGTCTGGGGATAGCAGAGGGGGGGAAGGTTCTGCTGGAAAACGAGCTGAACCGGATTGTGGTGAATGCCACAGCCTCTGCCGATAAGCCCCATCCGGGTCTGGCGTTCATGATAAAAAGTCCCTGGTCCAATCAGCTGGAGGGGGATGAGTCCTGCCCGGCCGGTGCTTCAGGGTTCAAAGGGATCCAGGCACAGGTATCCCCCAGCAGTGAGGGCATCACCCAGATGGATGAGATCCTGCAGAGGCTGCGGGCCTAGGGCAAGGGCCCCGGAAAGGAGGATTCTGACATGAATCTGATCTCCATTGCCGACCTCTCTGGAGAGGATATACTGCGGCTGATCCAGAGCGCTGAGGCCTTCCGGGCCAGGCGCGGCCGGCATGGCCAGCCCCTGGAGGGAAAGAGCCTGGCCATGATCTTCGAGAAGCCCTCCACCAGGACCCGGGTCAGCCTGGAGGTGGCAGCCTGGGAGCTGGGCGGCCATCCCCTATACCTATCGGCCAACGAATTGCAGCTGGGCCGGGGGGAGACCATAGCCGATACGGCCCGGGTGCTGTCCAGATATGTGCATGGCATCACCGCCCGTGTCCACTCTCACGGCACTGTGCTCCAGCTGGCGGAGCACGCCAGCGTCCCGGTGATCAATGCCCTGTCCGACTGGGAGCATCCCCTGCAGATATTGGCCGACCTCCAGACCATTCGCCAGAACTTCCAGGCTCTGGATGGCCTGCAGATCGGCTGGATTGGGGATGGGAACAACGTCT
>MTKX01005520.1_pt3 | contig 12400 bp, 12 predicted proteins | sample 1042771 | NCBI WGS metagenome assembly MTKX01 (sample SAMN06212183, study PRJNA360534) | anaerobic digester metagenome | biome: Wastewater treatment plant; material: sludge; isolation source: anaerobic digester fed with sludge from wastewater treatment plant | place: Denmark: WWTP Randers ... | reverse complement strand
CCGTTTGAAATATGTCATCATAGCCATACTGCTGTTCTTTGTCGGATTGGGATTGCTGCTCACTTTCTTTCTGATGTTCACATTGCTTTTTGCGCTGGCGGCCTGGGCATGGGCGGGGATATTCCTTTACCTGGCGGCAGTGAGAAGACCTTATGCGGACTTCGTGGCAACGCTGCGGCCTAAATCGTGACTGAAGGCGAAACAGTGAGCAATATTCACCTAGAGAGCAGAGCAAAAATGGATGAAGAGACTCCCTTGCAGAAGGCCAGAGAGATGAAAGCAGAGACCTTTGGGATCTCAGCTTGACCAAAAATTTACTTAGCAATTATGCGCCGATCGGGATTCGAACCCGAGTTTAGGCGTTGGCAACGCCTAGTGATAACCGCTACACTATCGGCGCATTCGGGTTTAAGCGAAGCATCCCCTACAATCACCTTCTAGTCTAAAAACATTGCGGGCAGAAGGATCGCACCCACCCTGGCCCCAAAATGCTGCATACCCTTTATCTACCTTGAAGGAGGACTTTTTCATGGTGATATTCGTTTGCATGATGTCGTCATAGTGGGAGCAGGCCCGGCTGGGCTGACCGCAGCCATGTACTGCGCGAGAGGCGGCAAGAAGACTCTGGTTTTAGGAAATATCTACAGCTCGCAGCAGTCCATGGGCGGCCTCTATGAGAACTATCCTGGATTTCCGGATGGCATTCAGGGCATTGAACTCTCCGAGAAGATGCTGGCACAGGCCCAGAAGTTCGGTGCGGAGAACCAGACGGAGCAGGTGGAAAAAATTGTGCCCCTGAGCAACTTCTTCCGCCTAAAGACGGAGAACTGGCAGTACGAGGCCAGGACGGTCATACTGGCTATGGGCGCAGGCCATCGCCTCCTGGGTGTGCCCGGCGAAAAGAAGCTGACGGCCAGGGGCGTCTCCTATTGCGTCCATTGCGATGGAGCCCTCTTCCGAAACAAGGCCGTGGTCGTGGCCGGCTACGGCAATGGCGCAGCCCGTGCCGTCCTCTATTTAGCCGGTATCGCTGGCAAGGTGCACCTGCTCTGCACCCGGGAGAAGCTGGTAGCAGAATCGGTCTACCTGGAGCGCCTCAAGAGCCTCTCCAACTATACCGCCACCTTCGGTGCGGAGATCACCGAGATCCAGGGCGAGGATTTCGTCACCGCAGTGGGCTTCAAGGTGGGAAACACCCCCCGCACCGTCAAGGCGGACGGCGTTTTTGTGGAGATGGGCATGAAGCCCAATGCCGATCTGGCTATTGCCCTGGGCCTGGAGATGACTCCCGGCGGCTATGTCAAGGTCAACCGCCTCAATCAGGAGACCAGCATGCCTGGCGTCTATGCCGCGGGAGATCTGACCGGCGGGAGGCTGCAGGTTGCCACCGCAGTGGGCAGCGGCGCATCTGCCGGAATCAGTGCTCTGCAGTACCTGGGATAGGGTGCGGTATAAAGCAATGGCTTACTCAAGAGAGAAGAAGGAACTAGATCTGAGCAGACCTGTGACCGTCTGGCGCTCCCAAGATCTTCTGGACGGCAGGCCAGCTGAGTCTCTAACCATGATCCTGCGCACAGTGGGATGCCGCTGGAACCGCTGCACCATGTGCGGCTATGCCGGAGAGGGGGCGCCGGCCACAGCCCATGATCTGATCAACCAGTTCGATTGGGCTATGGGCCGCTCTTCGCCCGAGGTCTCTGTGGTCAAGATCTATACCAGCGGCAGCTTTCTGGATCCCGATGAGATGCCTGTTCAAGCCAGAGATGAGATCCTGGGGCGTCTGAAAGCTATGGGAATATCCCGGCTGGTTATAGAGAGCCGTCCGGAGTACATAACTGGCGAGGGCGTCGAAGCCTGCCTCTCCCATCTCTCGACCGAGTTTGCCATAGGCCTTGAGAGCTCCAATGATCTCATCCGGGAGAAGGCCATAAGAAAGGGCTTCTCCTTCCAAGATTTTGTGGCGGCATCAGAGATGGTGCACCGCCAGGGCGGCAGGATAAAGGCCTACATCTTGCTCAAGCCTCCCCTGCTCACCGAAGGCCAGGCCATGAGAGATGCCATAGACACCGGCCTGGCAGCCCGCCCTCATGCCGACATGCTCTCTCTTAACCTGTGCAATGTGCAGCGCAATACAATAGTGGAGAGGATGTGGCAGAGAGGAGAGTTCCGCCCGCCCTGGCTCTGGTCCGCTCTGGAGGTTCTGGAGAAGGTGCCCGGACCCATCGTCTGCGATCCGGTGGGGGCCGGTACCAGGCGCGGGCCGCACAATTGCGGAGAATGCGATGAGAGAATAGCTTCAGCTATCAGGGATCATGCCCTCTCTCAGGATGTGGGGCCGCTGAGAAGCCTGGACTGCTCCTGCAAGTCCGCCTGGCGGGAGCTGATGGAATTGGAAGAAGAAGCCTTCGGTGCAGTGCTGCTTTAAAAAGAGGCTTCTTCTCCTCGCAAGATCAGGATAGATCAGGCAGTCTCTTCTATTTTGCTTTTTATGGCAGAAAGCTCTTCGTAGATCTCCTCAAGTGCCCTATTCTGAGCTGCAAAATTGTCCAGGACCGCTTTGCTCTCCTCTTCCGCCCGAAGGTTCATCAAATAATCGTTATGAGCCTTGAGCCGGTCCTGGCGATTCTGGCTCATCAGAATCAAAGATGCAGTGTAGGCAGACTGCAAGGAGAAGATCAGATTCATGAAAATAAAAGGATAGGGATCCCAGGGGCGCATATAGGCACTGGCATTGAGAATTACCCAGACCGCCACGAGAATCGATTGGATAAGGATGAACTTCCATGAACCCAGATTCTTGTATACCCAGTCGGCAAACTTCTCTCCGTATGTAGACGGACCGGGATCTATTTCAGCTAATTCACGCACCGGAGGATGATCGTGCCTGAAAGGATCGGGAAATATCAGCTTTCTCATGGGTCTGCCTCCTATATCTATATTGAAACAACTCCTGATGGATGATGCTCAAAGCTCAAGGTCACTCTAATCTTTCTCTGCCCGTTTTATATAAATTAATCATATGCCCCTACATAATCCCTTATTGAACCTGCAGCTCCCTATGTGCGGCATCAAGGGATGGGAAATGCTTATATGCCACCTCTGCATCCTACCATGCGCTGCGCGGGGCCATAGGGTAGCCTGGTATCCTACAGGACTGGGGGTCCTGTGACCGGCGTTCAAATCGCCGTGGCCCCATCGAAGGCTTTTTCCAAAATTGATTTATATCGTAAGGCGACAGCTCCTGCACAGCCACAAAAACAGTCATAAATCTTTACGGCCAAATCAGCCAAGCCCATTGGATCACAACAGATCTCCAGCAGACCATCATAGATCTGCTGGCTGCTTCTACATGAGGATCATACAAAGCAGAGTTTTTTATATCATATCGATGATCTGAATTATAATCGATCTTGCTCAATCGCCAGCAGGATCATGGGGAGTGTATCAATTGAGACCTAAAAAAGAGAAGAGGATTCTTCCTATGGCTTTGGCATTTCTTTTATTGCTGATCACAGCATTTTCCGCTCAAGGCCTGCAAAGCTTCGATCCGACTTATACCGACGGTCAATATTCGCAAGAATATGGCTCAACAGGGGCATATTCATCCACTGTGCCCGACGGAGCACCGCGTCCTGTAGCACCATCAAGCGCACAGGATCTCCGCCTTTCCATACCCGAAGAGGAGGCCGCATCCTATCAAACACCGCCCTCCACGGAAATAAGCCAGTCCCTCATTCCGGCCAGCTCCGCGGCTGTCTCCGGCGCTGCTTCCGCAAACCGGCTCTCAAGCCAGTCCCAAACAACTCCGTATTTCGGGGGCAATTATCCGGAAGAAGACTATCCTGCTCAGTCTATGATCGTCTTTCCCAAAGGAACGACATCGACGAATAAGCTTTACATTTCCGATGTTCCTAAGACCGTGGCCGGATGCCGTCTAAACGGCTGGCTGCCCATGTGGATGCAGACATTCAGCAGCGCTCCTTTATGGTTTTATGAATGGTACCCCAGCGGCAGTCTCAGCGNNGGCTGGAGCAACTACATTTACATCTATGTCTACGGCCAGAGATCCGGTCAGTGGACTGATCTCGGACCATATGCGGGACCTGTATCGAGCAAGCTGTCATACAAAGGTATGGCGTCAGTTACCATGAATTCGAACTGGCTTAGGGGCTACGATATCTACGTTGACGGCAGCTACACTGGAACTGAGGGCACGGGATCCGATATCTTGGATGGCATCTACAACTTCAGGGTGCCTGGAGACATGGAGCATACCATAGTTCTGATGAAGAACGGACAGAGCTATCCTGAGGCGGGAACCTTCCTGAGCGGAGCGTCCTACAGGTTTAAAATATAAAATATTTTTAATAGGGGATTTGGGAGGGTTGCCAATTCCCTATCCCTTATGGGATTAAAGTGAGCCTTCGCCTAGTTTTCATGTGTTCCTAAGATTGACGAAAGGATTTTTGGTAATCTGGTGCAGATTTCTAATTATTCCGGTCGCCAGATCAGGTGGACCTGTGATTTGCTTCTTTCTCGATTCCGTCTGACCGAAGATCACTGCCCGAAGCCTATCCCATCAGTGTGGGTTGCTGCGAGGACAGTTTGACTGCACCGCTATGGGTGGAGCAGAGAACTGGATACCATGCTTCGCCTGCTCAACAGCATCGACCGCAGAGATGAGGACTGACCATGAAGAGCTTATGGAATATGAGTATGAGAGTCAGAGTGAGAATGTCCCAACCTGGAGACAACCTATCTAAATCCTAGTATGGCGACAGCAATAGCACGGACAGAGAAATAGGTCTACTTAATTGCCTTTGGAGGATGCATAAATATGACTGCAAAGAAAATGAAAACTATTAAAGCGATTCCGGCAGCAATTCTTCTGGCTCTTCTTCTTTCCGGCCAGTGCCTTGCCCAAGATGACGACATTCTCTTCCAGGTTTCGACCATCGACGCCCTGATGCAGGGCGTCTTTGATGGCTTTTACAGCATCAATTGCCTTAGAGCCAGGGGCGACTTTGGCATAGGCACATTCGATGCCCTGGAGGGAGAGATGATCGCTCTGGATGGGAAATACTACCAGGTCAAGGCGGACGGCGTGGCCTATCCGGTTCAGGGGAACATGACTGCACCTTTTGCCACTGTGACCCGTTTTGAGGTGGACCAGACCGCGGTGGTGGAAAACGCCGGCAACTTCAGCCAGTTGTCCCATCAGATCGATCAGCATCTGCCCTCTCTTAATGCCTTCTATGCCATCCGAATAGACGGGACCTTCCCCTACATTCAGACCAGGAGTGTTCCTGCCCAGGAGAAGCCCTACCCCCGCCTGGCTGATGCGATNNCCGCAAAGCAGGCGGGCACATCCTGGAGATCCAGGTAGCCAATGCCACGGCTCAGATAGATGTCACAGCAGGATTTGCTATGCAGCTTCCCACCAGCGGCGACTTCTACAATGTCCATCTAGGCGGGGACCTGCAAAATGAGCTGGAGGAAATCGAGAAGTGAGCAACGGCTCTCATCCAATTTTCTTTTTATTTTTCAAGTTTTCAAAGCCTAATCATAAGCTTCAAGCATTGCTATAGTTTCCCTTCCATTCTTAGCTTGATTGGTTATATGTCTGAAGGATGCATTCAATTCGTCTCTCTGATCTTTTCGCCTTTCATGCATGTATCAGCTTGGCGGCACTTCTGCTTTCTCAATCGCTTTAAAGAGCCGCACTTTGATATCTCAGAGTCTTGGCATTGGCCGCCACAATAACCGTGCTCAGGCTCATCAATAAGGCTCCTGCCGCTGGGCTGAGCAGAATGCCATAGGAGTAAAGCACGCCTGCCGCCAGGGGAATGGCAATGACATTGTACCCCGTGGCCCAGAATAGGTTCTGCAGCATCTTGGAATAGCTCTTGCGGGACAGCTTGATGATATTGACCACATCTCCAGGATTATTTCTGACCAGTACAATGTCCGCCGTCTGTATAGCCACCTGAGTTCCTGCTCCGATGGCTATCCCCACATCCGCCTGGGCCAGAGCGGGAGCGTCATTTACCCCGTCGCCGACCATGGCCACGGAAAACTCTTTCTGAATCTTTTTAATCGTCTCTGCCTTCTCTCCAGGCAGAACATGGGCAAAGAACTCATCCAGGCCCAGCTCTTGGGATACGGCCTCCGCTACGTATTGGTTGTCCCCGGTCAGCATCATGCATCTTATGCCCATGGATTTGAGCGCCTCCACAGCCAGGCGGGACTCTTTGCGAACAACATCAGCCAGAGCCAATGCCCCTAAAGGCCTATCGTCTTCCAGAAGCACGACCACCGTCTTGCCCTGATGCATCAGGCCCTCCAGTTTAGCATCCTGGACTATGCCCTGCTGGCGAAGATAATTCGGACTTGCGATCTTCAGATGTCTGCCTTCGATCCGGCCTTGGATCCCCTCTCCAGGAATAAGATGAAAATGCTCTACATCATAGATAGGCAGTCCTCTCTCCTCAGCAATCTCCATCAATGCTCTGGCTATGGGATGCTCGGCTCTGCCTTCCAGAGACGAAGCCTGGGCCAGAATTTTGTCCCTGTCCTTCTCTTCTAAGGGCAGGATATCAGTGACTCTAAAGCGACCTTCAGTCAGGGTGCCCGTCTTGTCGAAGACCACCGCCTTGATGTCTTTGGCGCTCTCAAAGGCTTGCCTGTCTCGAACAAGAAGCCCGGACTTGGCGGCAAGAGAGGTGGATACAGCCACCACCAGGGGAATGGCCAGTCCCAGTGCATGGGGGCAGGCAGTGACCATCACCGTAACTGCTCTTTCAATGGCGAAGGCGAATTCCTTGCCATAAAACAGCCAGGCGGCAAAGGTGAGGCTTCCCACGGCCAGAGCCACAACTGTAAGCACAAATGCCGCTCTATTGGCCAGGTTTTGAGTTTTCGATCGGCTCTCTTGGGCCTGCTTGACCAGCTCAATCACCTGGCTTAAGTAGGTATCTTTGCCCGTTTTCTTGACGGCCACAGTTATAGATCCCGAGCCATTGATTGAGCCGCCCATGACCTCATCGCCAGCTTTCTTGATAACCGGTCGGGACTCACCAGTGAGCATGGACTGGTTGACATCCGTAGCTCCCTCCACTACCCAGCCGTCGATGGGGATTTTTTCGCCCGGCTTGACCAGAACGCGATCTTCTGGCTTTAAGTCCGATACATCGACCTCATGTATCTCCCCCTCTTTGACCAAGTGGGCCTGAGAGGGCAGGATCTTGGCCAGCTCTTCCAGCGCTCGCGAGGCTCCCATGGTGGAACGCATCTCAATCAGGTGGCCGAGCAGCATGATATCGATTAAAGTAACCAGCTCCCAGAAGAAGTCCATGCCTGATAGTCCAAAGACAACAGCAGAGCTGTAGAGATAGGCGACGGTTATAGCCACAGCCACCAATGTCATCATGCCGGGCAGTCTTTTTTTCGCTTCATCTCTAAAGCCCGCAAAGAAGGGATAGCCTCCGTAGAAGTAGACCAGGGAGGCGAGCAGGAATAGAAGGATATCCGATCCGGGAAACCGCAGACTGAAGCCGAAAAATTGCTGGATATGATGGGAGAGGATGAGAACAGGTACAGTCAGAATGATGGAAACAATAAGTCTTCTCTTAAAGTCCTGGAGCATATCTCCGTGAGACGCATGGGCCTGATGAGCCTGAAGCATTTTGTTGTGAGAAGAACTTGGCTGATCTTCGTGGACATGATCCGATCCTCTTTGACCGTTTATAGCCCGACCGTTCTCTTCTCCAGCCAAGTGGTCAGAATTATGCTGATGATGCGGCTGCATGCTTTCACCAATATACTATATTGTTGGTCTTAAGATAAAAGAGTCTGTTTCAGTATGGGCGCTAAAGTCAGAGCAAATTCGTCTCCATTTGGCCATTGTGGGCGGCAACAAAGCTGCCCACAATGGCCGTCCAACAGCCGGCGCAATAATAGAGATAGCTTAGCTCAGACAGGAGCCCTGTTTATTCTCAGGCCGATCCTGGCAGCAGCCGGGATCTTATCCTTCGCATGGGCCGGCTTTTTGTCCTCACTTGATCTTCTTCTCCAGCTTCTTGAGCTTCTTCTTGGCGGCCTTGCTCCCTGCATCTGCCTGCTTGGATAGCTCCTCTGCCTTGGCCTTCTTTATCTTGTTCAGCTTCTCTAATTGTTTTTTGCTTACCGGCATACTGTCACCTCTCTGCACCTCTGGCGGATCTCTTCTTGCCTCTTCTTGCCTTAAAAAGATGCTTATATGGCGGAGACAATCAGGAGATCTGGTTGGGCCCCTCCTTCCTATGTCCAGAGCAAATCGGCCAAAACCCTCTGTCCCGATTAAAAATATTTCCAGATCTCCACTGGAAATAATGGGGTTAAAAAATTTATCCGAGAATTATTGACCTACCTGATCTCTTCCAGAAGCTGGCAGGCCTTGCAGCTCTCTTCTACGCATGGCTCGCCGCATTTCCGGCAGGCAGCCAGATCCATCTGAGCCCAATCTCCCTTTGTTCTTAGGGCCAGTTTCTCAAATCCCTCTACCAGAGAGAGCTTGGTGCCGGGAGACTGGCTTTCCAGGGAGTTCATCATATCCCGGACCTCGGCCCGCAGGGATAGGCTGGCATAGGGGCACTCCCGGGACTGGAAGAAAATTCCGTTCAACATGCAGTAGAGGGCGATCTCCTTTTCCGGCATCATCCTTAGGGGCTTGATGCGGGGGACCAGCCCCTTCTGGGCCCGCCGGGGGCGCAGGCGCATCAGCCGCTCAAAGTCCCCCTTGAGGTAGTTCATCATCACCGTCTGGGCCTCGTCATCCAGGTTGTGCCCGGTGGCGATCTTGTCTGCTCCCAGATTTCTGGCAGCCCGGTTGAGGGCATGCTTGCGAAATACGCCGCAGTAGGTGCAGGGAGCCACACGCTTTCCCAATACCATCCGGTCCAGGCTGGAGCCATACTCCTCCCGGAAGGAGACCACATGCTGCTCGACTCCCAGCTGCCGGGCTATGGCCTTGGCCGCCTGGATGGTATCGTCCCGGTAGCCGGCTATGCCCTCGTCCACGGTGATGGCCACCAGATCCACCTCTCGCCCGGAGAGGAGGCGGTAGAGGCAAAAGAGAAGGGCGGTGCTGTCCTTGCCCCCGCTCACGGCCACGGCTATCCTCTCATTTTCTGCGATCATGCCTGCGGAGAGAATGGTCTCTTTCACCTTGGCCTCAAAATAGGAGATGAAATGCTCCTGGCAGAGGCTAGTGCCATAGCGCTTTAGGGAGATGACGGCAGGACTGTTGCAGATGTTGCACTTCATGCTCGTTTCAGCCTTCCAGCCTTTGGCTATGGCTGTAGACGGTCATCCTCTTTCCCCGCAAAAATCCGATGATGCATAGCCCTGTTCTCTCGGCTATGGATATGGCCAGGCTGGTGGTGGCTCCCCGGGATACTGCCAGGGGAATTCCAGCTACGGAGCATTTGAGGGCCATGTCCGAGGAGACCCGGCCGGTGCAGGCGACATAGCTTCTGCTGAAATTGAATCCATCCCGGCGCATGAGGGCAGAGCCTATGGCCTTGTCCAGAGCGTTGTGCCTGCCGATATCCTCGATGATTATGGGCTCGCCATCCCCGAAGAGGCCCACACAGTGCACTCCTCCCGTGGCCCTATGGAGATCGGATAGGGATATGGCGGCCATGGCCTCTCTGGCCTGCTCTATATCGATCTTGAGATCGGAATCGATCCGGGGAAGTTTGGACTGGTCCAGAAATGAGGCTATGCCTCCGCAGCCGCTCACTATGGGCCGACGGGGAACTATGGCCCGCAGGGGATGGGAGACTATGGCCCGGGCCACATCTCCTTCCACTTCCAGGGACTCGATCTCCTGCCTTCCCGATATGATCCGCTCGGCATAGAGATGGCCGACTACAAACTCCTTTCGGAGAGCGGGGCTGATCATGGCCGTGGCAAAGTGGCGGCCATTGATGAATATGGAGAGGGGTGCCTCCTTCACCACGGGGCAGATCCCTTCTTGGCGGCTCTCGCCGTCCAGCTTTATGCACTCATGATCATCCATCATTGCTTCGCCGCCCCTACCGATGATCTGTCCGCTTCTCCCTTCAGGCCATCCTGGCTATCTGCTCCACTGTAGCCAGGAGCTTGTCTATCTCCGCCTCGGTGTTATAGAGATACACCGAGGCCCGCACTGTGCCGTGCTTCAGGCCCAGATGCTTCATCAGGGGAATGCAGCAGTGGTGGCCGGATCGAACGCATATTCCTGCCGCCTGGTCCAGCATCATCGCCACCTCATGGGTCAGCAATCCCTCCACAGAGAAGGAGACCACGCCGCTCCTCCTGCCCCTGCTGGGTGCGGGTCCATAAACCACTACGCCCTCTATCCCCTGCAAGCCCTCCGCCAGCCGCAAGGCCAGCCTCTGCTCATGGCTGTGGATCTTTTCCATTCCCACCTCTGCCAGATAATCCAGGGCCCGGCCCAGGCCTATGGCTGCGGATATGTCCGGTGTGCCTGCCTCATAGCCCTCGTATCCCTTTTTGGCCACATAGCCATCCAGATCGGCGTCCTCTACCATGCCCCCTCCCACCAGCAGAGGCTCGACTCCCTCCTCCTTTCTCATCCAGAGAACTCCCGCTCCCATGGGTGCCAGCATCTTGTGGCCGGAGAAGCAGAGAAAGTCGCAATTCAGCTTCGCCACATTTGAGGGCATATGGGGCACGGACTGGGCGCCATCCACCAGCAGGGCAGCCCCCCGATCCCGGCAGATCTCTCCTATCTCCTTAATGGGAAGAACAGATCCCAGGGCATTGGAGACCTGGCTGACTGCCACCATCCGGGTCCCCTTCTTTATAGTGCTGTCCAAATGGGAGAGGTCCAGAAGGCCATCCCTGTCCGGCTTTACCATCTTCAGATCAGCGCCGAGCTGCTTCTGTCTGATCCAGGGCAAAAGGTTGGAGTGGTGCTCTAAAAGGGTGGTGACGATCCTATCGCCCTTCTTCCAGTTCAGGCCTCGGGCGACGATGTTGATGGACTCGGTGGCGTTCCTGGTGAATACAGTCTGGCCCTCTTCTCCCCCCCCTATGAAATCTGCTGCCTTGCCGTGGGCATCCCGGTAGCGCTGGTCTGCCATCTGGGCAGTGCGGTAGACCCCACGCCCTACATTGGCTTTGTATCCTCGATAGTATTGCTGGACAGATTGCAGCACGGGCTCCGGGGTCAGGCTGGTGGAGGCGCTGTCCAGGTAGACGATATCCTGGAGTATGGGAAAATCCCGTCTTAATCTCTCGATGTCCATAAGACCTCATCCATGCTTCCGCTGCGATAGCCCTCCAGATCTAAGGAGACATATGAAAAGCCCAGGGCTTTGAGCTTGCTGGAAATTTCCTCTCCCATCTTCAGGGCCTTTTCCATCTCCTGCTTCTCCAGCTCAATTCTGGCTCCCACTCCCTCCGCCCTCACCCGGAGCTGTCCCAAGCCCAGCTTCTTCAGGAGATCCTCCGCCGCTTCCACCATGTGCAGCCTCTGTCCGGTTAAAGGCTGGCCGTAGGGAACTCTGCTGGCCAGGCAGGCCGAGGAGGGCTTGTTCCAGACGGGCAGGCTGAGGTCAAGGGCGGCAGCCCTGATATCCTCTTTGCCCATGCCTGCCTCCACAAAAGGATGCCAGATTCCCGCCTCATCGCAGGCAGCAGTTCCCGGCCTCCTCTCCCGGCAGTCGTCCCGGTTGAGGCCGTCGGCGATATAGCTTATCCCCTCTGCCGCGGCAATGCTCTTCAAAAGAGCTATGGCGCTCTTCTTGCAGATGTAGCAGCGATGGGGAGGATTTTCCCGGAAAGGCTCCTGCTGCAAAATATCATGTCTGGCGACGCGAAAGTTCAAGCCCAAGCCTTCCGCCAGAGCTACTGCCTCTGCAAGCTCCCTTCGGGGCAGGGTCTCGCTGTCCAGGATAACTGCCAGCGCATTGTCGCCCAGAGCCTCCCGGGCCAGAAGAGCCAGAAGAGAGCTGTCCACTCCGCCGGAATAGGAGACGACAAGCCTCTGCTTCTCCCTGATTTTCTGCTTCAGCTCTTCCAGCTTATCTGCCTGATTCATCTTCTAAAGGCCCTTGCATTTGGTGGATATACAGGCAGCATCGTCATCTTGAAGCATACGGCAGATCGCGCAGATCCTCTTGACCAGATCTGTCCCTTTTACCTTCTCTTGAATCAGGTCATCGGCCAGAATCCCTATGGCCTGGCGTATGTCCTCCCTAAATTCTATATTGTATCCTCTCTTCTTGGAGAGATACTGGGAGACGGCGGGTGGGGTCAATCCCAGCATCCTGGAGACCTCCTTTTGAGATATCCCTCTCTTGATCAGCTCCCCGGCAGTGGCTGCCCTGATGCTGGGCAGCACATCCCATAC
>MTKX01038293.1_pt2 | contig 12417 bp, 17 predicted proteins | sample 1042771 | NCBI WGS metagenome assembly MTKX01 (sample SAMN06212183, study PRJNA360534) | anaerobic digester metagenome | biome: Wastewater treatment plant; material: sludge; isolation source: anaerobic digester fed with sludge from wastewater treatment plant | place: Denmark: WWTP Randers ... | reverse complement strand
AGAGACTTTTTCTACGGTTACGCTGGAAACGGCGACCATTCTACAGTTACGCTGGAAATCACAAGATGGGGTCTCCCAGGTGGACGACCCTGACCTGGCGCAAGTGCTCAGGTCGGCCTCCGCGCATCTTCCGGTAGTAGTACGTCGCCGAGCGGTCGCGGGCTGCTACCCACGCCTTTCCGGCCGGGGCCTGCTGGAGCACGTAGTAGTGCCAGTAGACCGACGCCGCGTGGTTGATCAACTCGTCCATCTCGTCGGCATCGGGATCGAGGTGGTAGCGGCGCCGGGCGCAGCAGGCCGCCACACGCCCTTTGCCGAGATAGTCGGTTTCCTCGGGCAGCGGACGCCGGTTCTTCTGTATCCGGCCGGTGGCCGGGATCGTTTGGGTAGACATTGATGAGCTCCTCTCTTTGGGATGGATTGAGCGAGCCGACAACGGCCTGCTCATGCACCCCGCTGCGGTAGCAGCCATTGGAGTTGCCCACCGGTCTACCGAGGGGAAGTGAAAGCATCTCTGTCGCCAGGAAAGAAAAAAGGCCGAGCCTCTGATGGTTCAGAGACTCGACCTGAAGGAGAGCTGGGCGTGTTTGATATTCGCTTCTAGCTGCACGGCCGGCTGAACACCGTGTGCCCCAGCACCTGCCATCTCACCATGCGCTTCTCGCCCTCGACGGTGTACCAGAAGGACATGGCATAATCTGCCGATGTCAATTCTTCACGCCAGTTTGGCGAGAGCGCCTTTTCGAGTGCCCACTTGCCCACGATCCCTACTCCATGCTGTTCTGGTTGGGTCTGCGGCTCGTACCCTGGCTCCGATGGATCGATCCCTGCCTCCCAAGATCCACGGAGAGCCAGCGGCACGAGTGTTGCGATCAACCAATCGATATACCATTGCGGCATCGTCCTGTCCTCCTTGCTTCGGTGATTGGGAAAAAGTCGAGCCTCTGATGGCTCAGAGACTCGACCTTTGTGCCGGCGCGGTTGCCTGCCTGGGGCGTATTCAATTGTCGCGCGTTCGCGCTCAGAATGGGAGTGCGTCGCTGTCTTCTTCGTATCCCTCCGGCGGGGGTTCCCCGATGGGCGCGCCCCCGTTCCCCTCGCGCTTGCCCAGGAATTTGACGGTGCGGGCGGTGACCTCGTAGCTGGCCCGGTGCTCGCCGTCGTTCCCGACCCAGATGCGCGGGTTCTGGCTGCCCGAGTCGGCCTCGCCCTTCAGTTCACCCTCCACAAACACCTGTTGGCCCTTCGACAGGTAGGTGTTGGTGGCTTCGGCCAGCTTGCGCCACGTCGTCACCCGAAACCACGTGGTCAGCTCCCATGCCTTGCCGTTGAGGGATTCCTTCCATCCCTGCGGGCACTGGGCGACGCGCTCCTTGGACACCACCTGGCGGGTGGCCACCGAGAAGTTGCAGACGGGCGTGCCATCCGGGGCGTACCTCATCTCCGGGTCCTGGCCGACAAAACCGATGATCGTCACACGATGGAACATAGTTACACCTCCTTGGATTTGATAGTTTGCGACAGTCTGTTCCGGGACCGTCGCGCACCCTGGCGCGGTAGCGCCGCTACACAGGTGCCCAGCCGGCGACTATCACCATAGGCAATCACTCTTCCCCCCGAGACCAAAAAAAGGACGACAATTCCCCGGCTATGGCTCTTCAACAGGCGGTTCGGAACACAACAGGCACCGGCCGCTGTGGGGGCAAGGACAGGGCAGGATGCGCCGGCGCAGGGCCTCGGCCACCATCTGCGGCCGGCTGCGGGTGCCCAGCCGCTCGTGGGCGTTGGACAGGTGCCAGCGCAGCGTCCGCTCGGCGATGCCCAGCGACTGGGCGATCTCGGGGTCCGACGCGCCCTGGGCCAGCAGTTCCAGGATCTGGACCTGACGCCGGGTCAACACCTGGCTCATGGCACCTCGTCCCTGGCCGGCGATTCGAGCACGACAAAGAGCACTTCCACCGGTCCACTGATGTGGCGCTCCAATGTGCGCTGGAACATGCGCGCCAGCCGATGCTCCAGCCAGTCCTTGGCTGCCGGGCTTTGGACGCCGATCGTGGCCTTGTTCCCCTCGACCGACAGCAAGAGCGCGCCGCGGATCCAGGTGTCGTAGGTGGCCCGCGTCATCTGCAAGGAGAGTTCCTGCTGAGCTGCCTGCCACAGGTCCATCTTCTCTGGAGCGATGCCATAGCGTTCCATGGTCTCCTCACGGTGGCTGCGGCGCGGGGCTGGAAGCCCATCCTCGTTCTCGCGCGCCCAGGCCCGCCAGCGCTCCAGGCGCTCCTGCTCCGGATCGGCCTCGACCGGCGGCCAGGTATCGCCCCGCAGCGCCGACCGCAAGAAGCCGGCCGGCCGGGTGAACTGATCCCGATGTGCCTCGACGTACTTGATCCAGGCGCGGACGAACTCGACGTCGTCCGCGGCAGCTTGCGCCACCTCGGCCCAGGCCTCGTCACCGGCCAGGCCCAGGCGCTCCAACGCCTGGGATAGCTCGCTGTCCAGGACCAGTTCCGGCAGGGGGACCTGCACCGCCTGGGGCGACGACGGTTCGCCGTCGCGGCATCGGGGACCCCCACGTGGATCGCGGCCTGGCCGGGGCAGGCGAGTCGTGGCTTGCAAGGTGTGCAACAGCACGCCGGGCAGGTTGCGAATGCCCGGCTGCGCCCGGTAGTGCTCACCCCAGGCGCGGACCCGCTCCGGCGTGACGTGGGGCAGGGCCGCCACCTGCCGGGCCAGGGCCACGTGCACCTTGACCCCGAACTCGGCCAGGGCGGACAGGTTACCGTCTGTTCCCGCGCTTTCGCTCTCCCCATCCGCCGGCGGCTGGGCCGGGGAGAGGGTCATCTGTCCGCCGCTGCCCATCTCCCAGGAGATCAACCCCCGCTTGCGAAGGTCGGTCAGGTGCCCCCACAGGGTGCGCTCGCTGCAATGGCAGACGGCGCACAGCTCCGCCAGGGTCAGGGGCGGCGTCTCCCGGTAGTCGTTGACCCAGGCCAGCCCGGTGAGGCGCACGTAGGTGCGGAACAGCGGGTCGGGCAGGTCAGGGTCGTAGGCCGGCAGGGAGGGCACGTTGGCGTAGCGGGGCGGGATCAGCGGCCTGGGGTCGGAGCTCATGCCAGTGCCTCACCATCTCCCAGATCCAATTCCAGTTGCACCAGGCGGGGATGCGCCCAGCGCAGTTCGATGAACAGGTCGATCAACTGCACCAGGTGCCCGTCGAGTTCCGGACTGTGGGGCACGGCCAGGACTGGTCGCTCGCTTATGTGCTGCGCCTCCGCCTCGTCTGCGCCGTGCATAGCGGCCAACAGTCGGGCCAGGCACCTGCCCAGAGGCGTGGCCTCCACCAGGATATCCTGGCCCAGGCCGTCGGCGTGGTGGCGCACGGCCAGCCAGGTGCCGCCCACCGGGTCCAGGGCACGAATTGATTGTTCTCCTTCGGTCATGTGTCGCTCCTCCTCGATTCGGCCGCCACTGCAAAGTTTTGCAGCGGGCGGGAATGGATGTTGTTGTTGTCGATCCCTTCCGGTCCCTGCAAAGTTTTGCAGTGCATGGTGATCTGTTTGTTGTTGTTGTTCATCCAGGATGAAGATAGAACAACAACATCAACAACATGATCATTAAGGGCCACTGCAAAGTTTTGCAGTAGCACTGCAAAGTTTTGCAGTAACCCGGCCGCGTCTTTTGTTCTTTTGATGGCTCTCCTTCTCCTGGCCGGCCCCGCTTCCTGAAAGGCTGCCGCCGTCGCCGAGGTACGCCTGCGCCGCTATGTGTGTATGTGTGAACGGTGCAGACGGCTCCTGCTCCGGCCCTGCCCTTGGTCAAGCGCGGCTGCCGGGCCTGGTCCGGACCGGTGCCGAGGTACGCCCGCGCCGCTGTCTGTGTGTACGGCGCGGACGGCTCCAGCCCCGGTCCCTATCTCTCCCAGGGCCACCGGCCACCCCCTGGACCAGTCTCCCCACCCGGGCCAACCCACGGCGCCGCCGGCGGGGGGCGCTCACAACGCAGCGGAGCGGCCTGAACAGCAGCCAGGTTAACCCCCCGACGCCGGGCCGGGATCGGCCGGGACGGGCAAGACGGCCCAGAGGGCCGGTGCGTGGGCCGGGAACGGTGCGCACGAGCGGGCAGTCAAGCCGGACATGGAGCCCCGAAACGCAGCTCGGGGCATCCCCCATGTGCGGCCGCATCACCCCACCTGCTGGCCGCCGGCCGGTGCGCTGTTTGTGTGTTGTTTGTTCGCGCACGGTCGGCAGGCGTAGGCGGTGCGTCGCCCTCGGTCACGTTGCCCTGGGAAAGGGCGGATATGGCGATGTACTCATCGCCCCTATTCGGCTATATGCTCATCACCGCCTCGGCGTGCGCCTCGAACTCGCACAAAGGCACCAGCACGCCGTGGGTCGCATAGCCTTCATTCTGTGCCGCGCGGAGCGGGTATTCCCGCACCCATCGCGGCAGCTCCCGGCGAAGGGCTTCCAGCGCGATGACATAGATCACCTCGTCGCCGGGGACGTAGTAGATCAGGTAGTCGGCTGCTGAGCTGTATGCCCAGCCGGCCTTGCCCGCCGTGTCGACCGAGACGGTCTCGACGAAGGCGTTGCCCGTGTGGGCGGCCTTGTAGTCGGTTTTGTACTCGACGGCCAGGCGCTGGCCGGTCTTCCGCCGGGTAAAGATGCGGTCGATGCTCCGTCGCTGCTCGGCGCGTGTAGCCGACCGCACCTCATAGTCGGTGGCAAACACCTGGTCGAGGAGAGCCTCGCCGGCGTCGCCCTTGGCTTTCTGAGCGTCGAACGTGTAGGTCATCGTTGCTCCTCGGTCTCGATCCGCTGGTAGATGTCACCCAGGTGACCAAAGGCGCGGCAAAAGCGGGCGACGTCCGGACCCAGGTAGAAGACGGCCGACGGAAAGGGTGCCGGGTCCTGGCTGCCGACGAAGGTGAGCCGGCCCTGGACGAAGCAGACGGGGTATTCCCGCAGCCGCTTCCACCACTGCGTGTCGGTCCGCGACGGCAGGAGGGCGACGGCCTCAGTCACCCGCCCGCCTTCGTGCTCGGCGCACAGCTTCTCTACCCAGTCGCCGATCTCGCGGCCGTAGGGCGGGTTCATGTAGATGCGACCCTGCCAGGAATGCACCAGGCCATCGTCGGCAGCCGTGTAGTGGGCGTGGGCCGGGACGTTGGGCGGGTCGCCGCCGTCGCTGCAGGGGTCCAGGTCGATCTCTCCCAGGCAGGCCACGGTGGATGCGATGATGCTCTCCGGGGTGTAGTGTTCGGCTGTTCGGCTGCTGAAGTGGACGGCCATCTTGTGATTGGCCGCAACCGGAGCGGTTGCTACTGCTCCGGCTGTTGGCGCAAGCCTGGGCGTTGTGCCCCATGCCTGAGTTGCCAGCAGGGATTGCTGGTGCTGTGGTGCTGCGTCATGCTGCCCGACCAGTGGAGAATCCTCCTCGTTGGGCTCTCCTCCCCCGATTACCTCCTCACCTTGCAGCGAGACAGGCGCCATTCGGTGAGCAGCAACAATCTGCTGAGCGACGCTATGGGTGATCCGGCCTCCCTGCTCGGCCCGCTCCAACGCTTCTTTGCGGGCAGATTCCGGTGTGGAAGGTGAGGCCAGCATGTATAGGGCAGAAGGCGCCACGTCAAAATCAGAAATTTTCTGATTTTGAAACCGGAGGGCGACGGCCATGAAATTCTCGGCTGTTCCTCGACTCCATTCGAACTCGATGCGCAACCAGGCGCTAAAGAGGCCATGTCCCAACTGCGCCTTGACTTCGATCAGCTTCTGCCCGATCTCGATAATATCCTGGGCAGTACGGCGCATCAGCGTTTTGATCTCGCTGGTGCGCTGCTGGACGACGATGCGCGTTTCGACGTCGAGGTTGGTGTAGAGGTCGTCTATGGCCACTTCTGCTGGCTGAGGCATTCGCCCTATTCCTGTACTGCCTGGGCGCCGTCCATCACTGGCGAGCACTCCTTGGCCGCATTCAGCCGTTCGGCAGCCTCCTGCTGCGCTGCGAGATCGAGCAGGATCGTGTAGACCCGGCTCAATCGCCGCTTCCGCTCTTCCGGGCTGACGACGGTGCGGACAGGCACGATCTTGAGTTCAGCCACGCTGCACCTCCCGGATGTGCTGGATGGTATGTTTCGGCTTGTCCGGCGGCCAGATGCCCCGCTCGCGGGCGGCATTGCGGATGAGCCGCCTCACCAGGGCGCTCTGGGACAGCCCTCCTTCAGCCTCGGCCATTTGCACCACGGCGGCCTTTTCTGCCGGCGTGAGTAGCAGGCCCAGTCGTTCCGTTCTGTACATGTTCGTTCTCCACCTCCATCTATCCCTGACGATTGTGCCCGTATACTGTACCATATTTCGTGGGACTCGTGGGGACTTTTGGGGACAACTCTGGGACTCGTCGCCATACTTGACCATTTTCTCACCTCCTTGTACAATACGCTTACGGCGAGACAGGCAAGTCGGCGATCCATTGAGCAAGGATATTCCAAACGGACAGAAATGTTCAGGTCGTTGGTTCTCGATGCTTTCTGCGGTTTATCCTTGTAAAGGCTGCCAACTTTGGCGTCTTTTGTTCTGTCGCCCAAGTTCGGCATAAGTCAATCTCTCAGCATGCGATACCGAGGTAGATAGGCCGAAATGATTCGGTCTAGTCAATAGTCTAGTCAATAGTTGGGCGGGCTTGCCACAGCTGATGACGTAATGCTGGGTGGCCTGTAAACCGTAGATCAACCTAAATGGAGAGTCAAAATGCCAGCGAATCAAGTGCGCGATATTTTCATCGCTCGTATCCAACAGCTTATGGGGCAATATGAAGGTTCGAAGACTATAACACACGCACCAACAGCAGGTGCAATGAGAGAGGATTATCTAAAGAGCTTTTTGCGCGAGTTGCTCCCATCAAAGTTTCATCCGGTGACAGGTTTCATCTGTGACATGTACGGGAACATGACGCCGCAGTTGGATATGATCTTTATTGACCATTCTGAACTGCCAACGATTTCTCTTGTCAATGACACCGTCATTGTGCCCTATGAGATAGCTCTATTAACAGCCGAGGTCAAGAGTACCATAACAGTGAAAACTCTTGAGCAGATCAAAAAACAAAGAGAGGCTATAAGTGGGATGCGGTCGCAGTTTCTAATGGCATCATCCAGTCCAAACCACCTTCAGCCTAGAGGGCGACGGAACAGAATTGGGACTTTCATAATAGCATTCGAGTCCAGTGTAGGAGAAGGTACGCTTAGGCAATGGGTTGAGAAGGAAATGGGAGAGCCAGCTGGTATCTGCGTTATAAATAGCAATGGTGGAATGCTGTCGATATTCTTTAGCGCACCAAATAGCCAGATAGACTCACAAAAAGCCAAGAATTCCAACGACTATGATCCGCTTCTGACCTTTGTTGGAGCGGTATATCGATGGCTATATTTGCTCGTGTTGGAAAACTCCACGATGTCAGACCAAGAAAAAGAAAGATTCTGGAATGCTCATGCGATGTGGATTTGGGAAGGTTATCTATCAAATTACCTTTACCAACACCTGCAAAAAGCGAGCCAGTCATCAACATAATATTCGGCGGCACGCAGCGCCGATTTAGCATTGGCACGTGATTGGGACTCGAGGTACACATTGGATGGGGCGGCGCTGCGGCTTATGCCTACCGTTGGGCCTCTTCTGGATGTTTATTGAGAAGCCTTTAGCGGCGCCAGGCGCAGCCCGATCCCTGAACATTCCGTTGAACCGGTGCCATCCTTGGTTACAGATACTGTGCAAGTATGACTTGCTTGAGGAGACCGCCGAAGGCTATGCCCCTTCGGTGATCGCCCCCAAAACGATACTCAACGTGTGTGACTTTGGAACAATATTCTGGGGTTCACTTTGCGAAGGCAAAGGCATGGATATGATGCGTTTCCAGACAACATCTGAAGCTAGAGAGAAGTATGAGATCTTATTGATTGAGGAGCCCGAACAATGACGCTGGGTCCTGGAGTGGTTCTAGAAAAGCGATATCGAATCGACCGCTTGGTAGGACAGGGAGGGATGGGAGCAGTCTATTGTGGTTACGACAGACGGCTCGAAATAGCAGTAGCAATAAAGGAGAGCCTTTTCGTTGCGCCAGATGCACACCGACAATTCCAGAAGGAGGCGCGCATTCTTGCTCGGCTAGGCCATCCCAATTTGCCAAAGGTAACAGACTACTTCAGGGTAGGTAATGCTGAGTATCTCGTGATGGAGTTTATCACAGGAAAGACATTGGAGGAGATCATTCAGCACAGCGGTGCCCTTCCTGAACAAGAAGTTCTAGCGTGGATTGCACAGGTATGCGATGCACTCGAGTACCTACACGGACAGAAACCACCAATAGTGCACAGAGACATTAAGCCAGCAAACATCATACTTACACCTGATGGGCGTATTGTGCTGGTGGATTTTGGTATTGTCAAGGTTGGCGCGGCAAGAATGCTGACTTCTACAGGAGCCAGAGCTGTGACACCTGGCTATTCTCCACCGGAGCAGTACGGAGGAGGTGGGACAGATGTACGATCTGACATATACTCGCTGGCTGCAACACTGTACACTCTGTTGACGGGGCAAGTACCTACCGAGAGCATCCAGATAGTCACTGGACAAGAGGAGTTGTTGCCACCAAGCCATCTTCGCCCTGGCCTTTCCACGAATATGGAAGAAGCGGTTGTTCAGGGTCTGGCCTTGCGACCGTCAGACCGTCCACAGACTGTCGAGCAGTTTCGGCTGCAATTGAGTACGAAAAGACATAGGCCTGCTGTGGACGTCCCGCAAGGTGGCATGCCGAAGAGGCCCGAGATCCGTTCCATTACACCAGAATGTGCAGGGAATTTGCAGCGACTTCATGTACTGACTGGGCACACGGACAAGATCTTTGGACTAGCGTTTGCTCCGGATAGCAAGATGCTCATCTCATGCGCTGGTGATCGAACCATCAAGCTGTGGGATGTTACCAACGGACAGCTCCTTTACACTTTGCAGGGCCACAAGGCGCCAGTGAATACTATCGCAGCCACTCCTGACGGGGCTGTACTGGCCTCTGGCAGCGATGACAAACAGGTTATGCTGTGGGAGATGATCCGTTGGCAGGAACTTCGCACATTCACAGGGCACAAGAAGGGAATTGAAGGCATCGCCTGTAGCCCTGATGGGCAGTTCGTCGCATCTGGGAGTGTAGACACAACCATCAAAATCTGGAGCGTACAGGGAAAGGGCCAGCCACGCACGCTGGTCGGTCTTTCTGATCCGGTACTTCACGTAGCTTTCAGCCCTGACGGGAAAATCCTGGCATCAGGTTCAGGGTCACCTCAGTTGTTTGGAGGAACGATTGCTTTGTGGGATACTCGCACAGGGCGGATGCTTTACTCGCTCCGAGGTCATGCACTTCCAGTTACTGCAGTAGACTTTAGCCCGGACGGTTCGACCCTTGTTAGTGGAAGTATGGATGGTACGATCAAGTTGTGGGATGTGTCAAACATGCAAGAGATCCGTACGTTTGGAACCTTGCTTCGCCCACTATCCCTCCCAGCAGAAATGGTGTTGGCCACGGTCTTTAGTCGAAATGGCCAAATCATAGCGTCAGGATCGAGCACGGGATTTTTGAAACTCTGGGATGCGGGTAGCGGACGGGAGCTTTGCGCATGGCGCACGCACCAAGAGGCAGTTCAACGTTTGGCCTTTAGTCGCGATGGGAGAATGCTCGCATCAGCAAGTTGGGACAATACAATCCAGCTACGAGGCATCACCTAGATTCTCTCTCGAGTTGCTCTCGGTTAGGGTGTCAAGTCAAGTTTTAGAACAGATCCAAAACTTTACCCCACGAAACTCATATGCGGGTAAAGTTTTAGCGGCAATTGGCACAACCCGGTTTCTATATCCTGATTCTTTTCTATCGAATTATGCTGCATTTCCGGCTTTTCGAGCCTGGGGAATCACGAACCGCCTGGTCAAAACGAAGGGGTTTTTACCCTTATGAACATCAGTGCAAGAATTCATTGGGTTTAGGGTAAAATCGCCTTCTTGTCCCTCTTGTCCCTCTTGTCCCTCTTGCTCGTCACCGCATGATCCCTCGGGCATCGAGGGCAGGTCGTCCATTTTACCCTTTTGCCAATGAATACCTGAACTTCAGGGGCGGCAAGTTCAGCAAGAGCCGCGGCGCCGCCGTGGACGTGCCCTACTTCCTGAGCAAGTACGACCCGGACGCCCTGCGCTACTACCTGACCGCCACGGCCCCCGAGTCGCGCGATACAGAGTTCTCGTGGGAGGACTTCTTGGAGCGTAACAACAACGAGTTGGTGGCGACGTGGGGCAACCTGGCCAACCGCATGCTGTCGTTTGCCTACAAGCGGTTCGACGGCCGGGTGCCGGAGCCGGGCGAGCTGGACGCCGAGGACCGGGCGCTCCTGGCCAGGGTGGAGGCCGGGTTCGAGACGGTGGGCGAGCTGTATAACGCCTGCAAGTTCCGGGCCGCCCTGGGCGAGGCCATGGGGCTGGCCCGCGAGGCGAACGGCTACCTCGACCGCAAGGCGCCGTGGTTCCAGATCAAGGAGGACAAGGCCGCGGCGGCGACGAGCGTGTACGTCATCCTGCGCGTTGTCGACAACCTGAAGACGATCCTGGCGCCCATCCTGCCCCACACCGCGCAAAAGCTGCACGAGTACCTGGGGTACGACGGGCAGCTGTTCGGCACGCAGCAGGTGGTGACGTATGAAGAGGAGACGCGGAGCCACCAGGCGCTGACCTACGATCACAGCGGGGCCGTGGGGACGTGGAGCAAGAGCGAGCTGCCGGCGGGGCAGGCGCTGCGGGAGCCGGGGCCGCTGTTCAAGAAGCTAGATGAGAGCGTGATCGAGGAAGAGTACGCGCGGTTGGCGGGATAGGAGTCAGTTCACAGCAAGAGAGCCGGGGTAGAGTCCTCGGCTCTTTTGATTGTCGATGGACGTTGTGATGGGGCGCCAGCAGATTTGTCGCGATGCCCCAAGTCGGCTATAATGGTAGATGGAGAGACAGAAGCTGATGAAGACACTTGGGGAGATCAAACAACTCCTGGAAGAGCAAACAGAGTACCTTGCTGCCGAATATGGCGTAACAGTCCTCGGCGTATTCGGCTCGTACGTGCGCGGTGAGCAAGGGCGCGACAGTGACGTGGACATTTTGATCGAACTCGAGAGACCTCCCCGCATCAGCTTGATCGGCCTGGTCGAGCTGGAGCACTACCTGAGCGATTTGCTTGGAGTGAAGGCAGATGTCGCTATCAAAGAGAACCTCCGACGGCGCATCGGCGAACGGATACTCAGCGAGGTCGTCCCGATATGAGTCATGCGTTTCTTGACTTTGTCGAAGACATTCTGGATGCCATGGACAAGGCCGAAGTCTTGGTTGAAGGTTTCACCTATCACGCGTTTGAAGAAGACTTCCGCACCAACTTTGCCGTCATCCGAGCTCTGGAAATCATCGGTGAGGCTACCAAGCGACTGCCTATGAACGTGCGTGAGCAGTACCCGGCGATTCCGTGGGCAGGAATGGCTGGGATGCGCGACCGCATCATCCACGGCTATGACACCGTGGACCTCCAGATCGTATGGGACGTAGTTAAGCAGGACATCCCCGCAATCAAGCCGCAGATTCAACAGCTACTTGCCGACTATACAGCATAAACTCCACTTCCGGGAATTACTAACCGCGCGGTAAGAGCGAAGGGAATTTGTGCATTGTGACCACGAATACCTGAACTTCCGTGGGGGCAAGTTCAGCAAGGGCCGGGGCGCGTTCGTGGACGTGCCGTACTTCCTGAGCCGCTACGATCCCGACCCCCCTGCGCTACTACCTGACCGCCACGGCGCCCGAGACCCGCGATACGCCTACGGCGGTTTTCGTGGGAGGATTTCGTTGAGCCCCAAGGGACAACACCGCAGGGCTGGTGGCCACACATTCGCTGCGCTCAGTGCATGCCTGGGGCCGCTCCGCGTGGCCAACCGCATGCTGTCGTTCGCCTACAAGCGATTCGACGGCCGGGTGCCTGAGCCGGGGGCGCTGGACGAGGAGGACCGGGCGCTGCTGAAAAAGGTGGAGGCCGGGTTCGAGACGGTGGGGGAACTGCCGTAGGAGCGGCCTGCAAGTTCCGCGCCGCTCCTACGGTACCTCAGGACATGCCTGGGCGAGGCCATGGGGCCGCCAAAGGCGCTTACGACGTGTGGCCCGGGAGGCCAACGGCTACACATTCACTGCGTTCAGTGCATGCCTGGACCGCAAGGCGCCCTGGTTCCAGATCAAGGAGGACCGGCAGGCGGCGGCGACGACGAGCGTGTACGTCACGCGGAGCGTGCGGGTCGTCGACAACCTGAAGACCATTCTGGCGCCGACGCTCCGCGTGCCCCACACGACACAGCGGCTCGCC
>MTKX01014143.1_pt1 | contig 12430 bp, 12 predicted proteins | sample 1042771 | NCBI WGS metagenome assembly MTKX01 (sample SAMN06212183, study PRJNA360534) | anaerobic digester metagenome | biome: Wastewater treatment plant; material: sludge; isolation source: anaerobic digester fed with sludge from wastewater treatment plant | place: Denmark: WWTP Randers ... | reverse complement strand
CCTACAGCAATAGCTCTGCGGGAAGCCTCATGACCACCGATTACGTTGCCGTCCCCTCCGGATGCACGGTATCGAATATCTTCTCCATTCTGAGGAGATCGGGAAAAGAGGTGGATATGATCTATTACATCTATGTCCAGAGCGATTCAGGTCAACTCTTGGGAGTCATGTCTCTTCGCGACCTGCTCTTAGCCGAACCCGATGATATAGCGAGCACCTTCATGAAAAAAGAGGTTATGAGCGTCCTTCCCACCTCGACCATCGAAGAGGTCACAAACCTCCTCTCCAAATACGATTTCCTGTGCGTGCCCGTGGCGGACGAGGAGGGCAGGATCCTGGGAATAGTGACCTTCGACGATGCTTTAGATGAGATAATTCCGCNNTAGATGAGATAATTCCCGAAGACCTCAGGAAGCGCATGCCCTGGAACTACCATAAGCTGCGCAGGATCCGAGGGATGGACTGATGCAATTGGGTATAGGCCTGAGGGGCAGAGCTCCCCAGATATCCCTGGCCAGGCTGGCCGTGTTTCTGGCCATCATCGGGCCGGGGATAATCACCGCCAATGTGGATAACGATGCCGGCGGAATCACAACCTACAGCATCGCCGGGGCTCATTTTGGATACTCTCTCCTGTGGCTTCTCATACCCATAACCTTCGCTCTGTTCGTGGTGCAGGAGATGTGCGCCCGGATGGGCGTGGTCACGGGCAAGGGTCTGGCCGATCTCATCCGGGAGCGCTTCGGGGTCAAGCCGACGGTGGTCCTTCTCCTCGGTTTCATTATCGCTAACCTCTGCACCACTACTGCGGAGTTCGCCGGGGTGGCGGCGAGCATGGAGATATTCGGAGTGAGCAAATATGTATCCGTTCCCGCGGCCGCGGTCCTGGTCTGGTCGATCGTGGTCATGGGCAACCGCCGCTCTTTAGAGAAGGTATTTCTCATCGCCAGTTCGGTCTACATCACCTATATCATATCCGGGTTGATGCTGAAGCCCGACTGGAAGTTTCTTTTCACCCAGACGGTCACTCCCAGCCTGAGCCTGGAGTCTGGGTACCTATATATGGTGATTGGGATCGTGGGAACGACCATCACCCCCTGGATGCAGTTTTACCTCCAGTCCACCATCGTCGAGAAGGGGATCAAGATCTCCGAGTACAAGTACACCAAATGGGATGTCTATGTGGGCTGCCTTATCACTGACGTCGTATCGTATTTCATAATATTCACCTGCGCCGCTACCATCTTTGCGGGCGGAATAAGGATTGAGACGGCGAAGGACGCAGCTCTTGCTCTATTCCCTCTGGCTGGCGAATACTCCGCATGGCTGTTCGCCTTCGGACTTCTCAATGCCTCCCTATTTGCCGCATCCATACTGCCCCTCTCGACAGCCTATTTCCTATGTGAGGGGATGGGCTGGGACTCCGGACTGAACAAGAGGTTCGGGGATGCGCCACAGTTTTACCTCCTCTTCACCCTGCTGATCGCCTTCGGTGCCATCTTCATACTGATTCCCAACGCTCCGCTGCTGGCGATAATGGTCCTATCGGAGGTGATTAACGGATCTTTGCTGCCGATGGTGCTGCTTTTCATCCTCATTCTGATTAATGACAGAAAGATCATGGGAAAATACACCAACGGAAAGCTCTTCAATCTGATCGCCTGGAGCACAACAATTATCATGAGCATCCTCACTGTTCTCTTGGTGGTGACGACCATCTTTCCCATTTTGGGTGGATGATTTAAGAGGTGCCCAGAAGAGAGATATAGCAAACGGAGGAAATAGGAGGCAGTATCTTGCAGGAACCGGGAAAAGAGGATTATTCGTCAGATCGTCAATCCAATAGCGGCGCGGATACTCCCATCAAGCCCTCGCCTGCTGGATCCCCTTCTGCATCGCCCTTAATCCAATCAGAAAAAGAGCCGGATATCCCGACCTCNNCCTCAGACTCGGATTCAGTTCCAGTTCCCAATGGGTCGGCCACTTCTCCCGAAGTTCAGGCTCGAGAGCTGCCCAGGTTTACAGTGATAGAGTACGATGAGAATCACTTTCTAGAGACGGAGACCAATGAGGTTGAGGACTGTCTGATATTCCGGGACCGCCCCTATATGATATGGATCAACGTGGACTGTCCCCGGCAGGTGTATTCTCTGGAAAAGCTGGGAGCATGCTATGGATTGCACCCCCTGGTTCTAGAGGACATTCTGACCGACCAGCGCCCCAAGGTTGAGGATTACGAGGACTACATATTCATCGTCCTCAAGATGCTCTACTATGAGGAAGCGGAGGATGACGATGAGATAGGGGACTTCAATATCGACATGGACCAGGTGAGCATAATCTTTGGCAATAATTTTATAATATCATTTAAGGAAAAAGATGTGGATATATTCCGGCCCCTCAGGGAGAGGCTGAGGACGTCCAAAGGCCGGATCAGAAAGCAGGGTGCCGATTACCTTGCCTACTCCATGATCGACTCGATCGTCGACCACTACTTTGTGATCATGGAGAAGCTGGGCGATAGGTTCGAGGAGCTGGAGGACTCAGTGGTCTCCAATCCTGAGCCGGGAATCCTGCCCGCCATCTACAATCTGAAAAGGGACATGCTCTTTCTGCGAAAGTCGGTCTGGCCTCTCCGGGAGGCAATAAGCCGCATGCAGAGGATGGACTCGCACCTCATATCGGAAACTACCAGGATCTACCTAAGGGACGTGTACGACCATACCATCCAGGTGATCGAGAACATAGAGACATTCAGGGATATGTCAGCTTCGCTTTTGGAGACCTATCTATCCAGCCTGAGCAATAAGCTCAATGAGGTGATCAAGCTCCTGACCATCATCTCCACCATATTCATCCCTCTGACCTTCCTGTCCGGGCTTTATGGCATGAACTTCACCCACATGCCGGAGCTGGAGCACCCCTATGGATATCCTGCAGTCCTGGTGCTGATGCTGCTGGTGGTGGCAGTGATGCTGGCATACTTCTACCGGAAGAAATGGATCTGATGGATGCCTAAAAAAAATCGTTTTGAAGAAGCTTTAAATATTCATTTTCCATCCCCTCAACGATGGACTTATCTCGTGCGATTAGTCTGGCCGATCCTCAGCTTTTAGCTGACCAGATTCAGTATAAGGTGGATTTGATGGCCGGAAGGCATGTAGATCTTGCCTCCATTCAGGTGCTGGCAGATGCCATTCATGAGATAGATGCCGTATCAATTATAGTAAACTTGATAGTAATAATTTTTATAATATTTGTGGTCAGAGCTGTGGCCGAAATCGTAGATCAGATGCTACGAACTCATATCCCCAAAGTCATAAACCGGGCGGAGATGAGGATGGACGAGACCATGCAGCTCATGATCCGCAGGATCGCCTCCGCCACCATTTATCTGGTCGGCTTGATGCTGGTTATACTGCAAATTCCACAGCTGCATAAGGTCGCCACTGCCATGCTCGCCGGAGCGGGGATCTTTGGCCTGGCTGTAGGCTATGCGGCCAAGGACTCCCTGTCCAACTTCACCTCTGGGATATTCATCACCCTATTCCAGCCCTTCCGGGTGGGAGATCTGGTGGACTTCAGAGGCGATTATGGCCAGATCGAGGATTTGACCCTGAGGCATACGGTGATTCGCACCGCAGATAACCGCAGAATCATTGTTCCAAACAGCATCATCAGCACAGAACCTGTAATTAACTGGACGATCAGGGAAAAAGAAATAACCTGGTCGGTTGACTTCGATCTGGAGAAGGCAGCGGACATAGATCGAGCGAGGGAGATAATTCTGGAGAAGGCGCGCGGCCATTCTCAGGTTTTAAAGGACAGGCCATTGAGCGTCCAGCTCTCGAGCTGCAAAAGCAGAGAGCTGGTCCTCAGGCTGGAAGCGACAGTTCCGGGGAGAAACGTGGCCAGCGCGGTGGGCAATGAGATCAGAGAAGCAGTGATAAAGGAGTTTGAGGCCCAGGGAATATAGCTCTCAATCATGCCCAGTCAGGCTACGGCCACCTTTCTGGAGATGACGGCTCGAAGGGGCTCGATCTGACCGCGTTTGGCGCTGATGGGAGCAACCCGATCCTGCCACTGAGTCCAGGGTGGGAGCATCCCCAGACGCTCGCAGATCAGGTCAAGTGCTCCATCCCTGTCCTGCTTGGCTATTCGGTCCATCTTGTTCGCTGCCAGGACCGAGTCGAGGCCTAAATCGTCCAGAAATTCCCAAAGCTCTATCTCCATCGGCACCTCGCCCCGGCCCTCCCAGCGGTCGGCTATATCCAGGAAGGATGCGGCGTCAATTACCTGCACTGCCAGGAGAATCTCCCTGGCATGCTCTTCAAAATAATGGACGATCAGATCTTTGGTCTTCTCCTGGTCGGCTTTAGTTGCTCTAAACATAAAGCCATAGCCGGGCATATCCACATAGAAGATGTTGCCTACCTTGGTCTTGAACGGGTACTGGGTGATACCAGGACGCTTGCCGATCGGAACCTTCTTTCCCGTGAGCTCCCAGAATAAGGTGGATTTGCCGACGTTGGACCTGCCGATGAGGACAACTTCCTTGGACATGGCATTAAGAGGAAGGGCAAGATTGAAAAGGATGCCTATCTGAGAACAATAGCATAAATGACGGAAGGGGAAAAGGATCCAAAAGAGGTCGCAGTTCTGCTCTTGAAGGCTACGATGCTCCCCGACGGAGAGGTCTTCCCGCGGTTCGATCAGCCGAAGTACACCCCGGCAGATTATACCCGCATGGCCTGCCACATTCTTTTCCGGTGTCAGCGGTGCGGGACATGCTGCACCACCGGAGACCCCATCCGCCTGCGGCCCGAGGATGCTGCACAACTGGCAAAGCATCTCAAAATCCCCCTGAACAGGGCCCTGAAAAAGTACACTATTCCCGATCCCAAAAAGCCCGGAGTTCTGGACTTCAAGCACATCCTGCCCTGCAAGTTCTATGACCGATTGGCGGGCGGCTGCAAGATCTATGCTGCCCGTCCCTGGTCCTGCCGCATATTTCCATTCCTTGGGGTCTACGGCTCTTCCGATCAGGTGGTAGTAAACCCGTCCTGTCCGGGGTCAGTGGAGACTATGGAGATTTTAACCCGGGCGATGGAAGAGGTACAAAGGGAGCAGGAGGGATATTCCCCCAGCACAGAGGAGATCAGGCGGAGCAAAGAGCATCTGAGGAGAGTTCTGGATGAGCTCTGAACAACAATGGTGGAGTCGGAGCTAGACCTCTTCTCCGAACACCTCCACCAGCGAATCCCGGGCCCTCTTCATCACTTCAGTGGGGCAGGTCTTGTAAGCCTTTTTCAGCGGCTCTATCGCCCTCTCATCCCCGATCTCACCCAGGCTCCAGGCCGCCCAGGCTCTGATCTCCTCGTCATCCTGGCTGAACATGACCTCTATCAGAGCATCTAGGGCTTTGTCGTGGCCTATCTCCCCCAGAGCAGTCACGGCAGTATAGCGCACCTTCCATTCTTTGTCCGGCAGAGCGGCAAGAGCTAGATCTGCGGCTCTCTCCCCTTTTATCTTTCCCAGGGACTTCAAGGCCTCGCAGCGTACATCCACCTCATCGTCTTGCAGGGCACGAGTGAGGGGTTCAATGCCCTCTTCGCGGGCTATCTCTCCCATGTAGGCTGCCGCCCTTCGCCTAACCTCCGCACTCTCATCTGTCATCAGCCGGGCCACATCCGGCAGGGATTGAGCATAGCCGATCTTCGCGAGGCCGGTGGTGGCCATCCCCCGGACCTCGGGATCGTCATAGCTCAGAAGATCTCTGAAAGCCTCTGCTGCCTCTAAAGCGCGGAGGGCCATCGCCGCCCTCAAGCGTACATCCCTGGAGCCGTCTCTTTTCATGGCCAAAACCAGAGGCTGTACTGCCTCCTGATTGCCCAGTGCCTCCATAGCGGCTGCGCTCCACTCGCGAACCACATGATCCGGATCACTGAGCAGGGCATAACAGAGAGGCTTTAACGCCCTGGCAGATCCTGTCTTGCCCAGGATCCAGGCGGACTTGTAGCGCAGGTCTGAGAACTCGCCCTTCTCCAGGGCTTCAGCAACGGCATCAACCGCCTCGTCACCCAGGTTTACCAGGGCCCATGCCGCTTTCTGACGTTCAAAATAGTCATCGCTCTGGCCGAGCTTCTTTATGAGTTCATGAGCCTTGTCCATGCCGATTCATGGGCATGGCAGTCTATTAAGCTTTGTGCAAATAGAATTCAATTGCATGCAAATGTTTAAGCGTTAAAGGGCTGCTTCGGCAGACATTGGACAGGAACAGAAAACATGGGATATCTATTCGGACCTGTGCTCTCCCGCCGCTTGGGGCTATCCATGGGGGTGGACCTGCTCAGGCACAAGACCTGCAATCTGGACTGCATCTACTGCGAGCTGGGCCGGACCGATTGCCTGACCTGCGGACGGGGACGGTTTGTACCTCCGCAAAAGGTGCTCGGGGAGATCAGGGAGAAGAGGAATGAGCCCTTCGACTACCTGACGTTTGCCGGTTCGGGAGAGCCGACGTTGAGCCAGGATCTGGGAAGGGTGGTGGCCTTCGCTAAAGAGACCGTCTCCCGCCCAGTGGCGGTGATCACAAACAGCACCCTTCTTACCAGCCCTGCAGTTCGAAAGGAGGTTGCAGCAGCGGATATTGTCCTTCCCTCCCTAGATGCCGCTTCTCCCGCTGCCTTCCAGGCGATAAACCGGCCTGATCCGGGCCTGAAGATCGAGGAGATAATTCAAGGCCTCAAGGAGTTTCGCCGGGAGTACTCGGGAGAGATCTGGCTGGAGGTGATGCTGGTGGCTGGGATCAATGACCATGAGGCAGATCTCATAGCTCGAGCGGCGGAATCGACTGAGCCGGACAGAATTCAGCTGAACACCGTGGTCAGGACTCCGGCAGAGCCGGTCCGACCCCTGAGCGAGGAGGAGATGGTTCGGATGCTGGAGATCTTCCCAGGAGCTGAGCTGATTCCCGACTGGGACTGGAGGGTCCCGTTTGATATTCGCAACAGAATCCTGGACAGCTTATGCCGCTCGCCCTCTACCCTGGAGGAGATCTGCCGCCTTCATGATCTTACTGATAGCGATGCCATCAAATACTGCAAGATCCTGGAGCACGATGGTCTGATCACCAGAAGGATCGAAGGAGGAAAGCTCTGCTTTCTGGGAAGCAAAAGCCGTGGCAGAGGATAACTAAAAATCCTCAAATGGATGGTTTTCGATGACGGAGAATAATGAAAATTGCGAGACATGCACTCATCAGGGCACCTGCCCCAGCCGGAATAGCGGCGAAGCAGTCACATGCGAAGTTGACCCGGGGAGCAAGATCAAACATAAGATCATCATCGCCAGCGGCAAGGGTGGAGTAGGCAAGAGCACGGTATCGGTCAACCTCGCCCGGGCCCTCTTGCTGGATGGATTTAAGGTCGGCATTCTGGACGCCGATATCACCGGCCCGAATATACCAAAGCTCCTGGGAATTGAGGACCGGAGTCTGGTGCTGGGGGAGGATGGGATAAAACCAGCAGATGCCGGCGGCATCAAGGCAGCCTCCATGGCTCTTCTCCTCTCCAGCCGCGACACGCCTGTGGTGTGGAGGGGGCCGATGAAGATGGCAGCCATCAAGCAGTTCATCGAGGATGTGGAATGGGGAGAGCTTGATTTTCTGATCATCGACCTCCCGCCGGGTACCAGCGACGAGCCTTTGAGCGTGGCGCAGCTCATCCCCGACCTGGCTGGAGCGATAATTGTCACCACTCCTCAGGAGGTCTCTTTGCTTGACTCCCGCAAAGCAGTGAATATGGTCAAGACGATGAAGCTTCCTGTTATTGGANNCCTGTTATTGGAATTATCGAGAACATGGCGGGCCTTATGTGTCCCCACTGCCATCAACGGATCGATATCTTTCAGAGCGGCGGCGGGGAGAGAATGGCAGAGGAGATGAATGTGAGATTTCTGGGATCCATTCCCATTGATCCCCAGGTCTGCTCACTGGGCGATGCCGGCCAGACCTTCGTGGAGGGAGATACACCTGCCGCAGATATCTTCCGCCTTATTGTGGAGAGGCTGAAAAATATCCTGAGATAGCTACTGCCTTGGGGCTAGACTATTTTTTAAAAAAATTTGTTGAGATCAGTATGTGCTGAGCTCTCCCCGGAAGAGCATCTGCTGCAGCTTTGGTATACTCCCCAGCCACTCGTCCAGAATCTCTGTGGCCCCATCCTGCAATGACTTTATGTCCACTCCTTCCTTGGGGACGATCTGCACGCTGGCGATATGGGGCTCGTCGATGGGCTTTCCTATCTGTGATAGGATCTTAATGTAGACCTCTTCGATTCCCTGGACCTCGGCGGCGATCTGTTTTGCTGCCTCGATGGACAGGAGGTTATAGATCTTTCCAACGTGGTTGATGGGGTTCTTTCCGCAGGTCGCCTCCAGGCTCATGGGCCGGTTGGGAGTGATGAGGCCATTGGCCCGGTTGCCCCGGCCCACTGCACCGTCGTCTCCCATCTCCGCTGAGGTTCCAGTGACTGTGATGTAGACCGATCCCTCTTCGATGTTGTCCGCCACATTCATCTGGGCAAATACCCTGCGGGAGGTGAACTGCTTGGCGAAATCAATCACATGCTCGACAATTTCCCTTTTCGTGTCTGCATACTCTTTCATGTTAGCCACATACCTGTCCACCAGGGCGCAGGCGATGGTGAGGTTGATTTCATCTCCCTGGCGCATGCCCATGACCTTGATGTCTTCGCCAATGGCGGGAATGCTCTTCTTGAGATTCATCAGTTCTCGCTCAGTGTTATAGACGATATTCTCCGTCTGGGAGAGGGGGGCATAGCCAACGCCAAAGGAGGTATCATTGGCGGAGGGGACCTTCCGACCGAAGACGTCGCGCAGATCAGAGGAGCCCATCCCTATCTTCGCATCGAGGATGACGTGGTTGTTGACATCCAAATTGGAGAGGGACTCAACAAGGAGCTTGCGCGCCGCTTTGATGGCAATGGTGTCCACCGGGATCTCCTCCTCCTTGAAGACCCTTGTGGCCCTGCCGGTGAGCAGAATATACAGCGGGCAGATGACCTCGCCGCCTCCAAATGCCGGTTTAGACCTTCCAGCCACTATCTGGGTTTTATCAGTGTTGTGGTGCAGCACCGCTCCAAATCGATCAAGATACTCCTGGCATAGAGCCCGACTGATGGACTCTGCGAGGCCATCTGCTACGCTGTCCGGATGGCCTATTCCCTTGCGCTCTACCAGCTCTATCTCCTGCTGCTCCAAAGGCCTTTGATTGAGGCGTTCAACCTTGATGTTTCTCTTCATGTCATTTCCTCGAATGCCGTTATCATTAACCAGCTTTTAAGGCAGTTCCACAAATTAAAGAGGTGCACTGTCATATTAATGCTTTGCACTGCAGCCCAATTGGAAAATAAGCCCAAATGGCCAGATGGAGGAGGTGGCTTCCTCTCCCCTGATTCTTTGGCCTACTGAGTCAGGCCCACCTGCCACTTGAGCATTCTCTCCTCCACCACATAGCGGAAGGTACGATCTATAGCCAGGCCCAGGAGACCCAGGACGATCATGTACATGAATACCTCGTCCATCCGGTAGTGGCCATAGGAGTCCCAGATCTTGAATCCCAGGCCATTCTTGCTGACCCCGAACATCTCGGCGGCGACAAGGCACATCCAGGCAATTCCCATGGCAATCCTTATGCCTGCTGCAATGGAGGGCAGAGAGTAGGGCAGAGCAACATACCTGATCAGATCGAGATCTTTGGTTGCACCCAGAACCTTTGCTGACTCGACATACACCCGGGGAAGGCTCTTGAAGCCCATGTAGGTGTTGGTCAATATGGGAAACACAGCCCCTATGAATATGATAAATCCTGCTGCAGTATTGGTAATGCCAAACCAGATGATGGCAAATGGGATCCAGGCCAGTGGCGGTATGGGGCGCAGTATCTCCACGATTGGATCAAAAATGCTGTCCAGAAACTTAAACCATCCCATTATCATTCCAATGGGAAGGGCAATTAAAAGACCGCCCGCCATGCCGATGGCGAAATGAAGTGCGCTGACTGGCAGGTCATCCAAAAGAATAGACCGCCAGTTTTCCATAAAGGCAAAAACAACCTGGGAGAAGCTGGGCAGAATCAATCTGTCATCAATGAGAAATGCTGCCGTCTCCCAGAGAGCAATCAACATAAAAATGGAAAGGACAGGAATGCCCTGGTCTCTCAGGACACGCGAGATCCTACTCCCACTAGCTTTTCTCAGTTCAGCTCACCCTCTCGTAGAAGCTGGTATCGAAGAGATCTTCCTCTGTCAGCTCCCTTTGAGTATACTTCATCTCATAGTCGACTCTTGCATATTCTACCGTTGAGGGTATTTGCAGATTTGGATCGCTGACCCACTCGCCGTCCCAGTTCTCAATGGAATGCTCAATTTCAGTGATATTCGCATTGGTTTTTCTGGAATAGATCTCTGCGGCCTCTTTCGGATGAGTATTGATGTACTCTGTCGCCTTTATATGGGTCTTTATGATCTGCTCTACCAGTTCAGGCTGCTCTTGGATGAGCTTGTCTGTGACCACCAGACTGCAGCAGGCATGGTCAGGCCACATCTCGCCTGATGCCACCACCACCTTGCCCTTGCCGTTCAGTTCCACAATGGATGGGGCTGGATGGGGAAGGAATACTCCATCTATTCTGCCTGCGGATAGAGCGCTCATAGCAGGTCCTGGGTCCATGGCTTTGATATCCACTTCTGAGACTTCAACTCCATTATCCGTAAGCCACTTCTTCATTACAGTGTCCTGAATTGACCCGGGCGGGAATGTGCCTATGGAGAGGCCTTCCAGGGATTCCGGTCCGCTGTAGGCCAAGTCTGGCCGGACCACCAGGTCTGAACCCTTGATGTTGACTGCGGCCACTATCTTGGCCGGAAGTCCAGCAGCTATGGCTGAAATGGGCGGAGCCGTTCCGACGTAAGCAATATCCAGCTCTCCTGCGACCATGGCCTGCATCTCCGGAACTCCTGTGGGAAACTCAAACTCTTTAATCTCAGTTATGCCAAAGGGCGAAAGGTCCTCCGCCCACCAGCCCATCTCAGAGGCAACCATCTCGGCAATCTGATGGGTGCTGGGCTGGTAGCCTATGCGCAGGGTGGTAATTCCTGCGGAATTCTCTGTGAGATTAGTGCTTTCGGTCTTCTCAGGAGGGGATATGCAGCCCAAGGTTAGTACCACCACTGCTGCCAGGGTGGCTATCAACACGAATTTCCTCAATGCGATCACCTATACCTATCTAACCTGCCTAAACCGTCTATGTCTACCTATGCCTACCTAACTGTACCTTGATTATACCGACTTATGGTCATCTGGGGAAAGATCGGTATAAAGCATTTTCCGGTCATGCTACAGCAATTTCCCCATCTGGACAACTGAGTGGACATATACTACAAAATGGCCAAAGAATGAGGGGACAATCGGCAGATTGAAAGGGAAATGCGGATGATGAAATAGTATGGTATGCAAGGAACTCCGTTCGAGCATCCCAAGCGAGCAGGCCAGACAAGGAGAGCGGCAGAGCAGGTCGCGCAGGTGAAGAATGGCAAGCATAGTGGTCGGAAAAGAATTCTCCGAAATACTGGAGAGGATAGAGCGGAGCGAGGCGGTTGTCCTCACCGCAGAAGAGGTATCCCGTCTGGTGGAGGATGAGGATAGGTCAAGCCTCGAAGAGGTGGACGTGGTAACCACCGCTACCCGGGCGGTGATGAGCGGGACATATGCCATTCTCTCCTTTCCGGTTGCCGAGCCGGGATCCTTCCAGAGGGCGAGGAACGTTTGGCTGAACGGCATATCAGCCCAGGTGGGTCCCTGTCCTAATGAGAACCTGGGGCNNGTCCAGACGGACGAGGGAGGATTGCTGCAGGCGGAGGTGGGGTTGGAGGATATGCCCCATGCTCGGATGTTCGGCTCCCGCCATGCCTTCAAGAACTACTCCGCTTTTGTCAATCCCGGCTCCCGGTCGGTCAGGACCATCTTTCATGCCCGGGGCTTTGAGCCTCACTGTCAGGGGGCCACATTCTCCGGCTGCGGCCAGATCAATCCCCTGAAGTGTGACCCCCTGCTGGAGACGATTGGCATTGGGACGCGCATTCTCCTCAACGGGGCAGAGGGCTACGTCCTTGGCACAGGAACCCGCAGCAGCCGCGACAAACCAAATCTATCCGATTTTGCTGATATGCATCATATGACCGCGGAGTATATGGGCGGTTTTATCACCGGCCTGGGGCCGGAGTGCATTTGCTCGTTGGCTGTGCCCATCCCCGTGACCAGCTCCACCATCCTGGAGGAGATCGCTCGCAGAGATCGGGAGATCGCCCTGCCGGTAAATGACATCAACACCCGGACGGTGATAGGCCAG
>MTKX01018220.1_pt1 | contig 12446 bp, 7 predicted proteins | sample 1042771 | NCBI WGS metagenome assembly MTKX01 (sample SAMN06212183, study PRJNA360534) | anaerobic digester metagenome | biome: Wastewater treatment plant; material: sludge; isolation source: anaerobic digester fed with sludge from wastewater treatment plant | place: Denmark: WWTP Randers ... | reverse complement strand
TGTTCATCAAGCAGAAAACAGAACGAGGCTTCTCCGTGCTTCCAATCCGCCGTACCCAGAACTCTCAATTGGCGCACACGGCGGGTTGAGGGCACGATACATCCGTCCATCACATTGTCTACGGTGCCCTCAACCTCGCCCTACGACGATCTTATCTATGGATGCCCAAAAGGTCGTCATCCAAGATTTATGGTATATAAAACACATGCAAAAACTGCGAAAGATCGCCCTCTTTTTTTTGTGCGTATTACTCCTGGCCTTGAGTGCTACCAAGCCGAACCGGGCAACAGAGGCAAGGGAACAGCGAGCACCCCTGCAGAGCGTAAGCGCTTATGAGCTGATCGCGGCGATGAACGTCCTGCGCATGGCCAATGGGCTGCCGGCCTTGATCGAGCATCCCATCATCGACGCTGTGGCGCAGGGCACTGCCCAAATCATGGCAGACCAGTTGCTCTCGTGGCACATCGGCGACGTAAAAGGGCGCCTGTCAGCCGCTGGCTACGGCAGTGGTGCGACCGTCTTCGCCACGGAGAATTTTGCGGTCGCCAGCGACGGCGCCACCATCGATCAGATCATGCTGATGTGGGCGGACTACGACCACATGCGCCCCGCCACTTCATCGAATTATTGCCATGTCGGCGCGGGCACCGCCAAAGCCAGCAACGGTATGACCTATTTCATCCTGCAAGCTGCCTACATTTCGGGCGCGCCTTGCGAAGCCGCTCCTCCGGTCGTAGGGACCCCCATCCCGGGGCAAACCCCGATCGTCCCTGGAATTATTNNCCGATGGGGAATGTGATCATAGCTACGCCGGACAGCGATGGGCGGATAGTGCACGTGGTGGAGGCGTACCAGAACCTGTCCAGGATTGGCGAAGCGTACGGGGTCTCGGTGAACAGGTTGGTGGAGCTCAATGGCATCACCGCGGAAACGCCGCTTCAGGTTGGACAAAGGCTGCTGATAAAAGGTCCGGATCAGACCCCCACCCCCACTCCTGTGCCGCTGACCCCGCTGCAGAAGCTCACCCCGGCTGCGGACGGAAAGTATTATCATACGGTCACTGAAGGGCAAACCTTGGTGTGGATCGCGAATTTGTATGGCGTCCCCCATACCGACCTGATGGCATGGAATTACCTCAACGATTCGAGCGTTATTTACCCGGGGGAGAAGCTGCTGCTGCAGGTCACCCCGCCGGCGACCCCCACCTTCACGCCCATTCCCCCAACGGAAACCCCACTGCCAACCCCCACCTCCAGCCCTACCCTGAGCCCCACCGCCACTCGCCAACCAACTTTCACGACTGGGATCACAACCTTAGCGGACAGCGAGAGCGATGATGGGAGTAGCGCCTGGTTATGGCTGTTGGCTATATTGGGCTTTGGTGTGGCGGCATATTTTGCGGTCAGGGCAAGAAAGCCCGGAGATAAGTAGTTACTCAGTGATGAACGCAGTATTGCTACAGTCTCCTTTCTGAGATGTAGTGGGTTTCCCACTTTTTTTCTATTGTTAGCAGCATCCAACCAGCAATTAATTTGATAATAATGAATCGAGGGCAGCATTCGCTGCCCTCATTTTACATATGGCACGAATAACTATTTCAGGATGAGCGGTAAAAAGAGTGATTGACCTGGGCTAGTCGACCCGTATTCGTACGCTCCCATGTCGCAGGTTGCTGTTCCGTCTCCATCTCCATCAATCGGACGAGGAAAACCGCGTTGATCGGTTGCAGGGCAGTTGTCTGGGTCACCTGTATCGATAGCTGGGCTTCCTGTGCCAAGCGCGTGTGTCTGGGTGAAGCCTCCGTTATCTGCCAGCTCTCCAAGTCGCGGATCTTCATCGATGTTCCCTGTGCCTGAGTAGTATCCACCTTGAATAATCGAGTAGTTTATGATGGCATTACCACCGTCATGGTTGGATACTTGGTCGGGGATATTTCCCCAAAGAACCCCATTCACTAGCGTCGAATTGCTATTGTGGAAGTTGAAAATCCCACCACCGTAATAGGTTGCTGAGTTGCTGCTGAAGGTGACGTTGGTTAGTATTGGATTGCTATTCTCGTCGTTGGATAAACCCCCACCAATGTCAGCGGTGTTGCCTGAAAAGGTTACGTTGGTCAGGGTGGGGCTGCTGTAAGAGTTGTGCATTCCACCACCTCCGCCCATGACAGTATTTCCTGAGAAGGTGACATTGATCAGCGTGGGGTTGCTATTTGAGTTGTGCATCCCACCACCATTAATCCACGCCCAATTTCCTTCAAAAGTTAAGTTTTCCATTAGGGGGTTACTTAGTTGATTGTACATACCACCACCAGAATACCCTGATGTATTGCTGGCAAAGTTGATATTTGTCAGGGAAGGACTACTTTCACTGTTGTACATTCCCCCACCTATGTAATTCGCGCTGTTGTAGCTAAAAGTCAAATTTATCAGGGTGGGATTACTGTAAAAGTTGATCAGTCCGCCACCGTGATCGTCTGAAGAAATGTTTTCATAAATATAATCGTCGGCACAACCACCAGTGATGCTGAAACCATCCAGAATGGTAGTACTATCCACCCCACTGCTGGTTACCACGTGAAAACTGTTGTCCCAATTTTCTCCGCTTATGCCAATATCCCCACTCAAAACTGTATGGTTTAGCTCCCAATTCCTGGATTCCCAAGCTCCACCATTAGCCGGGAAGCCGCCATAAATGGCCACCTCCCACTTCAATTGGAAGGTGGCTTCGCGATTTCCGTCGGTCGCTGGCACATAGGTTCCTGCTGCCACCCAGATCTGGTCTCCCGCATAAGCCTTGTCCAACGCCAGCCTTAGCTCACAAGCATCCTCCCAAGACTTGCACTCACCAATGCCGTTCTCTTTGGCATACAGAATTTCAGGATCATGTTCAATAAACGTAGCTATTAGCGCACTATCACCCCGAATTGTGTAAGCGAGTGGGTTAGCCCTGCCGAGTTCTTCCAAACCCCAGTGGTCGAGTACAAATCCCGGGTTGCCTATTGCAGTAAGAATAACCACATCCCCATAGTGATAGCTTTCCTGGTCTGGATAGACGGTTACTGTTCCCAATCCCTCCGGTTCAACCGTTACCGTGAGTGAGTATTCATTCTGTGTGAAGTTGGCAGTTATGGTTGTGTCTCCCAGGATGGTTATGCTGACCGGATTGTCCGTCCCCGAAGCACCATCCGACCAATTGGATAAGGTCCAACCAGCCCCTGCGCTGGCAGTCAGGGTGACTGTGTCACCATAACTGTAGATGTCTCGAGCTGGTTCAACCACCACAGTGCCTGCACTTTCTGGCTCAACAACCACACTCAAAGAGTAGGTGGCTGGTTCAAAGTTCGCGGTGATGGCGGTGTTTCCATCAATTGTGATTGTGTGCGGGTTGTCCGTGCCACTTGTATCTCCACTCCAGGCAGCAAAAGCCCACTCTGGCCCGGATGCTGCTGTCAGGGTGACCTCATCCCCATATTGATAAGTCTCTTTCTGTGGATCAGCTGTTACAGAACCGCTACTCTCCGGGTTCACAAAAAGATCCAGTGCCCATTGATCCAATCCAAAATTTGCCTTTATTCTCATGTGACCGTCGATTGTCACTGTGACAGAATGATCAGTCCCAAATGCATCGCCACCCCAACCCACAAAAGCCTCCCCAAAGTCCTCCACGGCTGTCAAGGTGACCACTTCGCCCATTGAATACCCGGGCTTGTCCGGGTTTTTGGTGACGAACCCGTTGCCCGAAATGATTACGGATAAGTCAAACCCATCCGCAACAGCTCCGTATTCAAACGAGCCCATATCGCAGATGGCAGTTCCATTTCCGTCACCATCAACCGGTCTGGCATAATACCGCTGGTCATACTCAGGACAGAACTCCGGGTTTGCCACGTCGATGGCAGGGCTCCCCACGCCAAGAGCGTGGGTTTGGGTAAAACCGCCGTTATCTGCCAGAGGCCCAAGCAGTGGGTCAGCATCGATGTTGCCTGTACCGGGATAACCTCCCTGAATGTCACTGTAAGTGATTATCGTTGAGCTTCCATCATCGTTATAGATTTGGTCTGGAGAATTATTCCAGAGGATCGAATTAGCGAGGGTGGGATTGCTGTTAAACAAATTATACAATCCGCCTCCATAACCTGCTGCGTTTCCAAGTAGGGTCACGTTGAATAGTAATGGGTTGCTGCTTTCCCGGTTGTACATCCCACCGCCATAACTGCCTGCTGAATTATCGCTGAAAGTCACATTACTGAGGGTTGGACTGCTACCCGTATTGTGCATCCCACCACCCACAAAATTCGCATAATTTCCGCTGAAGGTTACATTGATCAGGGTGGGATTGCTGAACCAATTATTCATTCCACCACCTACGGATGTCACATAATCGTCAGAGGCTATGTTATCAGAAAAGGATACTTTAGTCAGTATAGGATCGCTGTACAAGTTTAACATCCCACCACCATCAAAAAACACCGTGTTTCCCAAAAATGTTACATTCACAAGGGTAGGATTGCTGGAACTATTGTACATCCCACCGCCATAGTTTGCTAAGTTGCCACTGAAGGTCACGTTGATTAACAAAGGGCTGCTGCTGTCGGTGTTTTCCAATCCTCCGCCATAAACAGTAGCAACATTTTCAGAAAAAGTAACATTCGAAAGGGTGGGATTGCTGGCATAGTTATCCATTCCACCACCATATCCCGCTGAGTTGTTGTTAAAAGTAATATTATTCAGGGTGGGATTGCTGTACAAGTTATACATCCCACCACCAAAGGATGCAACATTGTCACTGAAGATCACGTTGGTCAAAATTGGACTGCTACTATCGATATAAATCCCGCCACCGTAACTTTGCGGGTACTCGTCTCCGTTGGCATTCCCAGCGGAGATAGTCAGCCCATCCAAAACAGCAAGACTATCTATCCACATCCCAAATAAAACATGATAACTGTTGTCGCTACTTTCGCCAATAACCCCAATATCTCCGCTCAGGGTGGTGAGATGGGTTTCCCAATCGCGGGTGTCCCAGCCGCCGCCATCAGCTGGAAATCCGCCATAAATGGCGACGCCTGATTTGAGCTGGAAAGTTGCAGTCCGATCAGTATTCGCAGTGGGTTTGTAGGTTCCCGCTGCCACCCAGATCTGATCGCCTTCAATCGCGTTAATCAGAGCCGCTTGTAACTCGCAGGCCGTATCCCACGAAAGACAGTCACCATCCGCGCCTGGCTTGACATACAGGATGCTGCCCTGGATTTGAGAATTGGTGGAGTTAGCTGAAGCGCTATTCCAACCCACAATAATTAGAAAAGCTGCCAAGAAAAGGATAACCAGAGTGGACTTTGTAGACTTCACGGAGAACCTCCCTCAATTTTAACAAAAGGAACGCAAGAAAAAAGGACAAAATTAGAAAGGGAGTGGTTGGAACAATCTCTCCCCTAATCTGAACATGGACTCGCATCATTCATCTCAAGGAGAAATTATACTCTCAATAATCTCCATTAGAATTGCTCTTTTCGTTACCCACGCAATTCCTGAGACCCTGATAACGCATTCAACTCAACAACCTCATCCATTCTCAATAAACCGTCACTCTCCGAGACCTCTCTCACCGACTGAGTTCTCAGCTTCCTCCATCAACAACTGAAGATCCATCAGAAGATAGATTTTGGATAAGCTGACAACATGCTCCTCACCGGTTTGCGCTGGTTCTGAAGCCGTTGCTGTAAACGAACTGATGGTTTGAATCGCGTATCGCACAACGGAGGATGGGTCCGGGATGGAAGTGGAAATTTCAAAAGAACTCGATTGACCCGGGGAGAGGTCATGCGGATCTTTGTTGATAAACGCATAATCACACCCGACGATGTGCCCACTGCTGAAATACAAACTATCGACTGCTTTCACGGAATAAACCGTTTGAGATAAGTTGTTCGTCAGGATCCCCAGCACAGTATACATGGAACTACCCACGCTCCCGGAATGATTTGAAAGTGTAAGACTTGGCCGTGATCCGCTGGTGTCATCCCAGCTCAAATTTCCCAGTTCGACATAAAAATCCGGATCGGATGGTCTTGGGAACGATATATCGACACAACCTTTCCCGCGAATGTGAACAATATCAACTGGAGCGTAGGCATAATCGGTATCGACCAGGCCCCCAAGCGAGTTGTAAATATCTATATACAACTTGACGTTCTCGATGTTGGAGGAGGAGTTGTTATAAACCTCACATACCAGGTGGATTGTAGCGTTGGTAGTGGCATACATCGAACAGTTGTCCATAACATGAACACCCGGATCCAGGGTGCGAAAAGACCAGAAGGCCGTGCTGCTGCCATTGGCGTAGGCTGGACCGTAGGTGCCATTCCAGGACCGGACCTGCCAGTAGTAGGTGGTTGATGATTGAAGCGTCGGCAAACCTATGCTTCTATTGGTGCCAGTGGAGACCCAATTCGAGCATGTCCCATCGTTAGTTGTGTCGTAACAATATTCGTAGCGGGTTGCCCTGGCGCTCGCTGTCCAACTTAAATATGGGGTGAGGATCAGCCCGGTAGAGCCGCTGGCTGGCGCGTACTTGTTGAATGCTCCGGGTTGGAGGAGCACCGTCGTAAAGGACCAATGGGCACTGGCGCTGCCATTGGCATAGGTGGGTCCGTAGGTTCCGTTCCAGGACCTGACCTGCCAATAGTAGGTTGCGCCCTCCTGCAATCCCGACAGACCGGTGTAGGTGTTGGTGCCGGTTGAGATCCAGTTGCTGCAGGTGCCATCGTTGGTCGTGTCGTAACAGTATTCATATTTTGTGGCTCTGGTGCTGGCGTTCCAGCTCAGAACCGGGGTGAGGCTGACGCCTGTGCTGCCGTTGGCTGGAGCGTTCTTGTTAAATGCGGCTGGGGTCAGAAGCACCGTCGTGAAGGACCAGTGCGCACTGGCGCTGCCATTTGCATAGGTGGGTCCGTAACTGCCGTTCCACGCCCGAACCTGCCAGTAGTAGGTCGTGCCCTCCTGCAGTCCCGATAAACTCACTGAGGTGTTGGTGCTGGTTGAGATCCAGTCGGCACAGGCATTATCGTTGGTCTTATCGTAGCAGTATTCGTAGCGGGTCACAGGGGCGGTCTGGTTCCAGGACAAAGTTGGGGTGAGCGAGATACCCGTCGAACCGATGGTGGGACTTTTTTTATTGAAATCCAACGGGTTATCAGGGGCTCTATAGATTATTGGCAGGTATATTTTATGGCTACCATTGTCAGTACTATTTTCTGTCGCCTGAAAAACCACAGCAGAAAAAAGGTCATTATCCAGCTTGAGAAGGATGATTGGAGAAAATGCTTTAAAAAGCTGAGTTTGAATACTTCCCGGCTGTTTATTTACTGAAAATCTGATCTCAGGGAATACTGAAGGGGCGATAAATAAGAAGAAAAGTAAAATTAGGATTAAGCACTGGAGAATTATTGTCTGCGATAATTCTGTTTCCTTATCCATAACTCCTCTGAATACCCTGCTAATGAATACTATTTATGGCTGAGGTGACAATCTCTGCCATAGTACGTTTGAGAAAGATATATGGTTTTGTTAGTTTATCACTCTTTCCAGGAATTACGGGGGGGGTTCTCTATAAATTTATTTCGCCGAAACAAGATGGCAGATCAATTGCCCAACTCGAAAACTCAATGGTTAGGATTCAAGCAAGACTGTTACGGCAAGCCTCCCCACCGGCAATCACCTGCTTCAAGCCCGTGCCTCCAACGGAGATCCCAACGCCACCCGCCAGCCCGTCGAGACCGCGATGAGCACAAGCTTAAAGACCGTCGAGAGTGGTAATAATAGGTTAATTCGATCAAACTCAGCCGTTCTTGGTTGCCATACCGGATGAAAGAGATCGTCACTCATGACGATATGTGTTGAAGGTAATGAATTATAATAGTCGTGATTTGGATCTGAAGAAATCGGAATTTCTTTCAAAAGACAATTCCCAAATGAACCAGATAAGTTGATGAAAGTCCAGATACCATTACAAGAAACCTTTTGATATAGAAGAAGCTGTCATAAATTATGAGATTAGTGATCCTTATACCCGCTTTCAATGAACAGGACTCTATTCAACAGGTTGTGAATAGTGTTCCAAAAGCTTTAAATGGAATATCAGAAGTGATCGTGCTGGTTGTTGATGACGGCTCATCGGATAAGACCTCATCGCTGGCTAAAGATGCTGGCGCGATCGTTGTTTCGCATACCCAAAACCGAGGGGTAGGCGCAGCGTTTAACACCGGGTTGATCAAAGCGCTTGAGTTAGGCGCGGATGTGATGGTGAATATTGACGCAGATGGTCAGTTCTCCCCATCAGACATCCCCCTGCTTATTGAACCCATCGTGACCGGCAAAGCTGATTTTGTCAGTGGAGACCGTTTTACCGATACGAATGGTCATTACGCCAGACCCGAGTACATGTCGAAACTAAAGTATTGGGGGAATAAGCAGATGTCTAACCTCATCAGCTTACTCACTCAGAAACATTTTACGGATGTTAGTTGCGGCTTTCGCGCTTATTCAAGAGAAGCTATGCTTCGCATGAATTTGACCCGTAATTTTACCTATACCCAGGAATCCTTCATTGATCTGGCTAACAAAGGATTGGATATCAAGTTAGTTCCGGTTCATGTAAAGTATTTTAAAGGCCGAAAATCCCGGGTTGCTGGCAATCTTTTTAAGTACATCGGACGAACGATCAATATTATTTTTCGAGCCTATCGTGATTACCGACCTTTGCGATTCTTCACATGGCTGGGCGTTGTACCTTTTTTTGTGGGATTAGGATTAGGTTTGTTTACTCTCATTCATTACATAAACACCGGATCAATTACCCCGTATAAATCCTTCGCAATCATGGCAATTTACCTTGCAACCATGGGTCTTGTTTTTTGGATTTTTGGACTTTTAGCCGATATGTTTGTTCGAATACGCTTATATCAAGAGCAGTTGCTTTACTTTGAAAAAAAGCGTCAATACGACAAGAAGAACGATTGAAGTGATGATTCATTAGTGTTTGAAAAAATCAGACAGTTTGAAACTTATAGGTATTCATATGCATAACAACGTTTACATTCACCCAACATCTGACGTCTCCCAACAAGCTGTCATCGGGGAGGGAACCAAAATTTGGCAGCATTGCCAGGTCAGGGAAAATGCGAATATCGGTAAGAACTGTATCTTGAGTAAAGGTGTTTACATCGACTCGGATGTCAAAATCGGCGACAACGTAAAAATCCAAAATGGGATTTCGATCTATCATGGCGTCACCCTGGAAGATGGGGTTTTTTGCGGACCGCACTGCGTATTTACGAATGATAAGTTTCCGCGCTCGATCAATCCCGACGGAAGCTTGAAAAGTGCGTCAGACTGGGTGGTCAGTGAGACTCTGGTCAAAACTGGCGCGTCCATTGGAGCCCATGCCACGATTGTCTGCGGGGTCACAATCGGCAAGTGGGCTATGATTGGGGCTGGCTCAGTGGTAACCAAAGATGTGCCCAATCACGGCCTGGTGCTGGGAAACCCCGCGCGTTTAAGCGGATTTGTTTGCCATTGTGGTCATAAACTAGTCCTTCCTGAAGATTTTTCACCCGAATCGATAAATAGTCTTCCCCAGGATAATGTTTCATTGAAATGTACTGCCTGTCAACAGATAGTCGACATCCCAAAAGATGTCTTTGTACAGTCTATAAGAAAGTAAAGGAAAAAAATGATTCCCATATCAAAGCCTTATATTGGAGAAGAAGAAAAGCAACTCGTAATGGAAGTGCTAAATTCCGGAATGCTGGCACAGGGACCGAAAGTAGCCGCGCTTGAAAAACGCTTTGCTGAATTAAGTAACGTGAAGCATGCTATTGCGACGTCTTCAGGAACGACAGCTCTGCATATTGCCCTTTTAGCACATGGGATTGGACCCGGCGATGAGGTAATTACCACTCCATTCACATTTATTGCTTCAGCAAGCAGCGTTCTTTTCACCGGCGCAACGCCTGTTTTTGTGGATGTTGACGAAAACACTTTTAACATTGATCCGGCATTGATCGAAGCAGCAATAACACCCAGAACAAAAGCCATTCTGCCGGTTCATCTTTATGGTTATGTCTGTGATATGGATGCCTTACAGGCAATTGCTGAAAAGCACAATCTCGTCATCATCGAAGATGCCTGCCAGGCTGTCGGCGCGACTTACAAACAACAAGTCGCGGGTAGTTTTGGAACAGGCACTTTCTCACTCTATGCCACCAAAAATGTCATGTCTGGCGAAGGTGGCATGATAACCACTAATGACGATGCGTTTGCTGAAAAATGCAAACTTCTCCGCAGCCATGGCATGAAGGTCCGCTATTATCACGATATGTTGGGCTACAATTTTCGAATGACCGATTTGCACGCGGCGATAGGTCTGGCACAAATGGAACGCCTGGCACCATTTACAGAAAAACGAAGAAATAACGCCCGATACTTGAGTGAGCATATCAATTCCGTCAAAACGCCAAAGGTCAAAGATGGCTATGGCCATGTCTGGCATCAATACACCATTCGCGTGGATGGGGGCAGAGATCGTGACGCGGCTGTTAAAAAACTGACTGAAGGCGGAGTGGGAACTGGGATCTTCTATCCTGTCCCTGCTCACCAGCAGAGCTATATCGTTGACATGTTTGGCCCAGTGCATCTGCCAGTGGCAGAAAAGTTGGCCAAAGAGGTTATCTCCATCCCAGTGCATCCTCAACTGAGCCAGGCGGACCTGGAAACCATCGTTGCTGAAGTGAACAAGCTATGACGGTAAAGGCTGCGGTCATAGGCGTAGGTTCAATGGGCGTCAATCACGCGCGTGTGAATTGGGAACTCCCGGATGTTGAATTGGTAGCAGTGGCTGATTTCGATGAATCGCGGGTAAATTCAGTAGCAAAAAAATACAGTACTAAAGCATACACTGATTACCAACGAATGCTCGACGAGACAAAACCTGATGAAGTCACCCTGGCGGTACCAACGGTTTACCATCACAAAATTGCCCTTGATATTATTGAACGAGGGATTCCGTTGTTGATTGAAAAACCCATCTCCTTCACCCTGGAAGAGGGGCGGGAAATCATTGAGGCGGCAAAAAATAAAAATGTGAAATTGATGATTGGTCACATCGAACGCTTCAATCCTGCCATCATCGCTCTAAAAGAACTTATCGCCCAGGAAGAATTGGGGCGAATCTTTCAGATGGATGCCCACAGGCAGGGACCCTTCCCCGCTCGTATTGGGGATGTGGGCGTGGTGATCGACCTGGCAGTTCACGATCTGGACATCATGCGCTTTGTATCGCAAAGCGAAATTGTGCGCGTCTTTGCTGAAACCGAAAAACACATTCACAGCAAATATGAGGACCTGCTGACCGGATTGGTTCGCCTGGCAGACGGATCGGTTGGCACATTGAATATCAACTGGTTGACCCCAACAAAAATTCGGGAATTCATTGTGACCGGTGAACGGGGCTTGTTCCGATGTGATTACCTGACCCAGGATCTGTATTTCTATGAGAATCCGATCTCTCACGGCAGTGAGTGGGAGAATCTTCGCGTTCTACGGGGTGTACGTGAGGGCAAAATGGTCCGCCACATGATTGCAAAGAAAGAGCCCTTGCGAGCAGAACAAGAGGCTTTCATCAATTCCATCTTGAACAACACTCCAGCACCTGTTACGGGGGAAGATGGGCTGAGAGCCCTGGAATTGGCGAAGGCGATCATTCACTCGGGTACAATCCACGAGACTGTTCAAGTTTAACGGTTCAGATCAGAAAAATGAATTACTTAGATGCTTTAGATAATAAGATTTTTAGCAAACAAGCTAAGATCGGTGTCATCGGTTTGGGTTATGTAGGTTTACCAGTTGCTTGTATGTTTGCCAAAGCCGGTTTTGACGTCACAGGATTGGACATCAAACAGGACAGAGTTGAGATGATCAATGCCGGCATCTGCCCCATTGAGGGTATTGAACCCGGCTTACAGGAGCTGATAACCGAAGTTACACGTTCCAAGCGGTTTCGTGCAAGCACTGAATATCAACTTTTGAAAGAACTGGATGTTGTATTAATTGATGTCGAGACACCGACAGACCATGAGAACACACCGCAGTATGTTGCTTTGCGATCTGCGTGTACAAATTTGGCGCGTGAAATGAAAGACGGCGCCTTGATTATTGTGGAATCAACCATAGCACCAGGCACAATTTCGAAAGTCGTCCGCCCAATCCTTGAAGAAGTAAGTGGAAATAGTTCATCTTTGGACTTCTTCCTTGGAGCTTGCCCGGAACGAGTAATGCCGGGCAAACTACTGGCTAATCTTAAAGCCATGAGCAGGGTTTGTGGCGGTGAAACACCTCAGGTCTCCGAGACCATGAAACTGCTTTACAGAAACATTGTTGAAGCCGATTTGG
>MTKX01009526.1_pt1 | contig 12448 bp, 9 predicted proteins | sample 1042771 | NCBI WGS metagenome assembly MTKX01 (sample SAMN06212183, study PRJNA360534) | anaerobic digester metagenome | biome: Wastewater treatment plant; material: sludge; isolation source: anaerobic digester fed with sludge from wastewater treatment plant | place: Denmark: WWTP Randers ... | reverse complement strand
AGTACTGGCGCGACCTGATGTCCGACCTGGCCCTGCGAAGGGCGCCCTTCGAGGTGGTCCTCGGCTGGGAGCTGCAGAGCGAGTTCTGGCTGCACGCCCGCAAGCCGCCCCTGTCGCTGGATCGAGGGCTTGTAACGCTGCCCGGCGGCCCCACGTACAACCTGGCGGACACGGAGGAAAAGAGGCGGATGATCGCCGACGCGACGCTGACCTGGATGGAGTCGCTGGCGGCGGTCGTTCGCGAGACGGACCCCGAGGCCCTGGTGGGCATTGGTGTCGCCCCCTCCGCGTTGGAGTCTCCCAATCCCGTCGCGGCGCGATATGCCGACGTGGTGCCTCTCCTGGAGGCGGCCCCCCTGGATTTCTTCGATCTGATCACGCCCGGGGTGGACTGGGACCTGGCCCGGCAGGCAGGGACACTGTGGTCTGGTGCCTGGCAGGCCCGGCCGGCCATCCTGGGCCAGGTGACCATCCCCCGTGGACTGGTGCCTTCGCTCGACGTGGCGGCGGTGCGGGCGCAGGAATGGATTGCCGACTCGTGTGCCTACGGCCTGGATGGCTGGCTCGTGTGGGAGTACCACTCCCGGCCCGAGCCGGAGAGCGCGTGGGGCATGCTCTCGGGTGAGGACGAACTGCTGGAGGCCCTGGCGCCTGCCAACCAGCCTGATGCGTGCGTCGAGACGGACCTGCCGCTGTACAACCTGGCCCTTGGCCGGCCGGCCACGGCTTCCTCGTCGGGCGCCAAGACGCCGCCGGAACAGGCCGTGGATGGCACGGGGGCCATGTGGAGCGCGGCCGCCGCGGCGCTGCAATGGATCGAGATCGACCTGGGCGGGCCGCAAACGGTGGGCAGCCTGCGCCTGGTGGTAGCCCAATACCCGCCCGGCGAGACCCACCACCAGGTATGGGCTATCCTGGAGGACGGCAGCAGCACCCTCCTGGCCACCATGGAGGGCTACACCATCCAGGGACAGGCCCTGGAGCCCGTGCTGGTGGAGCCGGTGCCGGGCGTGCGGGCCATCCGCGTCGAGACGCGGGAGAGCCCGTCGTGGGTGGCCTGGCGGGAGATCGAAGTGCGGGCGGCAGAGTAGGCAAAATCTGGAGAGGCTCACCGGGAGCAATCCTGCCACCGGTGCGCCCCTCCTGCGCAAGGGTCAATCTTGCCTCAGCAGTGCCTCGATGTACCCCCGGTGCTCGTCAAAGTGCTCGTAGGTGTTGCCGGCGACCCAGTGGATGACAGGGAGCTGGGAGCCGGTGGCGCCTTCGGGCAGGTAGGACGCATAGGGCTGGAAGAGGGCCTCCTGGCCCATGCTGCCCAGGAGCTGGACCAGGCGGGCGTGCACCTCCTCAAAGTCGGTCATGACCTCGGAGGCGGTGCGGTGGGCGCGCCGCCGGAAGATGAGCTCGTTGATCTCGTCCTCGGTCTTGCCCTGGGAGACGGCCTCTTCGACGCCCATGGCCGCAAAGCGCGGACGCTTTTGCAGCAGCTCGACGATGCCCAGCTCCCAGGTCGCCAGGTGCGCCAGGTGATCTTTTACCGACCAGCCAAAGGGCCCGCGCCTGGTCAGTTGCCCGTCGCTCAGGGGCCGGATCACGTTCTCCAGCTCCCGGCGGGAGCGATCGATGCGTGACAGGAGCTCCTCCTTTGTACGTGGCACGTCGGACTTTTGCTCGGCGAGGATGATGGTGTTGCCTTCCGAGTCCTCGATGACGGCAAAGGTGCCCCAGATTTGCTTCTGGGGCTCCTGGACGAACCTGACGCCGCGCTCTGACAGGGTCTGGTACATCTCCTCGATGTCCGATGCCGCCAGGGTGAGGGCCTGGGACTTGCCGACCACCTGCCGGTAATGCTCCCAGTTGTCGTCGGGCAGGTAGAGGATGATCTCGGTCTCTGCGCCCGGCGGGGCGACGGCCAGCCAGCGGGCCGGCGCACCGGGGAAGAGGGGCTCGTCAGAGCGGACCTCCATGTCGAGCACCTCTGTGTAGAATTTGCGGGCGCGCTCCTGGTCCTTCACGAAAATCGATACGGTTCCAACGCGTGTGATGGGCATCTCGCCTCCTTGCTCGGTGGTTTCTGCGACAGACGCAAGGCTCACCTGCCTTGCGACCGCATGGCCGCGTCGGTGGATTCTCGCAGCGTCTGCCTTCGCGCGCTCATCGCCAGGTGGGCCAGGCATTGCCCCGGAGGCACGAGGACCGATGTGCCAACGCGGGCATTATACTGAAAGAGAGGTGGCATGTCAAGAGGGGCGCGCCGCACTCATTTGACAGTCCCGCGCTCCTGGGCTATAATTCTGGCTGACCCCGCAGCCAGGTGCGCGCCGCTGCCGCCTGTTCGGTCTTCCACCTCTGCCAGGTGGTTCCATCGCAGACGTAACGCCCGCGTTTCTTCGACCGACAGAAGGAGGGCTTTTTGCTCAGGGGAACACCCGTCCATGCACGGACCTCTACCCTTTGCCAGGCGCAGAACTGGCGCCGTTGGTCCGGCTACCTGGCCGCCGGCTCCTACGAGCTGCACCACGACCGCGAGTATTGGGCCATCCGCTCGGCAGCGGCCCTCATTGACGTCTCGCCTATCCACAAGTACCTGGTGCGCGGGCCCGACGCCATGCGGCTGCTGAACCGCGTCGTCACCCGCGACCTGGCACGTTGCGCCGTGGGCCAGATCTTTTACACACCCTGGTGCGACGCCCGGGGCAAGGTCATCGACGATGGGCTGGTGGCCCGCCTGGACAAAGACATCTTTCGCCTCACCTCGGCCGAGCCCAACCTGCGCTGGTTGACCGACAACGCCCGGGGGCTGGAGGCCACCGTGGAGGACGAATCGGAGAGGCTCGCGGCCCTGGCGCTGCAAGGCCCGGCGTCGCGCCGGATCCTGGGCCAGGTGGCAGAGCCCGCCGCCGCGCTGGAAGGGCTGGGCCCGTTTCGGCTGCTGCAGGGCAGCCTGGGGGGCATCCCGGCCACCATCACCCGCACGGGCTACACCGGCGACCTGGGCTACGAGATCTGGCTCGAAGCGGGCAGGGCCGTCGAGGCCTGGGACCTGCTCCTGGAGGTGGGAGGGGCCTACGGCCTCCTGCCCGCCGGGCTCCTGGCCCTGGACCTGGCCCGGGTCGAGGCGGGCCTCATCCTCATCGACGTGGACTATGTGCCGGCCCCCCGGGCCCTCACCCCTTCGCAGGCCTCGTCTCCCTACGAGCTGAACCTGGGCTGGGCGGTGGACCTGGATGGAGCTCCGTTTAACGGCTGGCGGGCGCTGCGCGAGGAAAAGCGGCGGGGATCGGCGTGGCAGCTCGTCGGCCTGGAGGTCGAGTGGGAAGCGCTGGAAAGGCTCTATGCCGCCGAGGGGCTTCCTCCTCAGCTCGCCGCCGAGGCATGGCGGGGCAGTGCGCCAATCTATGACGGGCGGCGGCAGGTGGGCTATGCGACGAGCGGCGCATGGTCGCCCCTGCTGAAGCGGATCCTGGCCCTGGCCCACCTTGAGGCCGGGCACGCGCAGCCGGGGACCCGGCTTGCCATGGAGCTGACGGTGGAGCATCAGCGCCGGAAGGCTGCCGCCCGCGTGGTCAAGCTGCCCTTCCTCGATGCGGGGCGGAGGCGGGCCTGAGGCGCAGGGGAGAGCGAGGAAGGCCATGGCTCGGAACGATGCGCACGACGTGGACGTGGTGGTGGCCGGCGGCGGCCACAACGGCCTGACGGCGGCCGCCTACCTGGCGCGGGCCGGCAGGCGCGTCGTGGTGCTAGAGCGCCGCCACGTGGTGGGCGGGGCGGCGGTGACGGAAGAGCTGTTCCCCGGCTTCAAGTACTCGGTCGCCTCCTACGTCGTCAGCCTGCTGCGCCCCGAGATCATTCGCGACCTGGAGCTGCCGCGCCACGGGCTGGAGATTCTGCCCCTGGAGAGCACCTTCACCCCCCTGCCCGACGGCGATTACCTCATGCGCTGGGCCGACCACGACCTGACGCGGCGAGAGATCGCCCGCCATTCGCCGCACGATGCCGAGGCCTACGACGAGTTCGGGCAGCTCATGCTCCAGATGGCCCGGGCCGTCAAGCCCATCCTGGGCATGGTGCCGCCCGATCCCGGCTCGCTTCATCCCCGCGAGCTCCTGAGGCTGGGCAGCCTGGGCCGCCACATGCGCAACCTGGGAGAAAAGAACCTGTACGCCCTGGTCAAGCTGCTGACCATGAGCGCCGCGGATTTCCTGGACGAGTGGTTCGAGGGTGAGCTGCTCAAGGCCACCATGTCGGCCAGCGGCATCATTGGCACGTTCCTCGGGCCCCGGTCGCCGGGCACGGCCTACGTCTTGCTGCACCACTACATGGGCGAGATCGACGGCGTCTTTCGGGCGTGGGGCTTTGCGCGGGGCGGAAATGGCGCCGTCAGCCAGGCCATCGCCGGCGCCGCGCGACGCTGGGGCGCCGAAATCCGGACCGAGGCGCCTGTGGCCCAGATCCTGCTGCGCAACGGAGAGGCCATTGGCGTGGTCCTTGAAAGCGGCGAGGAGATCCGGGCGCGGACAGTCGTTTCGGGCATGGACCCCCGGCGCACCTTCCTGAAGCTGCTCCCGCCCGACAGCCTGCCCCCCGAGTTCATGGACGCCGTGGAGCGCTACCGCACCCGCGGCTCGTCGGCCAAGGTCAACCTGGCGCTGGATGCCCTCCCCGAGTTTACCGCCCTGGCCGGCAAGGACGTCCCCCGCCAGGGCGGCGTGCCGCTGCACCTGCGGGGGGCCGTCTCTGTCAGCCCCAGCCTGGACTACCTGGAACGGGCCTACGACGACGCCCGGCAGGGCGAGTTCTCGCAGCGGCCCTACCTGGACATCATCATCCCGTCTCTCATCGATCCCGGCATGGCGCCGCCGGGCAAGCACGTCATGTCGGTCTTTTGCCAATACGCCCCCTACGACCTGGAGGGCGGCTGGAGCGACGCCCAACGGCAGGCCCTGGGCCAGACGGTCGTCGACACGCTGGCGGAGTATGCCCCCGACCTGGAAAAGAACATCCTGCACTGCCAGGTGCTGACCCCCTGGGACCTGGAAGAGACCTTTGGGCTCACGGGGGGCAACATCTTCCAGGGCGAGCTGGCACTCCAGCAACTCTTTTTCCTGCGGCCGGTGCCCGGCTGGGCCGGCTATCGCACCCCGATCCGCAACCTCTTTCTGTGCGGGTCGGGCACCCATCCGGGCGGTGGCGTGTCGGGCGCCCCGGGGCGGCTGGCCGCGCTGACGATCCTCGGCGGGCGGCGGGAGTAGCGAACAGATGGGCGACGCATACGACGCAGTCATCGTGGGCGCCGGGCACAACGGCCTGGTAGTGGCCGGCTACCTGGCCCGGGCGGGACAGCGGGTGTTGGTGCTGGAGAGGCGAGACGTCGTCGGCGGAGCGGCCGTGACGGAGGAGCTGGTACCGGGATCTCGCTTTGACAGCGGGGCGCACCGCCTGGGTTGGCTGCCGGACCGCATCGTGTCGGACCTGGACCTGGGGCGCCACGGGCTGCGCCTCTTGCCCTCCAACCCGGCCCTGGTTGCCCTTCAGCCCGGGGGTGAGGCGCTGGCCCTGTGGCGCAGCCCAGCGCGGACCTCGGCCGCGCTGCGCCGCTTTTCGCCGGGCGCCGCCGAGCGCTGGTCGTCGTTCGCCGGCTGGCTGGGGCGCCTGGCGCGCGTTCTGCGCCGCGCCTACGTGAACGCCGCCCCGCGGCCCACCAGCAGCCGCCCGGGCGACCTGCTTTCCCTCCTTGACCTGGGCCTGCATCTGCGCCTACTGGGCCGGGAAGAGATGATGGAGCTGATGCGCGTCGTGTCCATGCCCGTGGCCGATTTCCTGGACGAGTGGTTCGAGCACCCGGTGCTCAAGGGCGCCCTGGCCCTGGCGGGGGTGCGGGGGCTGGCCCAGGGCCCCCACTCGGGCGGCACGACCTACCTGCTGCTCCACGGCTGGGCCGGTAGCCGGCCAGACTCGTTCGAGACCGGCATCTGGGTGCAGGGTGGCATCGGCAACCTGTCGGCCGGCCTGGCCAGCGCGGCCCGGCAGCGGGGCGCCGAGATCCGCCTGGGCGCCGTGGTGCAGCAGATCGTGGTGCGGGATGGGCGTGCCGTGGGCGTCGTCCTGGCCAGCGGGGAAGAGATCGAGGCGGCGCAGGTGATCTCGAACGCCGACCCCAGGAGCACCTTCCTGGAGCTGTTGGACCCCGTCCACCTGGAGGTCGAGTTTGTGCGGCAGGTGGGGAACATCAAGCATCGGGGGGTGGTTGCCAAGGTCAACCTGGCCCTCTCGGAGCTGCCCCGCTTTGCCGGGCTGCCGGGCGAAGACCAGGTGTGGGGCGGGCCCTTTGTCGTAAGCCCCAGCATCGGCTACCTGGAGCGGGCCTACACCGACGCCAAATACGGCCGCGTCTCCCGCAACCCCGTCCTGGAGATCCAGGTGCCGTCGGCCATCGACCCGGGATTGGCCCCGCCGGGCCAGCACGTGATGTCCATCCTGGTCCAGTACGTTCCCTACCACAGGCGCGACGCGGCCTGGGATCGGGCGCAGGCCGAGGCCCTGGGCGATGCCGTGATCCAGACGCTGGGCGAGTACGTTCCCAACCTGGAGTCGTCCATACTCTATCGCCAGGTGCACACGCCGCCGAGCCTGGAGGCCACCTTTGGCCTGACGGAAGGGAACATCTATCACGGCGAAATGACGCTGGATCAGGTGCTTTTTCTGCGGCCCGTTCCCGGCTGGGCCTGGTACCGCGCGCCCATCCAGGGCCTGTATCTGTGCGGCGCGGGGACGCACCCGGGCGGCGGCGTGACGGGCGCCCCGGGCTATAACGCTGCCCGGCAGATCTTGCGGGACGGGCGGCGATAAGGAGCAGGACGAGCAGGCGCACCCCACCCCTGGCGCCGCCCGTCAGGGGTGGGGTGCGCCGTCGAGGGGGCGTTGGCTAACGCGCGGTCTCCATCTCGCGAGAATACTCCCCGGAACGGGCCAGGCTGTTGAGCCGTGAGCGCTCGGCAAAGATCTGCTGCGCCTGGGGCACGTTGCGCGGCTCTCCGCGCCAGGCCTTGAGGGAATTCTCTTGCAGGGCCCGGCCATAGGAAAAGCTCAGCTCCCACGGGAAACGGCCCAGGCGATTCATGGCGCTCAGGTGCTCCGTGGCCTGCTCGGGGCTCTGGCCTCCCGACAGGAAGACGATGCCCGGCACCGCGGCCGGCACGGCGCGCAGCAGGGTCCGCACCGTCGCCTCGGCCACCTCCTGGACGCCTGCCTGGCGCTCATTGCCCTTGCCCGAGATCACCATGTTGGGCTTCAGAAGCATGCCCTCCAGCAGGACGCCTGCCCGGGAGAGGTGCTGGAACACGCTCTCCAGGGTGGCCCTGGTCACCGCCGCGCAGCGCTCGATGCTGTGATCGCCGTCCATGAGCACCTCGGGCTCGACGATGGGCACCAGGTCGGCCTCCTGGCAGTAGGCGGCGTACAGGGCAAGGGCCTGGGCATTGGCGTCAATGCAGTTGCGGCTGGGGATGCCATCCCCGATAGTGATGACCGCCCGCCACTTGGTAAAGCGGGCGCCCAGGCCGCGGTACTCTTCCAGGCGGGCGCGGAGGCCATCCAGCCCCTCCGTCAGCTTTTCGGCGGGCGCCCCCGGGAGAGGAACCGTGCCCTTGTCGACCTTGATGCCGGGCATGATGCCCCGGCCGGCCAGCACCCTGGGAAAGGGCCGGCCGTCGAGGGCCTGCTGGCGGATGGTCTCGTCAAAGAGGATGACGCCGCTGATGTACTCCTCCACCCCCGGCGAGGTGAACAGGAGGTCGCGGTACACCTGGCGGTTTTCCTCGGTCGATTCCAGGTCGATGCTTGCCAGGCGCTTCTTGATGGTCCCGGAGCTCTCGTCGGCTGCCAGGATGCCCTTGCCCCTGGCCACGAGGGCGCGGGCGACGGATGCCAGTTCTTTCTTGTCCATTTGTTTCCTCCTGTTGCACGTGTTGCGAACCATATGGGCTGCCCTTCGGCAGGCTCAGAACCATGGCCGTTCAGCAAACGGCTCGGCTGCGAGGATGGTGGGCGTTCTTTGCCGGGGGCGCGCCGGCGGACGGTCGCGCCCCCCAATAATAGCACCGAACGACGCTTCCGTCAAGGAAGCGCTAGGGGTTCTCGGCCCTGCTCGTGTGCGCGCTCTGCGCCGCGGCCAGGGCCCGCATGCGGCGCTCTTGAACCAGGCCCCACGCGGCAAGCATGAGCGCCAGCGACAAGAGAACGATGACCACGCGAAACGTGTCGTTGAGGCCGGCGACCTGGGCTGCCGCCGGCGCCGCGGTGGCCCCCTGCGCCAGGGCACTGCCCGCCCTGGCAGCCACGCGGCTGGCCCAGAGGGCGCCGAGGACAGAGATGCCCGTCGTCTGGCCAAGGGTGCGGGTAATCGACAGCAGGCCCGAGGCGACGCCCAGCCGCTCTCGGGGCACGGCGCCCATCACGGCGCTGTTGTTGGGTGACTGGAAGATGCCGATGCCGATGCCCACGGGCAGGTATCGCAGGACATAGCCGGCGGAGGTCGTGTCCAGGCTAAGGGTGCTGACGGCGACAAAGCCGAGCACGATCATGGCCAGGCCAGCGACGGCGATGGGTCGCGTGCCCACCCGGTCGGAGAGGGCGCCCGAGAGCGGGGCGGTGATGCCCACGGCGACGGGCACCACGGCCAGGAGCAGGCCCACCGCCCGCGGCGAGTAGCCCATGACGTTCTCCAGGTAAAAGGGGATGAGGATGATGGTCCCCGACATGGAGATAAAGGTGGCAAAGCCGGTGAGCAGATTGACGTTAAAGAGCCGATTGCGAAACAGCCCGAGATCGATCATGGGCTGCGGGCTCTTCCATTCGACCAGGAGAAAGAAGATGAGCAGCACCAGCCAGGCGGTGGCCAGGAGCAGCACGGGCCGCTGGCCGAATCCTCCCTCCTGGCCCATGGTCATGGCCAGGAGTAGCGCCATCAGGCTGCCAAAGAGCAACATGGCCCCCACCCAGTCAAAGCGCTGCCCACCCACCGGCCGGCGCGCGGGCACAAAGTGGAGCACCATCCAGGTGCCGACGATGCCCACAGGCAAGTTGACGTAAAAGATCCAGTGCCAGGAGAGGGCGCCGATGATCAGCCCGCCGAGGACAGGGCCCAGGACGATGCCGATGGACACCATGGAGCCGCTGATTCCGAGGGCTTTGCCCCGCTCTGACGGCGGGAAGGCTTCTGTGACGATGGCCATGCCCAGGGCCATCAGCATGGCGGCCCCGATGGCTTGCAGGATCCGGAAGCCGATGAGCCAGCCGATGGTGGGCGATAGCCCGCACAGCACCGAGCCCAGGGTAAAGATGACGAACCCGGCGACGTACAGTGGCTTCTTGCCGATCATGTCGCCCAGGCGCCCGACGCTGAGCATCAATGTCGTCACCGTGAGGAGATAGGCCAGGACCACCCACTGCACGGCGGCAAACCCGGTGTCAAAGGCGCGCACCAGCGTGGGCAGCGCTACGTTTACGATGCTGCCATCGATGGTGGCCAGGATAATGCCCATGCCCACGGCAGCCATGACGTACCACTTGCGACTGTAATCAACTGCTTCCAACTGCTGCATCCCGTCTCCCATCCCGTTTGCTGCGCGCTCCATCATACCACACTTCAGCGACTTTGCGAACTCGGCCACTGCCTTGATCCAACGATTCCAACACACCCCCAACACAGTCCGGCGGTTGGGCTCGCCGGGCTGTGTTATACTGGACACGAACGCGCCCGGGGAAGCTGCTCCGCCTGCAACGGCGGCGCACAGGCCAGGTCCGGCACATACGGCGGCGATGGCCCGGCACCGTTCACGACGAGCTTCGGAGGCCTTGTGTACAAGAGGGCAAGAACAGGATTGTGCCTGGCGGCCGCTGCGGGCCTGATGCTCCTGTGGGGCGTATTGCTGCTGGCCGCCTGCGGCAGCGAGGACGGGGCGGCCCCCGCGCAGCCCCAGGACACCGCGACGGCGATGCCGACAGCGGTGGCCGAGACCGCTGCCCCACCAGCCGAGGCGCCGGCGGCCGGAGAGCCTGCCGGGATTCTGGCGGATGCCGGCCGGGAGGTGTTTGCCAGGGAGTGCGCCGAGTGCCACGGCGCCCAGGGGGAGGGTCTGGAGGGACCCGTCCTCATCGGCGAGAACACCAACCTGCCGGCCTTTGGCACGGCCGAGGGCCTTTACGAGTTTATCAGCCAGGGCATGCCCCTGGATGCGCCCGGCAGCCTGCCGGAGCAGGAGTACCTGGAGGTGCTGGCTTTCCTGCTGCTGGAAAACGCCAGGGTCGACGAGGACGCTCCCCTGGGCGTGGAAGGGCTGGACGAAATCGATCTCCAATAGAGCCAGGTCTGCGACCCTGGCTACCCCCCCTCTTCCCACATCGCCCCGGCTGCCCCGTGGTAGCCGGGGCGACCACGTCAGGCCCCGGTGCTGGCTTAGCTCTCGACGAGGGCCACGGTGATCACGGGCTTGCGCCGGGTTTCACGGTAGAAAAAGCTCGAGAGCGCCTGCTCCACCTTATCTTCCACGCTGTCAGCTGCCGTGCCGCGGCCGTTCTTGGCCGCCGAGCGCACCACCTCCCGGGCACGGGCCAGCAGATCGCCCGACCGGGGGGCGGCGACGAATCCGTGGGTGATGATGCGCGGCTCGCCCACCGCCTTGCCGGCCTTCCGGTCGTAGCGGGCCACGGCCGTTACAAAGCCGCTCTGCGCCAGGCCATCCCGCTGGGCGAGGACGGCGGGACCGACGTCGCCGACCCGGGACCCGTCCACGTAGACGTTCTCGCCGGGCAGGCGCTTGCCGATGTGCAGGCTGTCGTTCAGGGTGAGCGGGTAGCCGTTTTCGACTACGGCAATGTTCTCCTTGGGAATGCCCAGGTCGTTGGCCAGCCGGGCATGCTGTACCAGGTGGCGCAGCTCGCCGTGGACCGGCACAAAGAACCGGGGCCGCAGCGTCTGGATGAGGAGCCGGAGCTCATCCTGGCCGGCGTGGCCCGAGACGTGCACCTGCCGCAGCGGCGCGTAGTATACGTCGGCTCCCTTCTGGAAGAGGCGGTTGATCAGCCCACTGGTCAGCTCTTCGTTGCCCGGGATGGTGTGCGAAGAGAGCACGACCGTGTCACCGTCCTCGATGCGCATGGTACGGTGGGTGCCGGTTGCCAGGCGGTTCAGCACGGCCATGGGCTCGCCCTGAGAGCCGGTGGCCAGGATCAAGACCTTGTGTGGGGGCAGACGCCGGGCCTGTTCCAGGTCGACGAGCATGCCCTCGGGGATCTCCAGGTAGCCCAGCTCGCGGGCCACGCCCGTGTTGGCCACCATGCTGCGGCCGGCGATGGCCACCTTGCGCCCGTGGCGCCCGGCCACCTGCACCACCTGCTGGATGCGCGAGATGAGGGAGGCGAACGTGGCAATGATGATCCTGCCGGGCGCCTGGCTCACGATCTCGTCCAGGGCGTCATAGAGCACCGCCTCGGATGGCGTGCTGCCCGGCTGTTCGGCGTTGGTGCTGTCCGACAGCAGGGCCAGGACGCCGCGCCGTCCGAACTCGGCCAGCTTGTCCATGTCCGTCGGCCAGCCATCCACCGGCGTCGGATCCAGCTTAAAGTCGCCGCTGTGGACGACCAAACCCGCGGGCGTGGTAATGCCCAGGCCCACCGAGTCGGGGATGGAGTGGCAGACGTGGTACGGCTCGACGACAAAGGGGCCGATCTGGAGCCGGTCGCCGGCGGCATAAGTTTGCAGGCGGACGTGTTCCAGCATCCGCTCCTCGCGCAGCCGGACCTCAACGAGGCCGCGGGTGAGACGCGTGGCGTACACCGGGACGTCGATCTCGCGCAGCAAATGGGCCAGGGCCCCAATATGATCCAGGTGCCCGTGGGTCAGGAACACGGCGCGCACCCAGTCTTTTTTATCCCGAATGTACTCCCAGTCGGGCAACAGGTAATCGACGCCGGGCATGTCCGATTCAGGGAACATGATGCCCGCGTCGATGATAAGAATGTTGCGGCCATACTCAATGCAAGTCATATTCTTGCCTACTTCCCCGAGGCCGCCCAGGGGAACGATGCGAAGTTTCGCAGCCATTTCAGTTACTCCTATGTATTGTTGTCGGTGTGCCGGAACAGGACCGGAGGCAAAGGGGCCGGAATCGATGAGAAACGGATCCGCGATGCGCGTACTGTCGAACTACACCTCAATAATCTATTTAATGTCAGGACCAAAAGCAAGGAGGGTTGTTCATCAAAACACCCAGGCCAGTAAGCCTGGGTGCCGCTCAATTGTGACCAAACCAGATTCCTACTTGTTCCTACGAGCCCCATCGTAACACAATCGGCGCTGTTTGTCAAGGGCCAGATACCCTTGTGTTAGGGTAATCGCATTTGGAAGCGCTGGTGTATAATAGGGCTCGGGTTGAATCTAGAAAGGAAG
>MTKX01000034.1_pt1 | contig 12449 bp, 20 predicted proteins | sample 1042771 | NCBI WGS metagenome assembly MTKX01 (sample SAMN06212183, study PRJNA360534) | anaerobic digester metagenome | biome: Wastewater treatment plant; material: sludge; isolation source: anaerobic digester fed with sludge from wastewater treatment plant | place: Denmark: WWTP Randers ... | reverse complement strand
GGGTACAACTCCTCGAACAGGGCGCGGTCCACGTCGTGGCCGTTTACCTTGACCACGGACTGGCGCACCTTGACGTTGTACCCGGCGGCCATGAGTTGCTCGACGTTGCGTTTCAGATGGTTCATGGCGTCCTCCGTCTGGGGTTTAGTTCACCGGCTCGGGCTGGGCCTCGAGCCATCGTTGCGTCGTGGCAACCGTCCACTCGGCGAAAGCGTCGGGGTCCACGTACCAGCGTCCGCTGACGCGGACCACGGCGCCCGACTCCACGATGCCTGTTTTCTTTGCATTGAAAATGGCGTGCCGCAACGCACGCTCGGGGATATGCGATCCACGGCAAAATTGTCTCAAGGGCAAAATCTTCTGAATGTCCATTCGGTCCTCCAAAAACAAAAGGCCGGACCTGCTTTTCAGCAGGTCCGGCCGTGGTGTCCGTTGCCGGTCGTCCGTTATTTTTACCGCCACGGGACCGGGCGGTGACATTACTTTTTATCAGGATCTACGGGTGGAAGTATCCAGTACTCCGTCGCCCGTAGGGCTGCGTTGAGGACATTGCCACGCTTGCGCATGGCGTCCTCAAGTCGTCGCCGACATGAGGCGACGGTTTCAACCGATGCAGGCCATGCTTTCGCTGGCCCGCTGGTGTATGGTTTACTCTTGGAGTAAACCAAAACTCGTACCGCTGGGTGGTATTCCACCACCCACCAAGGCCAAGTGTTGGTGGGGATGTCGTTATTCAAGCCACACCCCAATTTCCCGCCGCCACAGCGGGATGAGGGTCGATAACGCCCAAAGTTCTGGGGCGATGGTGCTGCCGTCGTCGGTGTGGCCATTTACGGCCAATGGGTAATCGGCGGCGATGTCGCCGCATTCCTGACAGACCGCCGACCGAACGACGTCGCGCAGAAGCGCGAAGTCGCCGCCGCTGTCAGCGGCGAGCCATCGACCGCTGCCCATCAGCAGCGGTTCACCGTTATTGCGTTTCGCAACAACAGGAAACTCGGACCGCTGGAGCGATCCGATATTCAACGATTCAAGTATCGCCCATCGGGCGATACTCTCAAATTCCTGCTCACATATGAGCAGGAACGCCAGGATGCGCTGGCGCTGGCGGGGAATCATCGGCAAGAGATCCTTGCCGATGTTGTTGGCGGGGTTTCCCCCAAGAAGGTGCATAATGGCTCTGAGATACATGGTTAACATCTTTCCTCCATTGCTCCTGTGTGCCGATTGGTCACACCGCCTGCCGCTGGCCGCTGGGAGCTGTGGATTATTGCGGCAATATTTTTTTAAATTGACAAACAACCTTCGCAGGTCTTTTAATAGCGGTTGCTGGTTGTCACAAACCGCCATGTCTGACCGCAACGTCATTATAGTTTGCTAACTAATCGTTTGTCAACAGTTATTTTTGACTTTTTTGCATTTTTCTGGGTGGTGGTGAAACGTATGACAGATCAAGATGAATTTGTGCAAAAAACTTCAGCCAAAAATCGGGGCGCTGGCCGGAGCCGGTGGTATCATATCCATGTAAACTCCTTTTCGCCCGGCTCCGGCGTCCTCCGGCCGGGTTTTTTGTTGGCCGCCGGCATCATAGTCCTGGGCGTGCTTGTCGCCGTCCGGATCCGCGACGATGACACGGCGCTGCGCCTGGGTGCGATGGACGCCTACTGCGAGGCCGTGTCGCCGGGACTCTGCGCCGAGCTGGACCGCTGGGCCACCGAAAACAACTGGCCGACGTGGCTGTGCGGGCCGGAGTGTTTGACCAGAAATAAATACTCATCGCGTTTAGTATTTCGCGCATATCCGCGCAAGTGCCATCACGGCAACCATTTATATACGCCATCACCATAAGCGTTTGACACAAAAACGTGCATAGAATTGTGTCGGCAGCATGAAAACCCGGGGTGCCGGTTCGGGTTTTCAACATTCGTTGAAACGGGTCCGCTGGCTGAACGGATCACCGGACGATACGTTTTGCGAGCGAAAAAGATACCCCGGGGTCGTTTTTGTTGTCACGATTTGCCCGTCTCGTTTCCATTTATGATAGGAGGAAAACATGAAACACAAACTTGTGATAACGATCAACATCACAACCCGGGCGGGCGCGATGGTGCCCATCGCGGTGAGCGCCAACCAGGAGCTTGCGCGGACGGTGGTCCACGCCATCAGGGATGAAATGCTCGAGCTGGCGGCCAAGACAGCCGACGGCGTTATTCGCGATCTTGCGGATACGGAATCCGAACGGCTATTAAAACTAATTCAGAAGGGTTTTGTAGGACAAAATCCCGTATAGGGTGGAGGTACACAAAATGCAAAACAAAATATCCGTGCATCTCGTGACTGAATCCGACGGCCGCCTGCAATCACTGGCCCAAAGTGATGACGCCGGACTGGTCGTTTATGTGGCGGCCGAGCTGGTCCGCGAACTCGAGGGCGGCCAACGGCGAGGCGTGGCGGCCGAACTCGCCAAGGCAGACGCTCGCGTGATCAAGCGCCTCGTGCCAGATGCTTTCAATCGTAAGAAAAAATAAAGATACCCGGGCCTCTTAGTGGCCCGGGCTGTCAAACGGAGGGCGAGATTCGGCAGTCAGTCCTTCGTTAAACCTGGGAACAGCTTCAGACCTTGCCGCAGGTCGTCGAACAGGTAGAACCCGTCGTCGGGCGTCAGGATGGCGCACGGACACGACGGGGTGCCGTCGTCGAACCCGTGACGCACGGCGTGGTCGCTGTGGATCTCGTAGCTGCCGGGCCGGATGGCGCCCCGGCGCTGGCGCTTCCAGTGGAACACACCGCTGGCGGCGGTGTGGTTGTGGCCGATGACGCCGATGTCGAACTCGTCCTGGCCGCGCTCAAGCATCCGCTGGACGGCGTGTAGCGGGTTGAGGCTGGAGTTGTAGCGGTACTTGTGCACCACCAGGATCCTGTACTCGGAGTCGCCGACGTGCAGGGTCAGGTGCAGGCGGCTCGGCGCGTAGATGACGCCGCGATGGCCGAACACCATCTGCAGCACGTCCACGCCGGCCGTCTCCAGCGTCCAGTCGTCGTGGTTGCCGCTCACCACGCCGATGTACGTGTGGCCGGCGATGTCCAGCAGGTGTTCGAGCAGCATGATCTCGCGGGTCGGCCGGCTGTCGCTGGACAGAACGTGGCCGCGGTGCTTGATGGCGTTGTCGAACACGTCGCCGCCGTTGACCTGGTAGCACCGCGGGATGGATGCGATCAACTGCTGATCGGCCAGGATGCGCCGGTGGTCGGTCCCGGGCGCGCCGAGGTGCAGGTCGCTCGGAAAGCACAGGGCGATGGGGGCATCGTCGTCAAAGTACAGGTGGCGGTAGGTGGTGGCCCGGCGCTCGCGCAGGGTGCGCTCGGAGATGGCCACTTGCATGGTCCACAGCGCCTCGCCGTCGAGCCGATCCGCATCGTCGCGCTGCGGGTGGGTGGATACGCCGGCGGCCGGGCCGGCCGGTACGAGCAGGGCCGCCTTGATCTGCCGTGACAATGCGCGGCTCTCCTGCTGTTTGATGCCGAACTGTTTCTCGATGACGCAGCGGCCGGGCAGGGCGCCGTGGCGGTTGAAGAACTCTCGGGCCCACTGGATGATCGTGTCGTCAGCCACGGCGCCGGAAGTATGTTTGGCGCTCATTCGGTACAGGCTCCCCGGGTGCCCGGCCCGGTCACATGAAAGCCGCTTTCACTTTGTCCGCGAAGTCGTCGTCGTCCAGGTTGTCTCTGTCGCGGATGGCCTCGTAGGCCCACTTGAGCAGCAGGTCGATGATGGTGCCGTCATACGCCTCGAGCAGGGCGCCGGCCGGCACCACGCCCCACACCGTGCCGCTGAACTCGAACAGCGCGTCCAGCGCCTTGCTGCCGACGTGGATGGCGTCCTCGGCCGACAGGCCGTTGATGCGCTCCCACTCCACCGCCTCGGCCACCGCCTGCGCGATGCGGAACAGGTTCTCGGCTTTTTTGAGAAAGCCGTCCGACTGCTGGAACACCTCAACGGCCGCGATGACGTGCCGGATGTCCACGCCGAACTCCTTGAGCACCTCCAGCATGGCCTCGGGATTGAACTTGATGTCGATCCCCATGTTAGTCTACCTCCTCTTTTGGTTTTTGGTTCGTCACATCGACCCGGATGATGTGGTGCAACTGCCCCAGCACCCGGGCGCACGGATCGCAAAAGTTGCCCCGCATGATCGTGCCGTCCAGCACTTGAAACGTGATGGAGTACACGGGCGGGTTGATGCAGTCGCCGTACTCGCACATGTTAGTTTTGAGTTGTGTCGCCATGAGCCTCCCAGTATATTTCGGCCGGCCACTCGGCCAGCCATTGGTTCTCCAGGATGACCGACGCCAGGAACCGGCACAGCAGCCCCAGCTCCTTGTGCCCGGCATCATCGGCCGGTGACACGCGCTCAAAGCCCAGCTCGTGGGCGATGATCTCGGATGTTTCGTGCAGGATGGCCTCGAGCATCATGTTCGGCGGGATCGTGCCATCCACCCAGATGGCCCGATGCTGAATGTTCCAATACGCCACGAAATACCCGTCGCCAGGCTCCATCGGCGACGTCTCGCGGATCACGGCCGCCAGCTTCTCCGGCGGCACGAACTCGACGCGCCAGTCGTGGCCCAGCAGGTGGATGGTGCGCGGCACTCTCATGGGATCACCTGTACGTCATGCACCCTGGCGCTGATCGCCCACGGCGTGATGATCTCACCGAACCCGTACAGGACAATATTCAGGATCTGCTTCAGCCGGTCCCACCCGCTCGGCCGGACCAGTTTGTCGGTGTAATGCTGCGCCAGCTCGGCCCCGCTATGCGTGATCTGGGCCACGTAACACGTCGCCTGCTCGCCGTTCTCCATCGTCAGGCGCACCTGCTGCAATATGATCGGGATNNCGGCCGTCCAGCGTCCGGATCGCCTCGGCCGCCGCCGGCAGCACGCCGAAGTCCGGATCGTTCAAGCTAATGTCGGTGTTGCGCACCAGCACCCGCGCATCAGTCACCAGCCCGTCCACGTTGTCCAGGGTGACTCCGGCCCTGACGTTGATCGTGTCCAGCGACTTGGCCAGCCCGGCGTTGAGCGTCTCCACCGTGCCGAACGTCGCCGCCTGGAGCTGGCGTTGCAGCTCCTGGTTGTGCGTGACGGCTCGGCGCAGGTCCACGGCGATGCCCCGGTAGCTGTTCATGGTCTTGTTCGCCTGCTGGATGGCCGCCCGGGCCTCCACCGCCGTCTGGTGCGCCTCAACCGCCAAAACTATAACCAGCACTGTAGATGCGGCCAGAAAAACGCTTAAAACGGCCAGGGCGATGTTTTTCACCATATCTCCACCCGTTAGGCGGGTGCGTGCCAAAAACGCGCCTGCGGCCAACGTGGCGCGAATGCGGGCCGGTTTACGCCGCCCCGTTGCCCCGCTCGATGGTGCCGATGATGTGCATCATCTCCTCGTATGGCGGCACCACGATGCACAGGATCCTGGTGTTGGGCACGGCGCCGGTCAGCACGATGTACTGCCCCTCTAGGCTGTGCGCCACGATGTCATCACCGGTGCCGTCGGCCGTGCTGCCGTGCGCGAGCATGGTTTTCTCGATGATGAGCTCGTTTGTGTCGGCTGCGTACACCTGGGCGCGGGCCTTGCCGTACAGAACGAAAAATATCTCATTGTTTTTTACGTTACGGTATGTGACGGCATGATCTCCGAGCGTTGAATAAAACACCTCGAAGTGTCGGCTGCTCACGACGGTGAGCGGCTTCAGCGCCTCGAGCCTGTTCTCGTCAACCACCGAGCGTGGATGCACCCGCAGGGACGGCCGTGCCGTGACGCGCCGGCGCAGCTCCTTGCCCAGGAACAGGTAGGCGATGAACCAGACACCCAGCGCGACAATGACCTGAACAAAGAACTCCATCATGGCCGTTACTCCTTGCGCCGGTTCTGCAGGCACTCGTACAGGGCGGCCTTGATGGCGTCAGGCAGCGCGTCGATGGCGCTGTGCAGTTGGGTGATCTCCTTCACCTGATCGCCCATCTGATCGGCGATGCCCTCCATCCGCTCAGCGAACGTGTTGAGAATATAACGCAACAGAAAATACGCCAGCGCCGCAAACGGTCCCTGCTGCACGATGGCCGTGGCCGCCGCCGTCAAAACATTATCCATGTTGACTCCCCTTGCGGACTATCACTCGAACTTGGCGCAGTATGTCAGATAGCCCGTGCCGTCGGTGGTCAGGTACAGATAGTCCAGCGGCGCATCGGCGCTCATCAGGATGCTGCCGGCAAACACCGCCCCGGGCGGGAAAAAGTCGTCGATATAAAACGCGCTGATGCCGTATGGCGGGATGTACCGCTCGATGAACAGCAGGCCGCCGGGCGCCACCGCCTGGCCCGTGGTCGAATGGAACGCCAGCGTTGCCGTAGCGGGCTGGTCCGTCGGGTTGTGCAGCGCAATGGATGTTTGCCACAGGTCGTTACACACCGCCCACGGCACCGATGCCACCCACTCCGTGGGCACCACGGGCGCGTCCTCGGCAAACACCCACTCAAACTCGCCGCTGGTGGCCAGCACCGTTTGGTACACGTTTTCGATGTCCACCCGCAGGTTCCAAACCCCGGCCAGCTTGTCTGGCTTTGCCACCCAGAACACGCGATCAAAAGTGAATCCGTAGGTTGGCACGTAGAGCAACATGTTGTCGAACTGCGGCAACTCGTTGCCGATGGCGTGCCCCTTGGCGAAATACACCCGGATGGCCGCCTGGCCATAGTACGGATACCAGTCCGGGATGCTCATGTTGATGTAGAGCCGCCGGTGGTTGCCGTAGTCCACGTCGTAGATGTTCGCAACGCTAAACCACTCGATGGCGCACGCCGGTGTGACCAGCATGGCCAGCACCAGCACGAAACCGAAAAATTTTTTAAGTTTCATGGCCGTCACCCCTCCCCCGGTTTTATTCATTCTGGCCGGGCAGGTCGAAGCCAACCGGCCAGCGGTAGCTCAGCACGCTGGAGCGCCGAAACGTGGCGATGTTCACAGCGTCTGACTGGTTGCCGCCCAACACCCGGATGTGGTTGTCACCCAGGCTGGCGACGAAGAACCCGACGTGGCCGGCGCCCGGGTTTTTGCCGCGCTTCATCACCACGATACATCCATACACCGGAGTGCTCAGCGGCCGGCCCCATGTCATCCAGGAGCGCGCCGCCGCGCTGCCGGTGCCCTTGATGCCGGCCTGCTTTACGACCCAGTTTGCGAACGAGCTGCACCACGGCACCTCATCGCTGGTGGCCTTGAGTGACGTGGCCTGGTGATACTCCACGATGCGCGGGTTGTGGCCGTCTCCAGGGATCTCCTTGGTGCCCACCTCGTCAAACGCCACCGCCAGCCAGGCGGGCACCTCGCGGATGTTCTGACCCGGTGCGTTCATTCGAGCACCTCCGTCTCCCGCGGCCGGTCACACGGGTTGCAGCGGCCGTAGTTCTGGCACTCGAGCACCTGCGCGTCGCTGATCCATCCGTCGAATACGTTGCCGATGACGCCCCAGTCGGCCCGCTCGTACATCGCCGCATGACAGAAGTACACGTCGCCGTTCGGGGCGATTGGCGTGTAAATGGTACGGTGGCAGCGAGCCCGGCGCGGCGGCTTCGTCAGGTCGCACGCCGGCTGCTCGCCGGGGTATGTGTCCAGCACGCCTCTCGGCTCGTCGTGCCACCAGCCGTCGTAATTCTGCACAAACGCGACAATGCCGGCGTTGGTGAGCTGCCGGGCGAACCAGTCAGCGGCCACGCCCAGGCCGGGCCATGAGATGGTGTGCGCCCGCACGTTATGCCCGGCCGCCTTGAGCTGCATGGCCGTTTCCATGATCTCCGGCAGGGTGATGTCGCTCGGGTGAAACGACAGGTCGATGATGAAGTCGGGCCGTGGCGCGGTGCCGAGCAGCACCTTGCGGGCCCGCTCGGTGCCGTTGCACCCCAGCGCTATCTTCCAATCGTTCGGCCACTTGGCGTCGCTTGGCGCGATGGCGGCGATCATGTCCGCGAATCCAGGCCGCAGGGTCGGCTCGCCGCCGTTAAGCACGATGTGCGTGACATCCTCCAGGTTGTTCAGCGCCTCGGCCCACTCGGCGCACTCCCGGTGCGGGTAACCGAAATTCCACCCCGGCGTGGACTTGGTGATGCAGTACGGACACCTGAAGTCGCACGCCAGGGTGATGAACGGGTTGCAGGTGTCGGAGCCGAATTTCATGGTCACTCCCTCCAGGCGTGAATGTAAAAGTCTCCGAACTCGTTGGAGCGGCCCTGGTACACCGTGAAGCCGTTATCTCGCAGGCGCTCGATCCAAGTTTCCTTGAACGTCGGGTCGTGGTCCACCACCCAATGGTGGTATTGCATGGCCAGCTTGCGGATCTTGGACAGGTTGGCGTCGGACAGCCCGCGCACCACCAGGTACTCGCTGGCGTTGGCGTCCACCTTCCAGTAGTCGATATGGTCCAGGCCGAGCATCAGCATGGCCGTGTCCATCGTCCACGTTTCGCACAGCCGGAACGGATGGCCCACGCCGCGATCCACAAACCCGTGCTGTGAAACCGTCTCGCTCTCGTAAAACGGCAGGCGGCCGTCCGTGTCGGTGATGCCGGCGTTGATGATCTGCACGTGGCACATGGGCATCCCGTTGAGCAGGGCGTGGCGCTTGATGTTGTCCTGGGCGCACTCCCAGTTGGCCACGTTCGGCTCGAAGGCAACCACCTGCTCGGCGCCACGCCGGATGGCGTAAATGCTCCACAGGCCGATGTTGCACCCCAGGTCGAACACCACATCGCCAGGCTCCACCTTGCACGGGCCGTGCTCGTACAGCTCGTCGCCGTGCGGCCCGAAGAATCGGGCCAGCCGCCACTTGATGTCCACGTTCTCGATCTCGGTGTGGTCGCAATATCGGTACACGACCTCGCCGTTCTCGACACCCTTGATCCACCGTAACAGCACTATGCTACCTCCACGCAAAGATCATGCTTTGCTGACCGCCCGGGTTGTCCCGCTCCAGCACGTTGGGATACAAACCAGACAGCCGCTGTATGAGCCGGTCGTGATATCCGGGATAGTAGTCATCGACGAAGCGATGGTACTCCATCCCGATCTTGCGGATCTTGCCAAAGATGATATCGTGCGCCCCGTCGAACACGGCCACCTCGCCGCCTTCGCAGTCAATTTTTAGGTAGTCCACGTGGTCGATGGCGCACGTCTCGATGATGCGGCCCAGCGTGGTGCCGATCACCGTGATCGGGACATCGCCCCGCTGGAGGTCGATCAGCGTGTGGCCACCCAGGCATGACGTGCGGAACAGCACCACCGGGCCGGGCTGGNNAGCTGTGCAGGTCCGGCTCGAACGCCACGATGCGGGCCGCGCCCTGCTCGCACGCCCACCGGCTCCACATGCCGATGCTGGCGCCGATGTCGATGCACACGTCGCCCGGCTCCACCGTCACGTTCGACGCCGTGTAGTTCTCCATCTCGTAGATCTCGCGGATCTGCTCGCTCCACCCGCCGACGGTTTCGTCCGTGTCGATGAGCACCGGGTCGGGAATGTCGGGCACCCACAATTTCATCGCGTCACACTCCTCCGTTTATCTGACCAGCGGCGTCCTGTCGAACGCCCACATCATGTCGCTGTATCCGTTGCCCGATGCGGCCGTGGAAAGCACCCGGGCGTAGATCGTCACCGGGTACGTGGCGCTGTTCGTCCAGCTCGTCACGTATTCGTGCCACGTGCCATCGGACGTACCGATCTGCTGCCACTCGCCGGTGCCCGTGCCCGTGACGAGCGGGTCGGCCGTGGGCAGGACGAGCTGCGCCTTGATCTCCACGCCGGCGTCGGCCTTTAGCCACACGCGAAAGCGTAGTTGGCGGCCAGCGTCCACCACGATCTCGCGCTGATACCATCCCGGGTACGTGGCCGACTCGCACACGGTCTGATAGCTGCGAACGCGGCCCGTCGGCGGTGATGTGGCTGTGGATGAGGTTATGCCGCCACGGGTCCAGGCGCGGAAGGCGCCGGCGGTGGCGTCGTGGTCGAAGGATTCTAAATAACCGGAATTATTGGCAGACAGGTTGTATGCGTAATTCTCCACAGTATCAGACAACAACGCAGTGGTCAGCCGTCCCGCACAATTCGCGGTATCGTATTGGCTGGAATGTATGTTTATGTTTGCGCCGTCTGTGCCAGAAAAATATAGTCCGTACTGGCACGCGCATATAATTGCCGATGATGCTTTTATTTCGCTTGTGTAAGATATTCCGAATTGACAGCCGATAATTTTAGAATTATTAAGCGTTGAACCCGCGCAATACTGAATGGCGTATGTACACCCTAAAACAATACCCGAAATTATATCTCTCGGGTTTTGGTAAAACGCTTGACCGCAACCGATAACGGTGCCGGTAAAAATTGATCCATATCCGGCTGCAATTGCTTGGGCGCAACCGGAAACGAGGCCGCGAATTTCTGCGTAATACGGACGGATTGGCTGGCCGGAACCAGATACTACTGATTCTGCGGTGAATATAGCACCATACGATAAGTTACAAATCGTTGATATTCCGGTTGCTATGCCCGAAAACGTGGCAGATGTGCAATTGAATATCGGGCTTCCAAAACCCGACGCAACACCGGAAAACGTAATTATGGCACATTGATACTGGTGGGGAGTGCTGCTATTACCACCGACAGATGCGCATCTGAGCACGTGTCCCGTGCCTCGATAAATGATGCCGTTTGGAATATTTGTACTTGAAGATTGTATCGTTACGTTTCGGCTTGTTAAGATCACCAAGCTGCTGGAATGTTTCAACGCAGTCAGCCCGGCAGATACGGTCACGCTTCCCGACGCCACCGATGAAATTGTCCGCGCCTCGGAATTGGCCGCCCGCGCCACGTTGTCAATGTTCACCGTCGCCCCGGCGCGGGTCCACTCCGCATCGGCGCTCACGTCCTGGTCCACTTCGAGCACGGTCTGCGCCGCCGCCTCGGCCGTCTCGGGGCACACGTACCCGCCGCTGGTGTAGGTGGTGAAATAGGTGGAGTCGATTTCAACATCCGCGTCGTATGCCCGCAGCGTGAACGTGTCGGCGGTCAGAACAGTCTTGACCCTCACCCGCAGATTGTTCAGCTCCACCATGCCACCGACGTTCACCAGATAAATGATGTCGCCGCCGCTCTTGCCGTGGCCGACGCAGGTAACGGTGCACGGGTTGGCCTTGCTGATGCCGGTGATGGCTTTCGGCGTCGCGCTGATGAGCCGCAAATACTTTACCGGCGGGTCGTAGCAGTAGAACTTGCATGTGAGCGTATTCGACGCGCCGCCGTCGATGCTGTAATTGCCGTTCATGTAAATGGTGAACGTGCAGTTGGACGGGTACGCGGTTCCGGCCGTCCCCGCTCGCAACTCGGCTCCGGCACCCGACGCCGTGATATTGCCAGCCATCTTGAGGTAGTACGCACCGGCCGAAGTGGATGCGGTCAGCGTGGAATTAGCTCCAAGCGTCAGCCCGGCGATGCCGGCCGCGAATCCGCTCTGATCCACATTGAACACGATGGCGTGGCCGTCGGCGATGACTACGGCATCCCCATTCGCGGGTACTGAGCCGCCTACCCAGGTCGCGCCAGTGCCCCAATTACCGCTACCGGCCGATGTGATCGTTCCCATGCCCTACCCCCTCAACGGTTCCGTCAGCGCCTTCAACTCGGCCAGCAGCGGCGAGTGCGCCAGCACATCGGCCTGCTGTTCGTCCGTCAGTCCGCCCCACGCCGCCAGCGTGTCACCGTAATGAGCCTTTAAATCGGCCATGGCGGCCCGAAGCTGCTTCTCCTTGCCGGGAGTCAGCTTGATGCTCTTGCGCGGCTTGTCGGCCATCGTGGGCGCATTGTTGGCCTTTTTATCCGATGACGGTGCCATCTTCGGCCTCCACCTTCAGCGTCGTTTCCACCGGCAGCTCCAGCGTCGTCTCAACCGGCAGCTCCAGCGCCGCCGCCAACGCCTCGACATCGGCCTCGCTCGGCTGCGCGGCGAACGTCAGCGTGGCCTTCATGCCGCCGTCCAGCTCCACCAGCGCGCACCAGTCCGACTCGGTTTGGTAAATGGTGATGATCCTCACGACAGCACCCCCCGGAAGTTGGCCGTCAGGTCAGCCCCACCGGCCGATGTCGCCAGCACCGCCGTCATCGTCTCCCCGCCTGTGAGCGTCACCGGCAGGCCGCTTGCCGTCGCCGTGGTGCCGCCAGGCGCCCACGTCAGCACCGCCGACGCCACGCCGCTCTTGTTCAGCGTCAACGTCATGGCCCCAGTCGGCCCAGTCACCACCACGCCCGCCGCCGCCGTGATGCTGCCGGCCGCCGCCACCCAGGTACATAGCGTTCCGTCCACCAGCGCCCCCGGCTCGTCCAGCGCGAACACCTGCGGCGTATCACC
>MTKX01028251.1_pt1 | contig 12464 bp, 13 predicted proteins | sample 1042771 | NCBI WGS metagenome assembly MTKX01 (sample SAMN06212183, study PRJNA360534) | anaerobic digester metagenome | biome: Wastewater treatment plant; material: sludge; isolation source: anaerobic digester fed with sludge from wastewater treatment plant | place: Denmark: WWTP Randers ... | reverse complement strand
CCTGTTGAGTGTGCGTAATGCGATATGGAAATATTTGTGGGAATTGTTCTGTTGTTCGCTTTCAGTGCAGCTGGGCACGACCTGGCTGGTGGCAGGTACCTTTGGCGTGATTCCGCTATACGGCTTGCTTTGTAATTTTTTTGTCGTTCCTTTCAGTGCAGTGATCCTGTACGGCTTTTTATTGTACCTGGTGGCCATGGGTGTGCATGCCGTGGCCGGATTGTGGGGATTGCCCGTTCTGACTTTGGAAAACGTTCTGAAAACGGTGAACCTTCTGTTGCACTACCTGGCCGGGATACTGGATAAGGCCGTATCGCTTTTCTCCGGTCTTCCGTATACCCCCATACGTTACCAGCCCGATTTCATTGAACAGTTCCTGATGCTATGGTGTACGNNATTGAAGGGGTGAACCAGATTTGTTTATCTTTGCAGTCATGGGAGGTTTTTTTGGAATCATATCTAAATCGCCTTGCGCTAACACTCTTTTTTATGGTACTGATTACCATTCCCATATGGGTACAAAGAGGGCGGGACTTGCAACCATGAACGAGCAGGGCATCATCAAGCGGAGCATCCACAGGATTGAGAACAGTTATTTCAGGAACAAGTTTGAAGACGAATTAGGAGAATTTTCGGGCAACAAAGGAATTGGTGTCATAAGCGATAACGATCCCCAGCCCATAGTATTGCGCTCTCATCTTGGAACATTTGCCATTGTTACCATTGGAAAAATAAACAACCTGGAAGAATTGGGCAACGAGTTGCTTTCCAGGGGTATTAATTTTTCTGAACTCAGTTCTGGTCAGATCAATCCCACCGAGGTGGTGGGACACCTGATAACCCTGGAACAGTCTTTTGCCGACGGGATCCGTCATGTGCAGGATAAGGTGCGCGGAAGTTGCAGCTTGCTGCTCATGACACAGGATGGGATCATTGCCGCAAGGGACCGTTACGGGCGCACTCCTGTTGTCGTTGGAGTCCGCTGTGGCCAGGAGGGCACTGCCATTGCCTTTGCCAGTGAAAGCTGCAGTTTTCCGAACCTGGACCTGCAGCTGGAGAGGTTCCTGGGGCCCGGTGAAGCCGTCATGGCGCAGGCCGGTTCTCTGGAAGAAACTGACTTGAACTCTTCTCTTTCACTGAAGCAGCTGCTTCCGCCCCGCGAAAAGTTGCAGATCTGCACTTTTCTCTGGGTGTATTACGGATTTCCCACCTCGGCCTATGAAGGGATCAATGTGGAGGAAGTGCGTTTCCGTAACGGCGAGCTGATGGNNGGTTACGCAGTGGGGAAAGGAGTGCCTTACAGGCAGGCTGTCGCGAAATATACCCCCACATGGCCCCGGAGTTTTATGCCGGCCGATAAGGAGCGACGGGCCCTGGTGGCCAGGATGAAATTATTGCCCAATGCCGATGTCATTCGCGGTACGCGGCTTGTTTGCTGTGACGACTCCATTGTCAGGGGTACACAATTGAAAAACAATGTGGGTGTCTTTCTTCGCAACGGGGTGAAGGAGATCCATGTACGGATCTCGTGTCCGCCACTCCTCTTTAGGTGTCCGTACCTGCATTTCACGTCTGCCCGTTCCGATACGGAACTGATAACACGTCGTATCATTTTGGCTCAGAAGTCTGACAATCTGAATCCTTACATTGATCCGGAAACACCGGAGCATGTGGCAATGGTAGAAGGAATCCGCCGGGAAATGAACTTTACATCGTTGAGATTCAACAGTATAAACAACATGATTACTTCTATTGGCTTGCCCAAGGAAAAATTATGTACGTACTGTTTTGACGGGTCAGGTTGCGGGAAATGAAAATAATGTTATATTTGAATTACATTTAACCTAACAAATCATCCCTTATTCCATGAACATTTTTGTTTCCAGCCTTAGTTTCAAGGCAAAAAAAGAAGACCTGATTGAACTTTTCGGTCCTTTTGGAGAAGTTGTATCAGCCCGCATTATCCTTAACAAGGAGACCCGTCGTTCCCGTGGTTATGGCTTTGTTGAGATGGCCAATGATGAAGAAGCTCTTGCAGCTATAAAAGCGTTGAATGGTACTGAACATATGGGCAGAACCATAAATGTGGCAGTTGCCAATGAACGTCCTGCAGCTACCCCGCCCCAGGAAATATAGCTATATCTCTGAAGTTGTAAAAAAAGCTGACCTTAAAGTCAGCTTTTTTTTTAAGTAGCGGGAACAAACAACTGGAGTATTCCCAGGATTGCTGTCAGGATTGATATGACCAGCGACAGCCACATGATTACTTCACCAAAGTCCATAATAAAAATTCTATTGTAGTGTTAGTGTGATTTAATGTAAAGATACAAAAAAAAATACAATAGCTGCATACTCTGATAAAAAAAGCCATCCCGAAGGATGGCTTTTTAAGGAAAATAACATTCGAATCGATAATGTAATTATACGGTAAAAATGCTCATGATCCATTGGATGAAAGCCTGGAACCACTCTGCAATTTGAGCAAAGAGGTTGGTGATGATTTCAATAATTTGATCCATAGTACTAAGGTGTTAATTACGGAACAAAATTAACTATTCTTTGCAAATATCCAACTCTTTGAACAAATATTCCGCTTTTCCGATCTTTTCCATCACAAAAAGCACATAACGGATATCTACAGATATATTGCGGCAAACAGACGGGTCAAATTCAATGTCGCTCATGGTACCCTCCCATACACGGTCAAAATTCAGACCCAGCAGGTGCCCGTCCGCATTGAGGACAGGCGAACCGGAATTTCCGCCACTGGTGTGGTTTGTAGCTATGAAACATACAGGAACGGTTCCGTTTGAGGACCAGTGTCCAAAATCCCGTACAGTATATATGTCCCGCAGGGATTGAGGAATGTCGTAGTCGAAGATGTTTGGGTCGTCTTTTTGCATGATCCCATCTATGGTGCTGACAGGCAGATACATGACGGCGTCTGCGGGACTGTATCCCTGCACCGTTCCATACGTGACACGAAGGGTGGAATTGGCATCGGGGTAGAAGATCCGGTCGCTGTCAAATTCCATGATGGCCTGAATCCAGGTACGATACAGAAGGTTCAGCTCACGGTTGATCTCAGTGATCTGCGGCTGGATGGCAGTACGGTTCTTTTCCACAAAGGGGCTGACCAGGCGGAAGGCAGGATCCTCGCGGATCAGGCTCAGGGCTTGTGCAGAGTCTTTGGCCAGCAGCTCCATGGTTTTTTGACGGTCGGTCAAAGCCGAGGTGTTGTACAGGCTGGCAGCCAGCTGTGCGAAGTCTGTGGCAGTGGTCAGCTGGTCGAAGTCCCCGGCAGCAGCAAGAGGCTGGCCTTCAGGTGCATCGCCGGGAAGCAGGTGGGCGATGGGTTCCATGAGGCGGTAGAATTCGGTGAATAGCAGCTCAAAGATTTCCCGGTCTATTGGCAGGAAGTAATCCTTGAAGAAATCACGGGCGACTTCGGCTGCGCGGGCGGTTCCTTTGCGCACAAGGGTGCTTTCCAGGTTGCTGGCAAAACGCAGCAGTTCCACGGCCATGACCGCCTCGGTATACATCTCGGAAGCAAACATATAAGGTNNCAATAAAGTTCTTTCATGGCGGGGATCAGGTTGATGTATTCCTGACGGCCCGAGTCCACTGCCCACTGCTGGAAACGACGTTCAAAGTCCTGTTTTTTGGCTATGGTGCCGGCATTGATGCTACCCCGGGTTTCGCCCTGCCACTTTTTCCAGGAATTGGATACCCCTGCATTTATACTGGAATACTGGATGCGGACCGCGGGATCTTTGGCCTGTTCTCTGTTCATGACATCCAGACGAAGGGTGCGCAGGCGGATCTTTTGCGGGTTGGAGTGGTTGACCAGGTAGTCAACAGCGGGAGAGAGCACGTATTGCTGTGTGCGTCCGGGATAGCCGTAAACCATGGTGAAATCGCCCGGTTGCACGCCTTTAGCCGAAATGGTCAGGTGGTGGCGCGGACGGTAAGGCACGTTGTCGGGACTGTAATCCGCCGGCTGGTTGTCGGGACCTGCATAAATGCGGAACAGTGAAAAATCGCCCGTATGGCGCGGCCACATCCAATTGTCTGTGTCGCCGCCGAATTTGCCTATGGAAGAGGGCGGGGCACCCACCAGGCGCACGTCGCGGAATGTCTCGTTAAGGTACAGGAAATATTGGTTTCCGTAATAGGCGGGAGTAATCCGGACCGAGTAGAATTTGCGGTCCAGGCCCTGGAGTGTTTGTTCGCTGATGGTTTTGATGTTGGCATCTATCAGACCCTGGCGTTCCACTTCGCTCATTTGGGCGGTCACCCCTTCGAGCACTTGTTGCGTCACATCTTCCATTTTACGCAGGAATGTGACTGTGAGGGTTTTGTTGGGCAGTTCCTCCTGCCTGGTACGGGCCCAGAAACCGTCTTTCAGGTAATCATGTTCCACCGTGCTGTGGGACTGTATCTGTCCGTAACCGCAATGGTGGTTTGTTATGAGCAATCCCTCTGCCGAGATGACCTCCCCGGTGCATCCGCCTCCGAAATGCACGATCGCATCTTTAAGACAGGCTCGGTTCATGCTGTAAATGTCCTCTGCCGCAAGACGGGAACCGAGTTCCTTCATTTGCGGGATTTTTTGATGAATGAGCATGGGAAGCCACATGCCTTCATCGGCACGAATGGGAAGTGCCTGGGAGAGCAGCACCAGAAAGAAAAAGCAAGTGCGGAAAAAATTCTTGAACATATTGATTCACTGTTTATTGGGTGATATTATCGTGGTTGGGATGCATTTTACCGAAGTTTTTTTCCAGCACGCAGCACTGCAGGGGGCAAATAAATGGCCCTGTAAAGCATGTGGTTGGTCAGGGAGTGGTAATGCATGACGGAACTGAAAGGACGCAATGCATGGCGGGTCCATTGTCTCATGCTGTAGTAATCCTGGTGGGACTGTTCGTAGAGCAGGTCCAGGAACCAGGCCGCCGTGAAAAAGATGAACGCTTCCTGCAATGTCAGCAGCGGGCGTTCCTTTGACAGGCTTTCTATCTGCATGGTGATGATGGTCTTGATACTGTTCAGGCGCTGGGGGGTCACACGTTCCATGGTAAGCCCCTTTTTATTAATGTGGTATATATAGGTTACCTGTCTTGTGACGGCAATGTTGTGAACAAATCCCGAGAGCTGGAAACTCCACAGGTTGTCCTCGTGTAGGAGTCCTTCCTTGAAATACAATTTGTTGGAGAGCAGGAAATCGCGCCTTAACAGCTTATTGCAGGCCATAATGGGGATCTCCCTGCGGAGGATTGCCCGGGATGAGGCTTTGTTGCCTTCTATGTAGGCGGGTAGTTTGTTACTGATTTTCAGTACGGTTTTGCTGTCGGGTTTAACATCAACCTCTCCGCATACCAGGTGCGGATGGCTGTAGAGGTCAGCCGTATGGATTAGGTTTTCTATGGCACGTATGGGGATTTCGTCGTCACTGTCCAGAAAGAACACATAGTCACCGGTGGCGGCCTCAAGCCCTGTGTTCCGGGCTGCGGAAAGACCCCGGTTTTCATTGTGGTGCAATATTATCACAGACCGGACCGGTGCCTCTGCAGCGTGATCTCCGGGAGTAGCAAGTGGCTGGGCGTTTTCGCCGGCAGGGATTTCCAGCAGGCGTGTGGCCAGTACCATGCTGTTATCCGTCCCGTGGTCGTCCACCAGTATGATCTCCAGGTCCGGATAGCTTTGCCTGAGGACCGAATAGAGGCATCGTTCCATGGTGGGTGCCGCATTGTATACGGGAATGATGATTGATACTTTCATGGCAAACGTTTCTTTACAAATTCTTTGATATGCTTTTTTTCCGTGGGTTTTAGCCCGATGAGCCAGATAAGCATTCCGGTAATCAGCAGGGAAACCAATGTTGTAATTACCAGGTCTGTCCATCCTGCCAGGCGATAATGGGCCAGCAGGGGCAGGGGTACGGCAAGGAGCGTTATCAGGAATGTGGGTATGATAACTTCGCGGACGTAGGGGTTCAAAGGGATCCCTGAATTCCGCCTAACGTACATCAGTCTGTAAATATAACAAAACCCGTTGACAAGCACCCAGACTGCCAGTACCGTCCAAGGTTCCATGCCGTACTTGAGCAGGAGCCAGGTGGCCGGCAGGGTGGTTATGCGGAGCAGGGAAATGGTCACCTGGTAGCGGCGTATATTCCCGGCTGCCCAGGTGGTTATCCACAACGGGCCGCTCAGGGATTCCACCAGGTAGTACAACAGGGTTATGCTGCAGAAGACGGCCGTGTATTGGGGCACTCCCTTTAGCCATATCCCCAGGATGAATTCCATATTGAGCAAGATGGGCAGGGTGAGTGCAAAGATCATGTAATAGGAGAATTTGGAGGTCTGGTTGACCAGGTCATGCAAATAGCCCTGGTTGCCCTGGGCCGAGGCTTTGGTGATCTGGGGGTTGAATGAGGACTGGAAGTAGTAGACGAAATTGTATATGGCTGTGCTGACCTGGGTGGCTATGCTCATAGCGGCATTGGTCACCAGCGGTGTGAATATGTTGAGCAAAAATACACGCCCTTGTGTGACAGCCAGCTGGGCTCCGGAATCGCATAGCGTCCAGCCCGAAAAGGCGGCCATTTTTTTCAATAGTTGTTTGTCCCAGAAAGGTTTGAAGCGGCAGACGTTGAATTGGCGCAGGGCGTAGCCCCGGGTGATGAAAAAAATGACGAGTGAAACTGCAAACAATAAGGCGGCGTAAGACACCAGCTTGTCGACCGGTGAAAGCATCAGCACGAAGACAACACCCAGTTTCAACACCACATCGGCAATGCTAATCCAGGCATAAAAGGACATTTTTTCATGGGCAATGATACTGGCATTGTAAGGGGTTTGGATGATGTTCACACAGGTGACCAGGATGGAGAACTGGAAGACCCAGTTAACCGCGTTCAGGCGGTCGGGCGGGATGACCAGGCGGGTGTTAAGGAACCACAGGCCGGCTGTCTCGGCAAGGATAACAATGACAAGTGCCACCAGCAGGTAAAGCGTCATGCTCCCGTCAAATACGCGCTTCAGGGCAGCAGTGTCCCCGCGTCCGAGCTCAATGCTCATGAAGCGTTGGGTGGAAGCGTTCAGGGCGGTTTGCAGGAATGTGAGCAGAGTGACGATGCCTCCGACTATGCCGTAAAGGGCAAAATCGTCCACACCCAGGATGTCCAGGACAATGCGCGAGGTGTAAAGCGTTATGGCCAGGCGCACCAGCATGCGCACGTAAAGGGCAGCGGTGTTCTTGGCTATGAGTCTTTTATGCTCAAGTTCTGTCATATGCTGTATGCGACTTCTTAGGCACCCAGTCCGATACCTATGTATTCAAAGCCTTTCTCCCTGACTTCCTGCGGATTGTAAATATTGCGTCCGTCCAGCACCAGGGGAGTGTGCATGATCTTGTGCAGTACGTCCCATGCGGGCATGCGGAATTCCTTCCATTCGGTCACCAGCACCAGGGCATCGGCCTCGTTGGCTGCCTGGTACATGTCGTCAGCAAAATGGATGGAATTACCCAGCAGGTGCCTGGCCTGTTNNCCATGGCCACCGGGTCGTAAGCCTGCACGTGGCAGCCTGCTTGCAGCAAACTGTTTATGAGTACCAGGGAGGGTGCCTGACGGATGTCGTCTGTCTGCGGTTTGAAGGAAAGACCCCACACTGCAATGGTCTTGCCCTTGAGTTCCCCTTTGAAGTGTTTTTGCAACTTATGGAATAACATTTTTTTCTGTTCTTCATTAACCTGGTCGACTGATTCTATGAGTTCCAGTGGATAGCCCGTTTCGCGTCCCATCCGGATCATGGCTTTGACGTCTTTGGGAAAGCAGCTGCCTCCGTAGCCTGCCCCGGGGTACAGGAATTTATTGCCTATACGGCTGTCCGAACCGATACCCGTTCGTACGCTGTTCACGTTGGCGCCCACGCGTTCACACAGGTTGGCCACCTGGTTCATGAACGAGATGCGGGTGGCCAGCATGGCATTGGCGGCGTATTTGGTCATCTCGGCCGAAGGAATGTCCATGAAGAGTACCCTGAAATTCTTGAGCAGGAAAGGCCGGTAGAGGTTTTCCATGATCTTTCTTGCCTTTTCACTTTCCACGCCCACCACCACGCGATCCGGGCTCATGAAATCGCGGATGGCATCGCCTTCTTTCAGGAATTCGGGGTTGGAGGCAATGTCAAAGGGGATGTTGGCGTTTCGTTTGTCCAGTTCCTGCTGGATGGCCTGTTTCACTTTGGCGGCCGTTCCCACAGGGACTGTGCTTTTGGTGGTGAAGACCAGGTAGCCGGTCATATGCTTTCCAACAGTCCGCGCTACATCCAGCACGTAATGGATATCGGCGCTTCCGTCTTCGTTAGGGGGCCTACCCACGGCGCTGAAAACGATTTCCGCCTGGTCCAGGCACTTTGTGATATCTGTTGTGAAATGCAGCCTTCCGGCCTGGACATTCCGTTGTACCATGGATTCCAGTCCCGGCTCATAGATGGGTAGGATTTCTTTCTTCAGATGTTCAATTTTTTGCCGGTCAATGTCTACACAGGTTACATGGGCTCCCATTTCTGCGAAACAGGTACCGGAAACAAGTCCTACGTACCCGGTTCCTACAATAACAATATTCATACGATTTTTGTTTTGGGTGAAGGGGCAGAAGCATCCCGCAGATTTTCCTGGTCCAGATACCATGCCACGGTCTTTTCCAATCCCTGGCGAAAGGACATTTCTTGTTGCCAGCCCAGTTCGGTTTTGATCTTGGCGGCATCTATGGCGTAGCGCAGGTCGTGACCGGGACGGTCAGTCACAAAGGAGATGAGGGGCAGGGAATCGCCCGCAGGACGGTCCAGCAGGCGGTCGGTGATTTCTATGAGCAGGCGTACCAGCTCTATGTTCTGCCATTCGTTGTTGCCGCCTATGTTGTAGGTTTCTCCGTCGCGTCCTTCATGAAATACCAGGTCTATGGCCCGGGCATGGTCTTCCACGTAAAGCCAGTCCCGGATGTTTTCTCCTTTGCCGTAGACGGGCAGGGGCTTGCGGTTCACTATGTTATGGATGATTACGGGGATAAGTTTTTCGGGGTACTGGCAGGGTCCGTAATTGTTGGAACAATTGGAAATCCTGACAGGCAGCCCATAGGTGTGGTGAAATGCCCTTACAAAGTGGTCTGCCGAGGCTTTTGATGCCGAGTAGGGGGAGCGGGGGTCGTAGGGGGTGGTTTCACGAAACGGTTCCTCTCCGGGGTTCAGTTGACCGTAGACTTCGTCTGTGGATACCTGGTAAAACAGGTGCCTGTGGTAGTCTTCCTTTTTCCAGTGTGTTTTGGCCGTTTGCAGCAGGGTGAGCGTGCCCATGACGTTGGAACGGGCAAAGGCAAACGGATCGGTGATGCTGCGGTCCACGTGGCTTTCGGCGGCCAGGTGGATGACTGCGTCTATACTGTATTGCCGGAAGATCTCCTCCATTTTGGCATGGTCGCAGACATCGGCCTGAATGAAACGGTAGTTGGGCTCCCTGTCGATATCCCTGAGGTATTCCGGGTTGGCTGCATAGGTGAGCTTGTCCACATTGATGACAAGGTACTGCGGGTATTGTTTGACAAAACGCCTGACCACGTGCGAGCCAATGAATCCGCAGCCACCGGTGATGAGAACCGTGAAGTTCCCGGAACCTTTCAAAATATTGTTTTTATTATCTTTCATATGTCTTGCCTTATTGTTGCAGGGCTCTCAGTTTTCTCCGGACGTCTTGCTGCTCCCGGTTTGTGCAGGCACGGCTATATCTTGCGCTAAAGTTACTCCGCTTGCTCCGGCTTCATCATCTTGCTGTGCCAGCAAGCCTGTCTGCTGTGCTGCCGCGGCGAGTTCCAGGATGTATTGGCCGTATTCGTTGTGTTGCATGGGAAGTGCATCGGTGTGGATCTGTTCCGGGGTGCGCCAGCCGTTGCGAAGGGCGATTTCCTCCAGGCAGGCGATCTTTAGGCCTTGTCGTGCCTGGATGGTTTCCACAAAGTTAGAGGCCTCGGCAAGAGAACTGTGGGTCCCGGTATCCAGCCAGGCGAAGCCCCGGCCCAGGGTGGTGACGTGCAGATGTCGCAGGTTAAGGTAATGTTCGTTTACCGTGGTGATTTCCAGTTCTCCGCGTGCCGATGGTTTTACAGCTGCAGCCACATCCAGCACGTTGTTGGGGTAAAAGTACATACCGGTGACGGCCAGGTTTGACCTTGGCTTTTGTGGTTTTTCCTGGATGGAAACCGGAATTCCTGCCGGGCCGAGTTCTACCACCCCGTAGCGATGCGGGTCTTTAATGGGGTATCCAAAAACATGCGCAAATCCGTTATTTGCCGAGGCGAAGGCCCTTTGGAGCATGGCCCGGAAGCCCTGCCCGTAGAAGATGTTGTCGCCCAGGACCAGGCACACGTTGTCGTTGCCTGTGAAATCCCTGCCAATGATCAGTGCCTGAGCCAGTCCTTCGGGCCGGGGTTGCGGCGCATATTGGAAGCGTACCCCAAAGGCTTCACCCGTGCCCAGCAGGCGCTCGAAGGAGGGCAGGTCCTGCGGTGTGGATATGATCAGGATATCCCGGATCCCGGCCAGCATCAGGACAGACAACGGATAGTAGATCATGGGTTTATCGTAAACGGGAAGCAATTGCTTGGAAACTCCTTTTGTGATGGGATACAGGCGTGTGCCTGAACCCCCGGCCAGAATTATTCCTTTCATATCCGGTTTTTGTTGAATAGGCTCAAAGTTAATAATTATCTTTGAGGGATGAAACGTTTGTTGCAGCTGATAATCCTTCTTTTACTGCAGGCCGGGGCTTTGCCCGCGGCCTCCCAACAACGGCCGGCTCAGGTGCAGCAGGCCCCCAAGCCCTCGGGAGCACAGCAGGTTCTGCAGGGGCCGCAGGCTCAGGAGCCGCTCGTAGCACAGCAGGTTCTGCAGGGGCTGCAGGCTCAGGAGCCGCTCGTAGCACAGCAGGTTCTGCAGGGGCAGCCGAAGGAACAGGGCGCTCCGCAGGTTCAGGAGCCGCTCGTAGCACAGCAGGTTCTGCAGGGGCAGCCGAAGGAACAAGGCGTTCCGCAGGNNGTAGGAGCCGGTACATGAGGAGCGTTCTGTGTTGGATGTGGTGGCAGACAGCTTGCTGGCGGGCAATAAAGTTGCCGTGATGACCGGGTCGCTGGGCGAGATCATGCTCAGCGAAGGGTATCCAGAGGTGATCATCCAGTGTTTTGATGATATCATGGATGGATTTGCTGCCTTGCATGCCGGGAAAGTCAGTTATCTGATGACTGCATACACCACGGCTTATGTCGTTTCACGGTCTAATCCCTCCTACAGGATACTGNNGAAGGAGCCGGTGTGGCCGTGGCAAAGGACAATTCCACAGGTCTGCTCCGGCAGATTGACTCTGTCCTTGCGGGATTCAGGCAGGACGGCACACTGGATAAGATCATCGGAAACTGGATACGGCATGATGGTTCTGAATATGTGGTCACAGAGTTTGACAACAAGGGCACATCATCCGGGGCAGGCGCATTGCCGCCTTTGCGCGTGGGAACTTCTGCAAACCGGGAACCCATGTGCTTTGTGCGCAACAACACCATCTCGGGCCTTGACTGGGAATTAATGATGCGCATTGGGCAGGCTTTAGGCAGAGAGGTGGTATTCGTGGACATGAAGTATGCGGCCCTTATTGCCGCTTTACAATCGGGAAAGGTAGATGCGGTGGCATCCAATATGACGGCAACGGCAGAGCGCAAGAAACAGGTTGATTTTTCAGCTGTATATTATGTTAATCCTCAGGTACTTGTTGAATGGAATCCTGTGGGAGCCGAGGCTACTGCAGCAAGGAGTTCCGGGCAAAGTTTCTGGGAAAAATTCACTGATTCGCTGTACCGTAATTTGTTGCATGAAAAGAGGTACATGCTGATTCTGGACGGGTTGTGGGTCACCATTCTGATTGCTGTGATGTCTGTGATCTTTGGTTCCATTGCAGGGGCAGGAGTTTGTGCCCTGAGGATGTCTCGCCATACGGTTTTACGCGCTTTTGCCAAAAGCTATATCACCCTCTTTCGTGCGATCCCGCAGGTGGTTATCCTGATGGTGATGTTTTATGTGGTATTTGCCACGGCCCGGATCAGCGGGATTTTTGTTTCTGTACTGACCTTTTCCCTGATCTTTGCTTCGTATTCATCGGAGCTCTTTCGTACATCTTTGGAAGCGATACCTTTGGGACAGCGTCAGGCAGGCTATGCCATGGGATTCAACAAGTATCAGACCTTTAGGTATATCCTCCTGCCACAGGCAGCCCGTATTGCATTTCCCGTATATAAGGGAGAGATCATATCACTGATAAAGATGACGGCAATCGTAGGGTATATTGCCGTCCAGGACCTGACCAAAGCAGGCGACATCATCCGCAGCCGCACATTTGACGCCTTCTTCCCCCTTGTCATG
>MTKX01031132.1_pt1 | contig 12497 bp, 8 predicted proteins | sample 1042771 | NCBI WGS metagenome assembly MTKX01 (sample SAMN06212183, study PRJNA360534) | anaerobic digester metagenome | biome: Wastewater treatment plant; material: sludge; isolation source: anaerobic digester fed with sludge from wastewater treatment plant | place: Denmark: WWTP Randers ... | reverse complement strand
TGGTCGAGACATATATCCACTATTGCAGCCAATAGTATAAATAGTTTAGTTAAGGACTATAATGAACCTCCAAAGGCTGCACCTGAACTTTAACCAGATCACCGATGTCTCGCCGTTTTCGAGCCTCACGAACCTGCAGGAGCTGTACCTGGGCTATAACCAGATCGCCGATGTCTCGCAATTGTCGGGACTCACGAACCTGCAGACGCTGTACCTTTGGGGCAACCAGATCACCGATGTCTCGACGTTTTCGAGCCTCACGAACCTGCTGTATCTGGACCTGGGCTCTAACCAGATCACCGATGTCTCACAGTTGTCGGGACTCACGAACCTGCAAACGCTGGACCTGTCCTCTAACCAGATCACCGATATCTCACAATTATCGGGACTCACGAACCTGCAGACGCTGTACCTGTCCTCTAACCAGATCACCGATATCTCGCCGTTGTCGGGACTAACGAACTCCAGAATTGTGATTGAGGCTTCCACTTAATCGGCTATTCCCAATTTTTTGCCTGTCAAATCTTCACGAGCTAATTGCATTTTCCGTGGTTTGTTTTATTTCCGTGCTTGCTCTGATAACGGCCCCGGTCCTTGAGGCTTTAGCCCCCACCTGGAGTCGATCTTCCTCGGCCTGCAGCTCCTGGCCTCATCCAGGGCAGCACTGCGGAAGCTGTTACTATGGGGTGATCTGCAGGTGGAGAGGATGCTGAGATGCAATAGTCTCGGAAAGTGGGTTTTATTTTTTATATATTGATAATTATTTCATAAAAATATATTCCTACAATCCAGTACGGCCATTCAGAAATTTAATCTACTAAAAAATAGTAATTTAATATTATATAAATATATCGATGATTTAATAGACTGTTTCCATCGAATTTTTCCCTTTTTTGGCTGGCCCTATTATAGGCAATTTTTCCGCATTTTTACGGAAAATTTTTGGTCGTTACCGCTCCTTGAAAAAACATGAGTGGAAATAGGACCCGCTGGGCCATTTCCAGGCGAACTGGGAGCTATCCGGTCGATTCATCCCGGGAATCCAGCAGTTTCCTCATAAAGATGTCGCCATGCGAGACGCGGGCTGAAACTGGCTCGGCAGTGGTGATAAAAAAAAAGATGCAGCTGCTCAGATTGCCTTTGCCTCAGGATATCTCGTAGGTCATGGTTACGCTGGCAGTGATCTCCATCTGGCCTGGCTGAATAGGTGTTGCCCCATTAAAGACGGCACTTTGAGATTTTGCAGCCACATATCCATAGCCCTCCGAGATCTCCAGCACTCGGCCCAGATTCAAGCCAGCAGCCTCCGCTGCGACCTCTGCTTTTCGGCTGGCGTCTTCAATAGCCAAAGTCAAAGCTAGATCTTGTTGAGGTTGTGCATCCTTGAGGTCAAACCTAACCTCTTGGATGGTATTCGAACCGGCTGAGACCGCTGCATCCAGTACCCGCCCAACATCCGTGGTATTGCTCAGGTTCACAGTTACGAGATTAGAGGCTAGAAATTCTGGAGCGTTCTGTCTTGTTCCGGATAAAACTGGCTCATCTTGGGATGCTGTTCCCAGGCTGTAGCTACTGGTCTGAATTTCGCTCTCGGGAATTCCGGTTGCCAGCAATGCGGTTATGGTCTCATTCATCAGCTGGGCATTTTCAGATGCAGCAATGGACGCACTGGTATCCAGGGTTTCAACTCCCAGTACAACAGTCACCTTATCCGGAGCAGCAGTGACTTTGCCTTCACCCTGCACGATCAGTTTAGATACGTTATTCTCTGCGGCTGCGGCAAATGGGACTGCAAGAAATAGAACCATTATCCCTAGAAACACCAATCGAACATTTTTCATGATAAATCCCATTGGTTACAGAATCTGCGACCCCTTATAGGTTCTGCCAGGCATCCTCTTTTGCATCTCTTAACACTTCACCTCGCATATACACCACGCGGGTTCCCTGGAGGCCCAAGATAGTCAATAAGCCGTATAACATGACCACATAAGCAAATATGTCTCATGACTGGCTTTGCTGCAATACAGACCATCTGGAGCAATCCTCAGGGCTCTCCGGTGCTAGGACATACCCTGCGAGAAGAGGAGCTCATCAAAGGATCGGCGTTAAGAGCCAAACCATCCACCAACTCGACCCGATCGGCCACGCGGAGCATGGTCTCCCAACTCATTCCCCCTAACCATCCACACCACAGGCTCGAATGTATGGGATGATGCCGATCTGTTGCCCCTGCCTGATAAAATGGATTGATTATTGAAATTCCCGAAGAAATCTATTCTTCCGTGATGATGAGTTCAAATAGGCTAAGAGGCTATGATGTCTACGTGGATGGGACTCACATAGGAATTGAAGGTGTGGGATCAGATATCCTAGATGGAGTTTACAGATTCAGGGAACATGGCGATATGTGGAATACCATAGTCCTAATGAAGAACGGGCAGATTTATGCATTCCGAACGAGAGCTGGAAGCATCATTTCGGGCCTTATTCCTCTCGAAAAAATTATTGCTTGACCACGTAGCGCAATCACATGACATCTCCTCTGAGCTTCCCTGCAGCCATAAGTCTGAGTGGGATCGTTCTGACTGGGCAGATCAAGTCATCTTAAAGCAATCGCTGGATCGGAATGGGGATTGCCTGCAGATTTCTTATCTAGTGAGACATCACCCCAATTGTTCTGTGAGTAGAGACATGGGATACGTCCATCTCGGCAGCGATCCGGAGACATCCAGGAGGCTCAAGCCTAAGAGCAGAGCGAGTCCAATAGAGGATTTGCCAGGACAGCAGTGTACATCTGCACCTTGTACCCCCCGAAACCTCTTTATAATCTTCCGGACTATATGCAACCTATGAAAACTCGCCTCTTGCTTCTTTTAATCACTACGCTCATTCTCCTGGCTGACCAGGCGGGAGCATCCTTCTGGTTCCAAGTGATCGATGTCACTCCCGTTGAGATGTACCCCAACAGCCAGGCTAACTTTACCGCCTCAGTCAAGGGTCTGGGCAGCGAGAGGGCCTATGTTCAGCTTGTCTTTCGGGACATCCCTCCAGGACTGACAATTTCCTGCCCCAAGAAGATCAGAAACGTCTTTCCCAAAGGCGTGACCGAATACAACTGCACGGTAATGGTAGGAGATGTAGCCCCGGGCAACTACTCATTTATAGTAGACGCGATTGCAGCAAATGCCCGCCCAGGCAAAATGACTGCCTATATCAATGTGATTGAGCCAGAAACAAACATGCCAATTCAACCCGAAATTGCCAATCAGACAACCACTGAGATACCATCTCCTCCTGAGGCTGAGCCAACTCCCGGCACGGGAGCTATAGCCTCAGTTCTGGCGTTGCTTCTTGTCCTGCGGAGGATGAAGATCTAGAGGATCTCAGTCGTTCTAAGTGAGCTGGGAGGTCATGTTCTTGGGCTCAGAAAAAAAGCCAATGATCTCTCAGCCATAGCGACATTGATGGACCATACGAGAATCCGATTCAAAGCGCCTTTGGTGGTCATCAGGTAAATTGGCTGTGGCCCGAATGCCATCTGAAGATGATGCAGATCCACCTAAAAAGTGTCATGGCTTTAGAGGCGCTCCAATTATAGGATAATCCTCATAATTCATAAATCCCAGGAATATACTTAGCCTGAATTCTCTCGAAACTGGATTTTCCATCCTCGTCCTCTTTTGCCATGATATAATCTATGGATTCCTGAAATGACTGCACCAGAGAGTCTGGGACTTCTTTATTAAACGCCAAGTAGGCATCGGCTCCACCCAGCACATAAGACACTACGTAGTCGCTCACATTTATGCCTGACTTCTGAAGTTGCCAGATGGCAGTTAGGTCGTTATAAGCCCAGGCGTCAATACTTCCGTTCTTTAGCTTTTCAATAATCGCCTCTGAAGTTGTCTCAATGATAATATCATCCTTTTCTACGCCTTTATCTAGAAGCATTTGAATAGCCAGATCATCTTCAATTGCCCCAATCTTCAATTTCTTTATATCCTTTGGGGTGGTGATGCTGATGTTTTTTTCCATTTTTGTTAGCAAGACATACCAACTGGATCCAATGGGTCCGGCCCACTTGAAGAGATCCTCTCTCTCTGGAGACCGGCCCACGGCAAATAGGACGGTATTATTCTTTTCCAGAGTCTCCTTATATCCATCCGTCCAAGACAATAGCCGGATGACGCTTCTGTTCAGATCTTCTCCCATCCTCTGCCAAGCAATCTCCAACAGATCCACCGATATACCCTGCAATTTGCCATCCTCTTTGAAGTTGAATGGTGGAAACTGCTCAGTTATATAGGTCAGATTCTTAGCAGAAACAGCTTGATCAGATGCCGTGCAGGAGAATGCATTTATCAAGACGAGCACAAACATAATGCTACCTAGTCTGGCAATTTTCCCCATAAGTCTCCATCCTTTAAGAATACTACCGCTATCAACTATATTAAGCACAAATCCAATGCTTATTAATGTTTTGTGACTTCAGGCGATACTGTAAGAAGCAGACAATTTCCCTTAGAGCTTCTGTTTCCGGAACTCGCCCCTGGAATTATCTCGTTTGCCTACCAGCTTCTACCACCAAACCTTAAATTTTGCCTATAACCTGGTCGTTCAAGTTGGCATGCTTGGCGTTTCTCCAGAACAGGCGATGCTCCCAGTGTCTAGCCGCCAACAATCACCAAGATGACCAACTAAGTCAACTTGAAGCGTGTCATTCTTTCTCAGTATGGCAGCAGCAGTGGTGTTTCTTCTTCATGAACAATAGGAGGGCCAGCAAACCGATCACGATTAGCTTTATTTTTATTATCGTCTTTATGAGTCCTAACATGTCGATTTCACCTACAGATTATATGGGCCTTAAAACTATAAAAATGTGACCATTCCAAAAGTCCGTTCGGCAAAAACAGCAACGTGACCTTAAGTTTGAGCGAGCCGATAAAGTATCACAAGGAATGGCATTGGTGGAAATGCGATTCATGTTCGCACACATGGGCGGAGATCACTGGTCCCAGTGCTGGAAATTAGGGATAGGCATGGGCATGCCCTACAGGCCCCTGGTGGGCTCACCTTTCCACAAACGCTGATCGACAGATAGATCTTTTATCAGCGCCGGATTCTTCATTATTGGGCGATAGGAGCAATCCTCGGGGTTGCAGAACGCTTTGCTACTTATACCCTACTCACATACCGAGTTACGGGAGATCGGGCTATCTTCACAGCTACCGCCTCTTTGGCCTGTGCAAGAAACACGGACAAAACGGTAGAAAAAACTTAGACTAAAAAGAACTTGAAAAAAATTGATGCGAATAGCTGGACAGAAATCATGCAAAATTATATATTCTGATTGCATATACCTGGTATGGTTGAATGAAGACTCTGCTAATCTTGCTTGTTGCACTCTACCTCATGGAATTTTCGCAGGCATTGGACGGGGCCCAGGACGTAGGCGGAGATTATGGGAGAACATGGTTGAACCGATACCATGCCCACAGTCCAGGCTCTTCTGTATGGGATGATGCCGATCTGTTTAGCTGGGGTGGAATACCTAAAGGCTATAATAACACAACCAGCCAAAATAGAACTGAGCAAACAACTGAGGATTGGCTCAACAATCTCACGAAAGACAACACAACCAACGAAACCGCAAAAAATATCCCGTACCACATCGGCAAGACTTTCAGTCCGATCCATGAAATGGATGCTAGCTTTAATCAAAGCGTACAGGCACCGCAATTGCCTCAGCCTGATAAAAACGGATTGATAAATGGAATTCCAGCAGAAATCTATTATTCTATTGGGCCCGCGTATTTCGATTTCTGATGCGCATCAGCCCCAACTAAATCCCGTCCAAGTATTCTGCTCCCCCCTTTTTCAGGTATTGGTTCATGCTATCTATCTCATGCACTATGCCACTAATGGTGTTGTTTTCCAGGATGTAGGGCTTTGAGAGATCAACCGAAGCAGTCATATGATCCGCTAGTGTGTTGAAGGAAGGAATGTCCTGAGTGGCTTAAGCCGTGGCCATTGGCTGCAAGAACCTTTTTGAGCTCTTCTCTCCAGGTAGGATGCGACATGCCCAAATCTCAAAACGCAAAAATTGCTCTACAGCTATCTCTAAGTGAAAGAGAAGTCCAGGCCACCATAGACTTGCTGGACAGCGATGCATCGCTGCCATTCATTGCCAGATACCGAAAAGAGGCTACAGGAAATTTGGATGAGGTGGCAATTGCCAGGATACGTGATCTTCTCCTTCGCCTCAGACAGCTCGAAGAGAGAAGAGAAGCCATTTTTCATTCCCTCTCCAAGCGCAATTTGCTCACAGATGATCTGCGAGAGAAGTTGCTGGCTGCGGACACGCTGGCCAGACTGGAGGACATCTATCTTCCCTTCCGGCCCAAGAGGAAGACTCGCGCCACTGCAGCAAAAGAACGCGGCTTGGAGCCGCTGGCCAAGAAAATCTTTGCTCAGGACCGTGGCGACCTGGACCCGGAAAAGGAGGCTATTGCTTTTGTCAATCCCAAGAAGGGCGTCGCCTCCATAAAAGAAGCCCTGGCTGGGGCAAGAGACATTATGGCCGAGTGGATGAGCGAGGATGCCGAGGCGCGAAGCAGGATGAGGGATCTTTATCAATCGCAAGGCGTCCTTCGGTCTGTAGCCACTGACGGCAAACAAGCGGATGCTTCAAAATTCAGGGACTATCTGGACTGGTCAGAGCCTGTCACGCGAACAAGCCCACATAGGCTGCTGGCCATGTTGAGAGGAGCGCGGGCTGGAGTCTTGAGCCTTCATGTTGCCCCGTCAGAGGAAGACGGACTGGCCGTTTTAGAAGAGCTTTTCATAAAGAGAGATGATCTGGCTGCCGAGCAGGTGAGGTTAGCCGCAGAAGATGGGTATCGAAGGCTTCTAGCCCCTTCCATGGAGAACGAGACCCTTGCCGCCGCTCGCGCCCATGCTGAGGAGATGGCCATAGAGGTCTTTTCTGAAAACCTACGCCAGGTTCTTTTAGATCCTCCCTTGGGTCAGAAGTGCGTCCTGGCAGTGGATCCGGGATTCCGAACCGGCTGCAAGCTGGCAGTGATCGACAGGCTGGGCCGGCTGCAGGAGAGCCATGTGATCTTTCCCCACGATACCGAGAAAAGGAGAGAAGAGGCAGCAGCTAAAGTGCAGGAGATCTGCAACAAGAATGGAATCGAGGCGATCGCGGTCGGCAATGGCACCGCAGGCCGAGAGACGGAAGCATTTTTGCGCAGCCTCAATCTGGATGTCCCTATCATTATGGTCAATGAATCGGGGGCGTCGGTTTATTCCACGTCGGATGTTGCTCGCCGCGAGTTTCCCAATGAAGATGCCACAGTTCGAGGCGCAGTCTCTATTGGCCGGCGGCTCATAGATCCGCTGGCAGAATTGGTGAAAATCGAGCCCAAAGCAATCGGTGTCGGTCAATATCAGCATGATTTGGACCAGTCGGCTCTAAAGCGTGCCCTGGACGAAGTGGTCTCCTCCTGCGTAAACCTGGTAGGAGTTGATGTGAATGCCGCTAGCAGGGAGCTATTGGCCTATGTTTCGGGCCTGGGGCCAAAGCTGGCGGAGGCGGTGGTGAATTACAGGAATGATCATGGCCTCTTTTGCTCACGCAAAGATCTGCACAAGGTTCCTCGCCTGGGACCCAAGGCGTTTGAGCAGGCAGCGGGATTCCTGCGCATCCGCGAAAGCGATAATCCACTTGATGCCACGGCTGTGCATCCAGAGAGCTACCCTCTTGTGGAGAAGATGGCGAGCGATCTAGGCGTCTCGGTAAAGGAGCTGATGAGAAATGAGGATCTGCTCGGCAAGCTGGACCAAAAGAAGTACATCAGCGAGAAAGCAGGCATGGCCACTCTGCAGGATATTTTGGATGAGCTGAATAGGCCAGGCAGAGATCCGAGAAAGGAGTTCGAGGCATTCAGCTTTGCTCCGGGAATTGATAAGGTGGAAGACCTGCAAGTGGGCATGAAGCTGCCCGGCATTGTGACCAATGTCACCGCCTTTGGGGCCTTTGTGGACATAGGCGTGCATCAGGACGGACTGGTGCATATAAGCCAGCTTCGGGATGGATATGTGAAGAATCCAATCGACGTGGTTAAGCCCAGACAGAAGGTCACTGTGAAGGTGCTTGATGTGGATTTAGAGAGGAAGAGAATAGCGCTGTCAATGAAATCTTGAACTAAACCGATCCCAGGTATTCCGGATCAACCTGCTGCCAGGGATCTATCGATCTCTTAAACTATCCCGCCGCCTTCATCGCTCTCGAAGAAATGCATAGCTGCATTCCTCCGGCACGAAGCGCTTGTATGCGAAGCATATGCGGCAGAAGATCCCGAGCCCCCGGGCAGTACCGACCTCCCGGGAGAGCAAACCATCACCATCCAAGAGGCAAGACAATAGGTAGTCGAGCATCCGTTGTCCTTTTTTGCCACAAACAGAATTCGCGCATGCAAAATAGCCTCGGGCTGATGGCATATGCGTGTAGTGAGTCCGTCGCCCCATCAAGCCGCTCCTCAAACGGCTCAATTATTATTAACAAAAGGATTATTCTTTTTAAAGAGATCATTTTTTGCTAATGTAATTGCAGTGAAAGAAAATCAGGAGACCCGAGCGGCTCCTGACTCCAAGAATTCCACGGCCATACGAGCTGATTTAGCGGCTTCACTGACCAGGCGGTGATCGTTGCGCAGTGCCTGAAGCCACGAATCAATATAGGCAGCGTGGTTTTCGATGGTAGCAGTATCAATTTGGCATTTGGCGCAGAGGAATGCAGCCCCCATCTCTGCCACCAGTTCCTCCCGGGCATATGCTTTGCGATCGGCGGTAAAGTGAATAAGCGGCCTGGCGAGCCTGTTAGCTGCGCCGGTCCAATGAGTCAGTTCGTGAAAAAGGCTGGCATGGTAGCTCTCAGCATTCAGGAAGTGCTTCATGGCGGGCATGACGATCCGGTCGTCCGATGGTATATAGGCAGCAAGCTGACCGGTTTCAATGCGGGGGTACTCCTTCAGCCCTTCCATGAAGGTTGTACATGCCTTCAGAGGCTCGATTCCTTCATGCTCTTCCCACTCCGGTGCCTCGATTCCTCGGCACTGGGAGACGTTAAAGACGGGCGTATATTTCAGAAAGCGGCGGATGACCACCTCCTCGGTCCCATCGAGCTTCTTCTTCTTGCTCATCCAGCTATCTGTATATACAACAAAAGCCGGTGATTTCTCCCCTGCCTTTACCCCGCCACCGAGTTTTTGGGCTTGTTTAAACGTTACCCAGAAGTTGGATTCAAAGCCCATGCAACCCAGAAGAAGAAAATTGATGCCATTGTAGGGTTTCATTGAAGAGAGGTTAGTGGGCACTGCACCAGACCATGGCTGACGCCAGGGCACTGTCCCGGCCTCCAGGAGTTCGATGATCTTGCCTGTGATCTTTTCAAACACATCGACCATCTTAGGCCACCTCCTCGGGCGGTACAGGGCCATTATGACCGCCAGGCCACTTCCCAGCAGGGCGTAGGCTCTCTACAGGGGCCGTTGGCGTTGGCTTATCGGCCTGTGGGAAGTGCTTCCGCTGATGCTTACATCTTTGGCCCGGGCGATAAGCGGCAGAAGGGCAAGAACATGAATTCTCGGAAGTTATATAGTATACATCGCGCTTGTTGCTCAAGACGAGAATCATGCCAGGGAGATCAACAGTCTGTGGAAGCGGATCAATTGGCTTTCCAAAATATTTCAAAAGCAATACAACAGCCTCGGTCGATTGTGTGACCGCAGCTCCTAATAATATTTTTCTAGTTGTCATCGCTTTTACCCCTGGACATTGGTTTACATCCACGATTTAGTCTACAATCAATCCTTTAATCACTATCAATTTCTATTTTATTTTCATTTTCTGCCAATTCACTGATTATTTTCCCCACTTCCCTATAATAGAGGAATGAAAAAAAATTAAAACATCTGAAAAACCCGCTAAAAAATAAATTTTTAAGACCGCAAGTCCACTGTTGTCGATATAGCTATAAGAATAAAGATTTTAGTTATGTTCTATGTAATACATAATATGTATAACACATTATGTATAACATATCCTTCGTCTTCTTTTTATTAGTGACATATCTTATACTATGCATATAATATAGATCTTGTATGCGACTCCCATGAGGACTCCTTAATAGTCTCATTTAGCCACAAGACGAGCCCAAAATATGATATCTATTGTACCGTCTCTCATCTTGAACCGATTACAGGTTTCATCGTAAAGACGCAGAGAATGCATGGAGATAAATGGAAAATGCCGTCTTTTTCATTATCTTAATGAGATATAATTGGATGTGGATGCCAGAGATCGCCTCTTTCTTTTCAGATACATGTAGAGTCACCAATCGTTGAATTGAGAGGAAGCACAGTGATTACATTGAAGTACTTTCTCTCACGTCTTTCTCTCACGTCTTTCTCTCACGTCTTTCTCTCACGTGTTTCTCTCACGTCTTTCTCTCACGTCTTTCTCTCACGTCTTTCTCACGTCTTTCTCACGTCTTTCTCATGTCTTTCTCATGTTTTTCTCATGTCTTTCTCATGTTTTTCTCATGTCTTTCTCATGTTTTTCTCATGTCTTTCTCATGTCTTTCTCTCACGTCTTTCTCACGTCTCTCTTGGGTTCTTAAAGGTGCATCGATTTCTGAGAAGGGACGAGTTCGTCTCTCAATCTTGACTCATTGCAGGTCATTGAGCGAAGAGCCTATCATTTAGTATCTAGCTGATTTCTCTTTATTCCGAATAGGCGCGTTTTCAATGGTAGCACAACCCAAACACATATTTTGAAAATGCCCGGCAATGGTTGAGCGGGGGATTTAAAATCGATATCGGTCCGATAAATCGATATGTTGCGACTCAAGTGTGTATTTGTTATCCTTATATAAGGGAAATACTTTAAAATAACATTTTTTTAAAAATATCATTAGGCTCTTTTTAAGAGAAATCAGCACCCCGTCCAATGCGTCGATATGCTGCGGCGCATTTTCAGTTTTGATATATAAACAAAAAAGGCCACAGTCTAAAATAACGGCGTTATTGTTAAATAATCTATTCTGTGTTTTTTGTTTTATTTATAGACCATCTTTTTTCTTTTCCATGCGTTTCCATCTTTAAATCTCCATCTGCATACAACTGCTGCATAGCAGATCTCACCATATTTTTGCCGCTACGTGTTTTGATATTGTTGTATATCTTCCCGCTATTTATCCACCCATTTTTTTTTCGCTTTTCTTCTCTCATAAAGCTCATAATCCTCGCCATCACCGATTTTTTTTCCTCCTCGTCAAAAATCTCGGAATCCTCAGATCGAAGTTCCCTGAATTTGGCCTTGCCCTTCTCGAAATTGATTCCCCTTCCAATCACCCTTAATCCGTTACGGCCATCGCGCTCTGTTTTTCCACAAACTGCCAATCTTTTCAAGATCATTGCTATTTTTGAAGAATCTTCTGTCATCTCGACTTTGTCAGTTAGAAATTTCACTTTATTCAGGTCTTCTTTCGGCATTACCACCACTTTTAGCGTTTGATTATCGTTTCTCAGCGTTGATGAAATTCTCAGAACAGAATTAGTTGTTTCATCCGAAATGATTTCATCCGCAATTCTTGGATCAGCGACTTTCCAGAACGGTTGCGCAAAATCACATCCATAGACAAGCATCAAATTGTATTGGTCAACGTCTAAGCCTCTTGATATCACTGAATTTTGAAAAAATACTGCCGGTTTTCCATTTATGTATTCACCTTCCATCCCACCTTCCCTCTCTGTCATCAACTTTGTAGCTCCCGGTATTTTCTTGGCTGCTCTCTCTTGCTCTTTTTTTGATCCAGTTAAAATCAAAAATGGCATTCGTTCTTGTGTTTCTGAACTTTCCCATATTGCGTTAGCAATATCAATAATTTTCTTTTTTTGAGCCTGCTTCGCTCCTCTGGCCGTTTCATATCTATCTTCGCTCTTGGTCTTATCTACGCCCACAAGCAGGAACCTGTTATCATACCTGAATTTATCAATAACCAGCTTTCTGCCATTGAATTCACTCGCAAAAATCTCAGCCTTCGTTGCTCCTATGATGATGACTTTATTGGTCCTAGCCATCCAGTTCATAGCGTATCTCGTATGCCTCTCGTCACCCAGGATGTAAATTGATTGAATTCCACCATTCTCCTTTATCACGGAAACAGGGTTTTCTTTGAAAAGGTATCCGAGGCATCTCACACATGACTCTAGGGACAATTCGTCTCCATTTGATTGATCTCCCTTTGGTTCTATCTCTCGGTGTTTCGGATCAAATTTTGCCAATATTTTGCTTATTTCAGCCCCTATCTTTTCCGCTGTCCATTGACCATCTCTTCCCTGATCTAAAATGTTTGAAATTGCTTGTATATAGTTTTTAACGCAACTTTTTTAACCTAATACTACAATTATAGTTCATGGGAAGAAAGC
>MTKX01002903.1_pt3 | contig 12505 bp, 15 predicted proteins | sample 1042771 | NCBI WGS metagenome assembly MTKX01 (sample SAMN06212183, study PRJNA360534) | anaerobic digester metagenome | biome: Wastewater treatment plant; material: sludge; isolation source: anaerobic digester fed with sludge from wastewater treatment plant | place: Denmark: WWTP Randers ... | reverse complement strand
AACAAGAATGTATTTGCCTATGGGGTTCTCCTGTTGAAAGAGATTCTCAAATACCTTGTACCCGACAACAGCTTTCTTCCTCCCATTCACGTTATCGTCCTCTGTAAAATACGTACCCATAAGCAAATCCAGGTTCCTTATCTGAAACATTGCTTCGGTTGTACCGACAACACCTGCAGTGACTGTCTTTTCTTCGTAGCGTGCAGGATAGGATACGTCGTAGAAAGGTGCAATCTGAACAATTCCGGAAACCGACTCCCCGATTCTCTGGACAGTCTCAAGTTTCAAATTCTTTGAATCACCGAAGGGCATAGCGCCCCTCCCTGTGAAACGCATGTAACCCGACCTGAGAATAATAAGATTCTTTCCGAATTTGCCTATTTCACTATCGATCTGTTTCTTAAGACCATTGCTTATATTGCCAAAAGCAACGAGACTCATTACTGCGAAGAGTATTCCAAGAAGAGCAAGAATCATCCGACCCTTATGAACGATGAGGTTCTGGAAGGCTATCCTGAGATAGAAGGCAAGCGTGTATTTCATCCCCGTATTGCCTCAATAGGCTCTATCCTGCTCGCCTTCAATGCTGGCCGAAAACCCGCAATTAATCCAGTAAGAAAACTGAACATAAGGGAAAAAACAACAACTTTGTATGAAAACAACATGGGTATATCAAAGAGTGTCTCGAATGTTCCACCCAGCGCTAGGCTGAGCAAAATACCGGCTATCCCCCCTAAAAGCGTTATGATCACCGACTCNNAAGGAGAAATGAGAGGAGGATACCCCTTCTTGACGCTCCGTAGGCTCTCCTAATACCGATATCCTTCCTTCTCTCCTGTATAGTAAGATAAAAAAGATTGGCAAGCACAAAACCACTTACCACAAGCGCGACTATAGACGCCATTCCAAGAAAAAGCAGAAGCTGGCCTGATATGACCGTTACAAACTTCATTATGTCCTGTGAACTCCTTATAGTAAAATCATCTTCAGCCGACCCCTGAAGGCCGTGGTTTCTCCGAAGCACGGCCCTCACGTCCGCAACAGTTTCGTTCACATCCCTATTTGTCTTTAACCTCACCCCGCTCAGATACTTCTTATCATTAACAACCCTGCTCATAACCGTGGTAAGCGGCATAATCACCCTGTCATCTATTTGTGCGCCCCCGGTTCCACCGCCCCTTTCTTTCAGAACCCCTACCACTGTCATGGGAAGCCTGCCTGCAAGGATCACCTTGCCAATAGCGTCTTCACCCTGAAAAAGCTCATCATATACCTTCGATCCTATAACAGTCACAGCCCTTGCATATTTGTAATCATCTGTACTGAAAGGAGAGCCTGCCTGAAGGTCCCACGACATCGATTCAAAGTAATTTGTCGTGGAACCGATTATACGAGACTGCCATTTTCGGTCTTTATACTTCATTGTTGGACGCCTCGCATAATAAGTCTTCACAGAATCGTAGACTCCTTCGATGCTATCAAGGCTTTCTGCATCTGCAAGTGTAAGTGTGCTCCCTCTCGTTCGCGCTGTTCGTTGCCTCTCTCCACCTCCCCAAACCATAATAGAATCCGGACCAAGTACTTCAAATATATCCTTGGCTTTTTTATTTGCTCCATCAATTGTGGTAATGATGACACAGATGGAAAGAATGCCAAGAGCTACCCCGGCAAATGAAAATATGACCCGTCCCCGATAGTAATAAAGGATTTTGAGAATCTCCTGAAGAAATTCTCTACCTCGTGATATCTTCTGATATAGTCCCATCTTCTATCCTGATCAGTCGTTTGCCAAAGGATGCGAGCTTGGGGTCATGGGTTACTACAATGACTGTCTTCCCTTCGTCATTTAGTATTCGGAAAAGATCCATAATCTCGCCTCCGGTCTTGGAATCCAGAGCACCGGTTGGTTCATCTGCGAGGATCAGGTCAGGTTCGTTAATCAAGGCACGGGCTATAGCTACCCGTTGCTGTTCACCGCCAGAGAGCTGGGACGGTTTGTTGTAAACCCTCTCTGCGAGGCCAAATCTGCTGAGAAGTGCTTTTGACTTTTCACGGGGATGTTTAATATCCTTGGAAGAATAAACGATGGGAATAAGGACATTCTCAATGGCATTCAAATAGGGGAGCAGAAAAAACTGCTGAAAAACAAAGCCTATATGCAGGTTTCTCATGGATGCAAGTCTCTCATCATCCAGGCCGTTGATGAAAACATCCATGAATCTGTATTCACCTTCAGTCTGCTTATCGAGAAGTCCAACAATATTCATTAATGTGGTCTTGCCTGAACCGGAGACGCCCATAAGAACAACAAACTCCCCACTTCTAATTTCGAGATCGATTCCCTTGAGAATGGGCAGCTCGCGTTCTCCTATAAAATAACTTTTCTTTATGTTCCGAAGGGTAATCACTTCTTGGAGCCTGGCGAAGCATTCTGGGAAGGTTTTCTGACAACAACCGGTACCACTATGGTTTCACCTTCCTCAAGACCTTTAACGACTTCTGTAAACCTGTCATCCCGGATACCTAGAGTTACCTGCTTAGCCTCTGTTTTATCCCTCCCTTTGAGATAGACTATCGTCTTACCTTCTTCAAATCGGACAGCATTATTCGGGATAACCAGCACATCAGTTTTTTCCTCTACAATAATTCGTACATGGGTTGTCATTTCTGGTCTTAAAAAAACTGTATCTTCAGGGGCTATCTTCACAATTGCGAGGTAATAAACTATGTTATCTTTAATTTCTGGTTGGGGATAAATCATGTCGATCTTCCCATAAAACCTCTTGTCACGAAAGGTATCAACCCAGTATTCTATTTTTCTACCGGGTGTCGTCCGACCGATATCAGTTTCATCCACATAAATCCACATTTCAAGCTTGGAAGGGTCTATAATGGTGATGAGAATCGCAGCGGAAAGACCTGAAACCACGGTCTCACCGAGTTGCGTTGAAACTGCCGATACATACCCGGAGATTGGAGCATAGATCTTTGTGTAACTTAGGGATACTTCAAGGGCTTTGCGTCGTTCAGCAGATTCTTTTATTTTTGCTGTACCATATTCCACCTGTGCAAGGGCCACATCCATCTCACGCTTTGCTTTGTCAACGTTATCCCTGGTAGTGAATTCTTTCTCCAAAAGGCTGAGTTCTCGTTCATAGTTTGTCTTGCTGTAGACGTATTGTGCCTCCTTTGCTTCGAGATCCTTCTTCAATGACTCTATGGTAGCCTCTGTATTTCTTATGTTTGCCAGAATCTCTCGGTCATCAATCGTGGCAATCAATTCACCCTTTTTTACCGCATCACCCACCTGATACTTAAGATAAGTGAGTGTTCCGGTTGCCCGTGTGCCGACCTTGACAATAGCTCCAACTTGAGCTTTGATGATACCTGTCTGTTCAGTGAAATGGGTAACATTGCCCCGCTTTACAGTAACATCCTGGCCAGCTTTTCCCTGGCTGGCCTTATTGCCTGAAAATAAAAAGACCAGTACACCTCCTGTAATCAGGATTATCGCTGCGATAACAACATATTTCTTCTTCATGATCATTCTCTGCCTATATAGGCAACACGCTCCAGGCTTGCCAGGTTTGTATTGGCCCTGGAAATGGCGCTTACCAAGTTTTCTTTTGCTTTGGCAAGGTCCCTCTCACTCTGAAGAAGGGCCATAATGTCACCTTTTCCGACTTTATATTCCCCGAAGGCTTGGTCAAAGTTCGACGTAGCCTCCCTCACCAGTTCTCCATAAAGGGTTACATTTTGAGCACTGAGTTCATAGTCTTTCAATGCCTTTATAATCTCCACGCTAACAGTTCTTTTTATCTCTTCGAGCCTGTATTTCGCAGCGGCAATATCACGTGATGCCCCGAGCATATTGTAGTAACGGCCTATACCGTCAAAAAGAGGCCAGGAGAAGTTTATACGGAACGTTTCCTGCCGGCCTTCTGGAAAAAACTGGTAATCCTGCCGTGTCTGTTCGAGCTGGGTCTTGATCCTCGGGAACCATGCGCTCATCTTTTCCCGGTAAGCCATGTTCAGTCGCTCAATTTCGTTCTTCTGTACTGTCACGTCAGGCCTGATATTAATTGCCCTCTCAGTCAACTGCTGATAGTCTCCTTTGTATTGCGGTTCCATGAACGGACCATCTACCTCTTGCTTGTCTTCAGGGTCATAGAGAAGGAGGCTCTTGAATTCAGCAAGTGTTTTTTCATACTCCCTCTGAGCGTCCATGTACTCGATCCTGGCTGTTGTCATGCGAACTTCCGACTGGAGGACATCGCTCTTCTTTGCTACACCTGCACTGTATCTCCCTTTCGTAAGGGCTAACACCCTCTCTGCCACATTAAATGCCTCTTGTCTTTTCTCAACAATCGACTTATTTCCCATTACAGTATAGAAGGCTGCCTTAACAAGGTAGAGAACATCGTTCTTTACACCCTGGAGACGTTCTTTTTCTCGCAGAGTGGAAAAAAAAGCGCCTTTTCTGCGGGCATAGCGCTCACCTCCATCAAAAAGTAGATAAGAGATTGATCCATTGAGTGTGTATGCATCTCTCGACCCGGAAGCACCTGAAGTGCTGCTTCCGCTCAGAAAGCTTACCGACCGCTTGCCATTGAGAGACCTCACATACGAACTATAAAGTTCAACCTGTGGCAGGTAGGGGTCCATAGTAGAGATATATGAATACTCTGTTTTTTTCACAATTTCTTTTTGTTCTTTAATGAGAAAAGAGATTTCAAGCGCCCTTTTGATGGCTTCATCAAGGGTAATGGCACATGCTTCACGGCTCAAAAAGCTAACGATCATTATACAGACAAAAATGATTCTACGTCTGGATAAAAACATTTTCCCTCCAAAAAAACATCAACAGTCTATCGTTATTTCCTTTATAAATCAAATCATTCTGCATATATCGACAGCAATGGATCTTCATAATTCAGTCTGGTATCGATGTCTTGTATCTGGTTTTTTGCAAAAGAAATGCCAATAACCTAAAAACAGATTCTTGTTTGCACTACCAGAAATCAGTACCTTTGGTCATCGATAAGCCTGTATGCTTATCGATGCCGGAGTTAATTGTTTTGTCCTGTGTGATTAGCAGGATGATTTTCTTAAGACATGGTTACTGGATCGACGTTTTTGTCGTAATTTTTTTTGAAAACGACAAAATTGTTAATGGATAACGACTCTTCGTTCCTATTCGCCATTAATTTCAATATATTATGTTCAAGCATTCCGGGCATGTGTATTGCTATGGGGACATTACATATCCATAGTATTTGGGATACAAACAGCCAGGAGGATCAAGATGAAAAGATTGCTTTTTTTGATAATTTTTTTTTCAATGATGTGCATTGCGCCAAGCATAGGTCATGCTCAAAAACCTCACTATGGCTACCCCCACGGATATTGGAGGGGTTCTTATTACAGGCCACATCATAGACCTTACTATTATCCCTGGTATGGATCGTACTATCGGCTGTTGCCCAGACATTATTATGCCCCGGCACCTGCATATGTCTATCCTCCTCACCCTGTAATATACGCACCACCTCCAGCAGTTATAATCGTTCCAAATCAGGCCTATGCTTACCCTGATATCCCACCCCCACCCCCTGCCCCATCATCTCAGGTTACCTCACCCCTGCAATCAGTTCCAACAGCTATTCTTCAGCCAATCTATTTTGATCTCAACAAATCTGCTATCAGGCCTGACGCTGAAAAAATCTTGAAACAGAACCTCGAATGGTTCAGACAGAACCCCGGCAGAAAGGTGAGCATTCAGGGAAATTGTGATCCTCGGGCAACAGAACTGTACAACCTCTCCCTCGGCAAAAGAAGGGCTGAAGCAGCACGGCAATACCTTGTTGAACTTGGTGTTGACGCTAAACTTCTCGATGTTGTCAGTTTCGGAAAGGAAATGTCAACTTGCAAAGGAAAGGATGAATCCTGCTGGGCTAAGGAAAGGCGGGTTGATTTTATACCTTCACCCTGATAACACCCGGTATAGAGAAGAAATGGCCCCTTATCGCATAAGGGGCGCGTTAAAGGAAAAATGACTTTCACCTCCCTTCATATTTTGCACCGTTCTCAAGTATTCTGTTATAATAACCCGTGCTGTGCTTCCCATGGAATTCTACGAGGTAGGTATTCATGAAGAGTCTTTTGAGAACAAAAGTCTTTCTGATTGTTGCTCTTGTTTTACTCTGCCTGCTTTTGATACTGACACTCTATGCCGATGAGACCGCCGTGGTTACAGATATTGTTGACGGCGATACCCTCGCTATTGAGTATAACAACAAGAAAGAATTGATAAATCTGATTGGCATTGATGCCCCGGAGAGCGTAATGAACAGGAAGGCAGAGATTGACTCCAGAACCACAGGAGAAAGCCTGCTCACCATCACGTCCAAAGGCATAGATGCAAAACGTTTTGTTGAAAGGATCGTCAATAAAGGAGACACGGTGTTCATAGCTTTCGATGCCCAGGCAAAAGACCAGGAGGGAAAACTTCAGGGCTACGTCTATCTTTCCGATGGAAGACTTCTCAATGAAGAAGTTGTCAGAGCAGGGTATGCCAAGGTTACAGCTTCCTTTTCCAATCCAAAATTTAGGGATAGATTCATGGAGGCTTATAGAGAGGCAAGAACCTTTAGGCGCGGGCTATGGAGGTCTCAATAGGTACCAAGAAAAAGAGCAAAAAAATCGATTGTTAAGTCAACATCCTGTTTTAACATCTCGATTTTCAATGTGCGGGAGCCTCTATGGAACGCAATGGGTCCTTTTTTTGTTTCAATCATTGTTTCTCCATGTTTGCTGTTTAACCTACATTTGTGCTTGACATGTCTGCTATTTGTGCTATTAAAAATTATACACTCTAAGATACTTAATAAAACAAAAGGAGGCTATTATGAGTGTCTATGTTGTGAATGAAATTGTGGGGACCAGCACAAAGTCATGGGAAGATGCAACAAAACAGGCAATAGAAACTGCTGCAAAGACCGTCTCAGATCTCCGTATTGGTGAAGTGGTGAAACAGGACGTGACAGTAGAAAATGGGAAAGTGTCGAGCTATCGGGTACGACTCAATATTTCGTTCAAGTACAAAGAAAAATAGTCTGGTTGAAGAAACCACCTGTTTCATGCAGGGCCGCAGTGGCCCTGCATTTTTTATCCACATTTCAACGACCACTACCCGGTAGGAAAAAGTTGTCTGTACCTCAAGTAGGGTCCTGCAACACAGCTTCATTTTTCGATATAGTGAATCGCCATTTACAGAAAAGCTCTTTCGGATGAGGATCAGGGGGTGCAAACAGACACTCGACCTGAATACGCCGGTCAATCTCCTCGATGATGCTCATAAATTCTCCATAATGCATGTCTTTACAACTGTATTCTCCAAGACCCCTCTTTAGCCGAGCCTCCTGAGAAGCGCAATGGGGAATTGAAATAATAATTTCATTATCCTTTTCATCAATTTCAAAACCTGATATCATGGTCCAGGGAGAATACCTGAGAACCTTAGCAAGGGCTTTCAACCCCTTTTCTTCGATCGAGAACTTCTCTTTTATCTCCCTGGTCATAATCTTACCCATTCTGTGCCACACTTCCTCATTGATCCTGATTGCAGCGTCATAGCCATAAGCCTGCTCTACACCTATAAACCAAAACCCGTCAGTTCTTCTTAACTGGTTCACCATAAACTCGATATAGGGTAAAAGCTCTTCGTTTCTGAATTGAGGCAGTTTCATGTGCGTTTTTCCTCCTTTATGCTGTTGACCATACTTGCTCGGGAAAAATGTAGCTTTCTCTTACAGATTCTATTCCCCAATGAAGTCTGTGTCAATTATCTCTTATAAACGGGAGGCGAACAGGAAGGGTGGGAAAAATCAAAAGTGGATTAAGAATCCTACAATGAAGAAGGCGACAACCATACCGAATAGGGTTGACATCGATGAGGCTGCAATCTACCTGGTACACGTGCCCAAATGCAATCAGGTAAACCATAAGGGACGGGAAGATTCCGATTGTACGGGATACAAAAAAAATATTACCGGACGTGAAGCATATGGATTTATGCTCGTGCACAACAAAGAACAATACACTTCCTAAAGAATATCCTAAACATGCATACTTTCCCAAATAAATAATTGTAGTAAGAATACATGGAGGTAAAGGATATTGTCAGATACAACTAAGATAATTTCCATAACCACGCTACAAAATAAGCTAACATAGAAGATGATGGATGCCTCAAACACAAAAGAACCCATCTATACTCTCAGGAACAATGAATGTGGCAGCAATCATCATATCATCTCACGAGATATGCGGCCTGAAAGAAGATGAAGCCAGTGTAAGGGCGTTTTGAAATATTCGAGATGGTTCACAAACGTATGAAGTGCTATGATACGTCTCGAAATGTATCCCTTGATAAGATACAGAAAGGCAATGGCCTATAGGGTTTTATTCACAGAAGCTAGAGAAGATTATTTCAAGAAATCGATGAATCAATCAAAAAGGTGGTCAAGAAGGATAGTCTTTGCATGAAAACCCTTTTATGGGAAATACTTTGGTCATGAGTTTGGCCTGATCGGATAGGACATTATAAGCCCTATGTGGCAAAGTAGCTTACCGTATTCTATCACCATATTGGAGACGAAACAGAGTTTATGGAGATCGTGGGCATAGCAAACGCGAAAAATGAGGAAATCTACTGGCTTGTGTTAAAAAGATTGAAAACTGTCAAAAGGAAATGAATATTCCTCCATTGTGCCTCTCGATATATGGAATCAAAAGGGGGTGAAGTATTGGAGAAAGGGCAACAGAAAGGACGCCACATCAATGGGGGTGATCTACAAAAAAAGGTAAGATTTATTAGATAAAGTACTATCGTAACAAAAAACCATTCTATGGAAATTCGAAATCCAAGAAGAAACAGATGCAAAGCAACTTCGGAATTACAGGAAGGATAAATCGCTGGAGGCTGTTTCTTTGGCCTCAAGGTGGAAAAAGACTTCTTTGAAAGACTGGCGAATGATCTAATTGCAGATTACAGAACGAATGGGAATAAACCATTGATACGAGCAGAGCGAAGTGATGGATATGCACGTTTAAACAGGTTCGGATTGGGGAGAAGTTGTTTTACGGCTTTAAGATGGACAACGATTATGAACATGATAATATGGTGAGGGCGTGAGTGCCAGAATGTGTAACGATGAAAACACGGTTACAAGATGCCCCTAGCATTGACAGTTGCAACATTGTGAACGAGGATGGCCTGGAATCGGCACGTGAATGTTTGTGAGAGATCCACAAAAAAGATAAGAAGATAACCGAAAGCCAAGGCATGGTTACAAATGCAGTTATAGTCCCAATCTTACGTCATGGGATTAGTCTGATTTTGATCGGTATATCTGATATTAAAAAAGTGCCGAGGACCGGAATCGAACCAGTGACACGGGGATTTTCAGTCCCCTGCTCTACCGACTGAGCTACCTCGGCACGTTGTTATTTAAAACACACTTGTTCGCCGGATGTCAAGAATAAAGACCGTGATCGGCAACACGCGATCAGTGAAAGTCGTATATCGTTACCTGCATATCGCATCTCGTAAAAGGCCATATATAATATTTTACGTATTGTGCGAAAATGAATCTGCACAAAATATAAACGATGATATGCGAAATGGGGTGTTTAACAACATACTGCATGGGATATACTCAACATCAGGTTCTTCAAAACCTTTTGACTTTTTATCACCTCTATGTTAACAAATTCACATGAAAGAATTGATGACCAAACCGTTTCGGGGACTTCTATATAATCGCAATAAAATTGACGATATTGCGTCTTGCGTGTGTCCTCCCTATGATGTCGTATCGAGTGTCCGCACCTATTACGAGCGAAACCCGTTCAATGCTATACGCTTAGAACTTCCCCTGCCCCAGCCGTCAATGGATAAATACAACGTCGCCAAACATACCCTAGACCAGTGGTTGAGGATTGGTGTGGTTCAGAAGGACTCGAACGACACAATTTATGTGTATGAACAGGAAATCATTGTAAATGAAATACACTACCTGAGAAGGGGTTTTATTGCTCTGAACAAGCTTCAGAAGGAGCGTATCCTCACCCACGAGGAGACGAGGAAAAAGGCAAAAGAAGATCGAGAGCGGCTGATAACAACGCTCAAAACGTATACTAGCCTTGTCTTTGCTCTCTACGAAGATAAAGAAGAGGCTATTGAAGACATACTCATCAGTTCGCAGAAAGAGAAACTATACAATTTTGTAGACGAACAATCGATAACAAACAGATTTTATCGGATGACAAACCCCGAGGAGATAGCAATGCTTGCATCCCTCATGGAATCAAAAAAAATCTATATCGCCGACGGTCACCACAGGCTGGCTGTGTCATACAGGATTGGCTTGGACTACATCCCAATCTATCTCACCAATATGTATTCAACAGGAATTGTAATCCTGCCATACCATAGGATTATCAAATTCAACAAACCCAGGAGCCTCAAAGAAGTATTATCTCTCTTGGAAGAATCTGTTCTGATTGAGAAGTTTCCCCTGACAGATATGAACTCGCCCAGAAATGCTACGCAAAAGATTAATACTGCGGCAAAACCTTCTTACATACTCTATTCCAAAGATGATCCTGACAATTTCTATATTCTGTCAGAAAAAGCCCCTATCTACACAGATACAACAGTACATGAGAGTGTACGAAGACTCAAAGTTAGTATTCTCCACATGGGCATTCTGAAAAACGTCCTCAAAGTCCAGGATGAAGAAATCTCATTTACTCAGGCCCTTGACAAAACCGTTGCCCAGGTAAAGGAAGGCATCCATGATCTAGCGTTCTTCCTGCCACCAACTCTTGTTGAAGAGGTCAAGGAGATTGCCGATAATAGCCTTTACATGCCTCCCAAATCAACGTTTTTCTATCCAAAGATACTAACAGGCCTCGTCTTTTATCAGTATGATGGCAACGTATCTTCATCCCCATAATACTGCCTATTTTGTCCAACTACCCCCTTTTAGTATCCGCCGATATACCGAATATGCACTCTTCCCTTATTTCTCCCTGTGGCTCGGACCCTTGTTATCATACACGATTTTTGAATTCAAATTGGCATGACTGAGGTCGGCTTTGATCGGGATGAAACCCTCGATGTTTTGTGCAAAGACAAACTCCGGATTATTCAGAAAAAAAATGGATATCGTTTCTCGATAGATCCAATCCTTTTGGCCAATTTTTTAATCCTCAAGAAACATGAACGGCTTCTGGATATTGGATCAGGGTGTGGCATTATCCCTGTTTACCTGTGCAAAAAAAGCTATGGGAATGAAATGCTTGGCATAGAGATACAGGAGGACTTGTACAATGTGTCTCTCAAGAACAAAACAATAAATGATTGCAGAAATGTGAGTTTCATGCATGGCGATATAAAGGTTTTGGCTCAATTACTCAAGCAATCACCCTTTCATGTTGTGGTTTCAAACCCCCCCTATACAAAAGAAAAAGGGGGCAGGAAGAGCCCCCAGCATTCACGGCTTGTTGCAAGGTATGAAACTTTCTTGACCCTCCCTGATCTCATGATGACAACCTCTTCTCTGCTTTTTAGAAAAGGGAGATTTTATACTATCTATCCGTCTCGAAGGTTGGGGGAGCTAATCGGATTCGCCAGACTGAATAGCCTTGAACTGAAACGATTGCGTCCCATCTACCCTAGAAGGGACAAGGAGGCAAATCTCTTTCTGGCAGAGTTCATCAAGGAGGGTGGCATAGGAGCAAAAATTGAACAACCTCTTTACATTTTTGGCAATAGCGGCTACACTGATGAGGTAAAAAAATATTATATTCTTAACGGCTGACAATGGAAACAGTAACCCAACTCATAGCAGACGATCTGGCAAGACTCGAGTCAACAATCCAGAAGCTTATAACAACGAAGATAGGCTTCATCAAAGAAATTGTGAATCACATTATCAGATCAGGCGGAAAAAGGGTGCGGCCCATTCTAATAATGCTTACTGCTCGGCTTTGCGGATACAAGGGTGAAAAACATATCCCATATGCAGCAATAATTGAATTCATCCATACAGCAACCTTGCTCCATGATGATGTGGTGGATAATGCTCAGACCAGGCGTGGTTCTTCAACCGCAAACACCTTGTGGGGGAATGAACCGAGCGTTCTTGTTGGCGATTTTCTTTTTTCCAAGTCATTTGAATTGATGGCTCATAATGGGAACGAGGAAATCATGAGGATCATGTCTGAGGCCACAACATCCCTCGCTGAAGGAGAGATTTTAGAGCTTCTCAAAACGTGTGATATTGACACAACAGAGGAGGAATACTTCGAAATCATCAAGAACAAGACTGCGTCTCTTTTTTCTGCCGCTTGCGAAGTAGGGGCAATCCTTGGCCGGGTAAATCAGACAAAGAGGGCTGCATTACGAGATTTCGGATACAACCTTGGCATGGCTTTT
>MTKX01000898.1_pt4 | contig 12527 bp, 16 predicted proteins | sample 1042771 | NCBI WGS metagenome assembly MTKX01 (sample SAMN06212183, study PRJNA360534) | anaerobic digester metagenome | biome: Wastewater treatment plant; material: sludge; isolation source: anaerobic digester fed with sludge from wastewater treatment plant | place: Denmark: WWTP Randers ... | reverse complement strand
CGGGAAGAGGCTGGAGTTTTACAACAGTGAGGTTTTTCCTTCACTGGGCAGCGAAAGAGCCCTTGCGGAAAAGTGGCAGAAAACTATTTCCTCTGCCATACAGATGAAAAACAGGTAACATTTATTGACCGGAATAATTTAACCTGGTTTCAGGCAGGACTCCTTTTCATGAAAATATCAGGCTTCTGGTAATTACCGGAAGCAATGAAGCGCTGGAAGAGGCATACAAGACCCTAGGAGTTGATCAGGTTTTTGTCATCATATATGATGACTGGTCAAAATTAATAATCCCGGGAAAAATCCGGGATTATTAAAAAATATCTTAACAAGCTTCCTGCAATAAAAAGGGCTGTCTATTTAAGCATAAACCTGAATGCGAGAGCGAATTCCATGTCTTTTTCCCTGAATTCGGGAATATCAAGACTCCCGATCTTACCTGCGACACGCAGACATTCAGCTTTCAATGCCGGATGATCATTTGCCGGTTTTGATTTGTCATCCACATTCCCGACCGATGATGGTTTGTAACCTACTACTACAATTTCATCCATCATTGGAACTTTAATATCCTTAATATCAGAATATGCTTTGGTTTTTTCGACAGTTCCACCTTTTTTGATTTTCAGGACGACATAGATACGCCCCGTATCACAGGAATTCTTTGCTTCTTCAGGATAACTGATATTTGTGAAGAGGAACTCATAAAACTCCTTTGTAGAAGCCTGAGACAATGTGAGTTTCTGATTTTCCTGATTTATTGATCCGGGATCAGAACTAAATGAGAAAAACATCATTAAGATTGCAACAACCGGAAGAGCAAGAAGCGACTTCATTGCGGCAACATTGCGGGTTGGTTTCTTGTTTATCATGACCAGTCTTTTTTCAATTAACCTTGTAAAACTGTGAACCAATGGAATTGTCCTGATGTTTGCAGGAATGTTAAGAAGTCTGTATTGGTATGTTTTTTTGTTGATTAAACTCTTCACTGAACTATTATCAGCCTGGTATTCATGGTTTAAGATCATGGATCTTCTGATAAGCCATAAAAAAGGATTAAACCATTGAAAAGCAATAAACAACTCACAGAGCAACAGATCGAATGTATGGGCCTGCCTGACGTGAGCTGTTTCGTGTTTCAGAATATCCGGATAATCACCGCTGTCAAATACCTCCCCGGGGATCACAACATAAGGGAAGAATGAAAATGCCGGGTGGTCAGAATCTGAGATAATTATTCTTGGGAAAGTGTTCTGATGGACATGGCCTTTCCTTATGATTCTTAAAGTGTTTGAAATACTTATTACTCCACGGCATATGAAGGCTGTTACAACTGCCAGGTATATCCAGCCCGGAAGATTATTTACATTTACGGACCTGACTTTTTCCGAAATGGCTGAATCCAACTGGTTCTCAGATATTATGATATTGCCAATGACACCTGAAGNNAAAAACAGGAAGTAACAGTACCAACAGCAGAGCTATCCTGTTTCTGGTATGAAACGAATCCATGGAAAAGAACACCAGGTAGAAAAGATACAGGGTGACAGTGCCTGCGGATACCTTTATAAGATATATGATCAGGCTATCCATTACCTTCTCCTTTCTCAATTATGTCTATGAATTTCCTGAGATCATTTGCAGTGATTTTTTTCTCATTCACAAAGAATGATACCACGTTTTTATAAGATGATCCAAAATAGTCACTTACAACTTTCTTCATGAAGCTCTTTCTGTATTCTTCTTTTTTAACGAGAGGAAAATATTCGTGATTCTTCCCGTATGCTTTATGACCGACAAACCCCTTTTCTTCCAGTCCGCGGATAATGGATGCGAATGTTGTGTATATGGGTTTTGGTTCAGGATGAAGGTCTATGAGCTCTTTAATGAATCCTTTCCGGGCTTTCCAAAGAATCTGCATTGCTTCTTCTTCTTTTCTGGTAAGTTTCTTCATACGGCTTCTGTTTTTGCAAATATATAACGGGAAAAACAAATAAACAACTAAATTAGCAGAAATATTACTGAAAAAGCCGTAAATAAGAATCATTGACGAATCTCCACGGTTAACAAATTGAATATATTCTAATTAGCTATAGGTTTGAATTGGAGCCCGGGGCCTGTCTCCCTTACTATGCCTGCAAAATCGGCACCGAAGATACGCGGGAACCGGAACCCGGTGACCACCCTCGCATCTCCCCCGGTCCTTATGCTCCGTAGTGGGGCACAGGTCCGGGCCACCTACTCCACAAAGGCTATGAGAGCCCGGACCGTCAACTGCAGGCTATTCGGCAAATAGCCTGGTTGCCGGATCGTGTCTTGCGAAGAGCGCATTGTGTATCATCTCATCACCGTGCACCAGGCTGAAGCCCACAAGCCGTTCCGTCTCAACCATGCTAAGCGTGCCTGCCCCGGGGTGTGCATCCTCGGTGTGACGGCCGGCATCGTTGAACTCGTCTATGGCCTCAAGCGCCCTGAAGTAAGCTTCATGCATCTCCGGCTGCTCCTTATCATCGCCGGGGCGCGTAAGGGTGAAAGCGGCATCGCAAAGCATCGGGAAATAGTACCTGAAGGAGTCCTCATTTCCGAATATATCGGCCGAGATAACCTTTCCGTCAAGGATNNACGGCCAGGCCGTTGCACCCTTCGGCGGGATGGCATTCAGGAAAAACCCGGTCTGCCTTCTGCATCCTGACCTGCAGCAGCTCCTCGTAGCTCTCCGTCCGGCTGTGCACCCCCTCACATGCCAGGTTTGCGCGTACATGATCCCACACCTCGCCCTGCGTGTTGCAGAAGCCGGGTTCATTCTCAGGCTTCATCCGCGAGAAGGTGCCTGCTTTTCTGCCCCGCAGATTCGGATCAGCCACTGACCCGGGTGTGCTGAACGACGATGACCGGTAGTCCCAGCGCAGCCGCTCCACACACGAGACCTCTATGACGGTCTTTGACGACGGGGCCAGCAGCACCGACCTGTTGACAACCCTGTTCTGCTTCGCACCGGTGAGGACGTCGGCATCGGTGAGCAGGAGGTAGTCAGAGGTCTGGTTGATGGCCGCGAGCTGGCCTACTGAGCCGGAGGCTGTCAGCTCCGAGATGATGAGGCTGCCGTTCCTGATGGCTGGCCCGGCGGGGAGGAAGGGGAATGCAGAGAGAGGCTGGCTGCTGATCTGGACGATCACGGCATTGCCAAAAGATGTGAAATGGATCGCTTTTGTTTTCATGGTTTTGTTACTCATTTATAATTATTAATTTTAAACTGTGGGCAAAGAAAAACCATGGCATTGCAGCCTTTCTGCAATGGGAAAAAAAGAAAATCATGCCGGCAAACCTTAACGCACTGATAAGATACAAGACCATCAACTCCTGCCTTNNAAGACGCAGGTGGTCAATTGACGAGCTGAGGGCGAGATGCTCCGAGGCCCTTGCCTCAGACAGGGGAAGGTATGCCACCGTCTCGGAGCGGACCCTCCGTGATGATATCCGAGTGATGCGAAGCGACATCCTCGGGTTCAATGCACCGATAAAGCAGGAGTCAGGATTCTATTTCTATTCCGACCCGGGATACTCGATTCTAAGTCTTCGCATCACCGATGCGGGACTGGCGGAGCAGATACTTGGCCTGCTGATGAAGATGAGGGAGAAGGTCAACCACCCGGAGATGGAAATTATCATGGAGAAGCTGAGCCGGCTCATAGGCAGGGAGTACGAACCGGAATCCGGGCTGGTTGTCAGAAATCAGGTTAATGATGAAGCGATAAAGATTAAGAAGCAGGTGATCGAGGAAGAAATAAATGCGAATGAGCGTATGTCGGCTGACCTGGAGAATCGCGGCATCTTCGAAAGAAGACGGCTCAGATTAATGCTGCGGAAGATGGACGCCCCACCCATTGTGCCTCCGTCGGAGCTGATATGGGGAGAAATAATGGCTGCCGTGATGTCAGGAATATTCCGTCGTCAGCCTTAGAGCGCACAGAGCCTGTTATAGACCTCCGCAAGAATCATGAAGTTTTTAAACTTTTTCAGGTCCGGGTTCATGGCCAGCTCTTCCTGCATCGCGGGGCAGTCGCCAAATAACTGTTCAAACAGAGGATCAAAATTCTCCTTTTCGACCTTAATCATCTCCCCGCCGTCCTTCACCACGAAATAGCTCGGGTACCTTGCCTTCCCTTCGATGATATGGTAATCGATACGATAGGTGGGGCCGATTCTGAGCCCTTCGTCCGGTGCCCAAGTGAAGCCGACGCCATCCATCTTCGATATTGTCTCAATACGTGAGGTGGAGGTCCCGATGCCTGACCGGGTCCCGGGGGGAAATCCCGGGCAGAGACTTTCATGCCCGACTGTGCCGGATAGGGGCAGATCCTCAACACAGGGAGGTGCCGGATCGTGTCAGAGCCTCAAGACCCGAGGTGCCAGCAGTGGGAGGTTACCGGTCACGGTATGCAAAATGCAACGGGGCGCATCCGTCATAGTTGCTGGTTGTGGCTGCAACGTAAGCGTAGTCACCGATGACAAACACGGTCTTGTATGAATTGTCCCCGCGGCATCCGGGATAGTACCCGCACAGGACCCATCTGTCATAATCAGCAAGGTACTTGTAAAGTTCAACGCCATCTTCCAGCACATAGGGACTTCCGCTGTAATAAAATCCAATGGCAGGAACATAGTAGTAATCTTTCTCGAATTGGTTATCCGAGACTTTTGTCCAGCTGTCCGTGCCTTCGTCATATGACCATGTGGATCCGTATGTAACCAAATGTATTTTTCCGTTCGCGATGTATGCAAACAAAAACAGGTTGACGGGGTGAAGGAAGTGGTATTTCTTTGTGAACCCGCGTGTCGAATAGTTGTACGTGCAGACCAGTCCGCTGTCGGTAATTATATATTCCAGGCCATTCAGGGTGACGTGGGTTGCCAGTGTAAAGATGAATGGCGCATCGTCCTGCCTGGTCCATATTTTTGTTGTGAAATCGTATTCCCAGACCGGGCATGAGGCGCCGTCGGTATTTCCGCCGATAACGATGAACTTATCATCATGGGGGAGGAAAATGTTGTTTTCTGAGCGTTCGCCCGGGAAGTCTGAGACCGGATCCCAACTGTCTGCAACAGGATCATACTCATACAGCAGTTTGGCGTTTATCTCGAGGATGTATCCCTTGCCGTTATAGCTGAAGGCATCATAGGTCCAGGTCCAGTCAAAGGGAGTGGGAGTCTTTGTGTCCCACGATTTTTTAACGGTGAAAGGAGTATTCAGGCCGCCGAATTTCTGTCCGCTGAAGAAGGAGACGCTAACTGCCTTATCGTGATAGAAGTTGTTTACAAAAGGTATCACGGCGGTTACCTGATCTTCTTCTGACTCAATTGTTTCAGCCACAAATGAGTCANNAAATGCGTCAAAGTGGAGCGTGGGCGGGCCATAGTGGGTAAGGTTTTTGCCCCTGATGGTTATTATGTCACCAGCGTAACCTTCTGTAACTGAGCTTTCAAATATTTCGGGGCCAAAAATTTCAAATGCATTTTCTATTATGATCTCCCGGTCTCCGGAAACCACTTTTAACCGGACGCGGCCAGCCAGAGGTGTTTCAGGTATTTTAAAGACCAATGAGTCTTCAGAAGATATTATTATCTCTGCAGGGGCAATGTCAACGAAGACTGACAGGTTCCCCTGTTTCTGGCTGAAATTTGAACCGTACATCTTGACCACGGTGCCGTCGAATCCCTCCTTCGGACTGTAGTCCGTCACCCTTGCCGGCCTCGAACCCCTGCCTGTGAACATGGTGACTGGTCCGAATACAGTCGTTTCTACAGTCTTTACGAAGGGTCTCACATGATAAACCTGATCCTTTACAATATCAGTATGGACTTCTGCCTGGAATGTACCGCCACTCAGGATCCCTGTTAATTCCTTTTCTGACCAGGTTTCGAATTCAGTATTGTCAGTCTCGTTCCAGACGAATCCGTATGAAACGATGTTCTGAGTTCCGGGGCTGGTAATCCGGGCCTGGAAGGTGACTCCGTCTGACAGAACATCGACATTATCCATTTGTACGAAAGGATAATCCTTCGGGCCCCTTTCAGCATCCTCACAGCCCGCAAGGAGTAAAATGCAGAGAAAGAGGATTCCCGGTTCAGCCAGTTTCCTTTTCATGATCAGAAGGAATAACTTAGTAAGACTTCAGTGAAACTCATGTCTGATTCCCTTAGTGTCGCGGGGAACTGACTGTATCTCACCTCCAGGGAGGCAGCGTTCCTGTTGTTCAGGTTATACTGCATGCCCGCCCCGGCAGAATAGCCAAACCTCACACGGGAAGAGACAGATGAAGACTCAACCTCATTGATGATTATACTGTTCTCCCTGATGGTGGATTCATAAATCTCTCTTTTATACTTCAAATGCCAGGAACCGATGCCGCCGGCATTGATGAAGGGTCGCCAGGTCAGTGTCGGGACCGTGTAACGGAGCAGCACGGGCAATCTTGCCGAGATCAGGTTGACCACGACATCTATGTCTGCCATGGAGGTAACAGAATTGGCGCTGAAGCCGTGCTTAGAAAGATACACTCCCGTATTGACGGAGAAATCACTCACTAAGACGGGCAGGTCGGCGAAAATCCCCACCTGAGGGGATGAGGCCGGTGAAAAGGAAAGAAAAGGCGCCTCTCCGACATTCAGCCCCACCGGCACAGCCAGGTTCATCACTGAATAGCCTGCTGCAACTCCGAACCTGGGGAACGGAAGCGGCCGGTTTATGCCCTTGTTGTACATCGAAATCAGTTTCTTAAGTGAATTCCTGTGGTAACGGGCCAGCTGAACCTGGCTGGCTTTCCAGTTAAAGTCAGAAGTATGTTCGAGGATCGGTGCCCGGAAATCATAGCGATCAGGTATTTCAGCGAAGACCGTGCTATCCTTCTCCAGGAAGTAGGTTTTGAGGCCTTTTTCAGTATAATAGTAAAGATTAATTCTCCCCTTGCTGATTCTTTCAAGGAAAACCCTTTCAGGCTGACCGTTTACAATGATGCTTCTGGAAACGTACTCCGGCCCGCCCCGGAAACCATATCCTGTTAACTGATAAGGAAGATACCTGATCTCCCCGGCCTTCCTTTTCACCGCTACGAATTGCGAGTTCTGATTTGGCAATCCTTTAATAAGGTCTATGCCAATCGTCATTACACTATCGGCCTGGATGTAATTATTATTCTGGGAATAAACTGGTTGCGCCAGTGGCAACAATATCAGAATGATTTGCCTGATCTTTGTGTTTTTCATCTTTGGTCTGAATTCAGAAATCTGATAAGCGGTGATAGTATCACAGTACAGTGATTTCAAAGTTATTAATAACGATTTAAGAATGCCAGGATGTTAGCCTTTGGCTATAGCCGGGTTGAATTATGCCTGCTTCCGGCTTATTCTGATAACGTAATTCTCAAAGGTTTTGTACCTGAACACCCGCCCGTCCGTGTCACGTTCAAATACCAGGGTCTCCCGCAGCTCACCGTCATTCCCGACTCTCCGGAAGGTGTCTTTCCCGACTTGCCTGTAAAGGACCATTGAGCCTGCCGGGTCGTCATTCGGAAGCGTAAGTAAAATAAGGTCACCTCCCCATGTGGAGATATACAGTTCACTGGTTGCGGGTTGATCAGAATAATATCCGACATAATCCTGGAGATCAGCATTCTTCTTTCCGGGTATACCGGAGTCTCTCGGAGTGGTTGCCACAGCTCCGGCCAGTATGGCATTTATTGCACCTGCATATTTGTCGGGATTTGTGTTGTTGGCATTGATCATTATGGATATTGCCAGCTTTGTTTTCGGACATAACTGTAAAAGTGTCCTGTAGCCCGGACATTCCCCTCCATGGCCAATCCACGTGTTCCCATCCTCACCCCTGGTAACGACAAAGCCCAGGCCCCATGTTATATTCCAGTCCGGATCTGTCCAGTGGACATTATGCATGTATTTCAGTGTGGATGGTTTCAGTACTTCTTCTGAGGTTGTATCCATCAGGCGGAACTGCCAGGAGGCAAATTTCGCCAGGTCAAGGACAGTTGATGAGAATCCTGCCGCAGGCTTAATGGCATTAGCCTGGAAAAAGTTCACTTCTTTCCTTTCCAGGTTCCGGTTCACGGCACTGTATCCTACTGCCATCCTTGTCCCGTGACAGGCTTCAGGCAAACTGGTTCCTGTCTCATTCAGCCCCAGAGGCCCGAGTATGTTTCTTTCCATGTATTCGTCATACGGCATACCTGATACCTGCTCAACTACCTCGCCAAGCAAACTCATGCCAAGGTTGCTGTACTGGAAGATGGTTGATGAGGGATACAGCGTCTCCTGGTTGCCCAGCGCTGCTTTTACCTGGTCACGTGACGGAAACCGGAAGTCGGGAGCCGTCCAGTAAGGTATGTCTGCTTCCCTTGGCAAACCGGATGAATGGGTAAGAAGGCTTCTAACGGTTATTGGTCCGCTTTCAGGGTATTTTTGTTTAAGGTCATACCAGGGCAAAAGATCACCAATCTCGTCATCCAGCCTGAGTTTCCCCTCGTCATACAGTTTCATAATTGCCACAGAGGTAAAGAGTTTCGAGATGGAGCAAATGCTGAAGATGGTTGAAGGTTCAGCCTTAACTGAATCTTCAGCGTTAACCAGTCCGAATGCGCCTGCCCAGAGCACCTCCTGGTCATGAACCACCGCTGCGGTCAGTGCAGGAAGACGTTCATAATCCCTCTGTGCATCGAGCCATACTTCAATCAGTTTGAATGCTTCAGAATAGTCCATGCGCGGACTCTGTGACAAGCCGGTAATACTCATAAAAACCAGGATTGCAATGGCATAGTATCTTTTCATTATTATGGTGTTTTGTGTTTTCCCCGTCCTTAATTATCCGTATTATATATGATGGCGTTGATTTTATTATTTCATTGTACAATGGCGGCCAGAAGCCAGGTACCGGTGGTGATCACAGTCCCCGGCATGTTGTTTTCATATGACTGGTTCTCAACATAGTTCCGGAACAGGCCGGCATGCTCAGGATTCAGTTCACCTTCCTGACCAGAGTTCCGCCGGCGCTGAAGCCGGTGACTTTGCCGGCCGGGTCAAGTATAAATTTCATGTCCTCGCGCGACTCCCTGACGAAGAAATCCGTATCAGAGGTGAAGTAAGCCTTCACCCAGACAGGTCGGTGGGATTGGTCCACAGTCCGGCCGCGGCCTGCTCGGGATAGATATGGAATTTGCCATCTACCCTGGTGCCGTCTGCCTTGTAACCTGTTGCCAGCAGGCTGGTGTCTGTTCCGGCCGGAGGTTGCCTGTATGAACTGGATTTCATTCCCATAGGGTCAATGACGTTCTTCTGCATATACTCATCATAGGGCCGGCCTGTGACATCGGTCACTATCTGCTGGGTTATCGTGGTTCCTCCTCCTGAATAAACAACGCAGGTACCAGGCTCTATGAAGGAGCGTACAGCTTCAGTGTTGGCGGGCTTCTGTCCGTCGACTACCTGCTGAACCGACGGGAGAGTGTCGCCCTGTGCGTATCCGGGAAATCCGTGTATTGTCAGCCCTGCAGTGTGGCTCAGGAGGGCGGACAGTGTTATGGGCTTGCCCCCGGAGACACTGTCATAGGGGAATTTCCATGATTTAAGGTACTGATTTATATCAGTATAAAGATCCAGCTTCCCGTCCTGCACCAGTTTCAACACACCCACTCCGTTGAGCGACTTGCTGATAGATGCTGCCTGGAACAGGGTTTTCTCCGTCACCGGTCGCTTTTCGTCGACATCGGCCCAGCCGTAACCTTTTACCCAGTCGCCCAGGTTGTTTTCGACCAGTTTTATCCTCTCCTCCGTTTCGGGTGAATACCGGGATTGTGTCCCTGGCTGGCAGCCGGTGATGAGGAGAAGTGGCAACAGGACGGCAGGCAGGCAGATAAGATTACGTTTCATGGCAGACATTTTTTGGGGTTATTCATGGCAGATCATCGGATCTCCGTCATGTAAAAACAAATATATACAGTGTTAATCACCTGACAAACTGTTCAGCTATGAAGAGAGCGATTAGTGCAGGATGCTTTTATAATGGCCTAAGCCGTACCGGCTTACTTTCTCCATGTATTTATCGAAGGTTTCCCCGAATGTCTCCCTGCACCACCGCTCCTCGGCGAGGATCATGAAGTGAACGGAAACCTGGAAAACCAGCAGGATTGCCAGCAGAAGCCACGAACGGGTAACCATGCATGCACCCAGAAAGTAGAGGAAAAAAGGAATGACCAGAAGCAGCAGGGTGGTCCCGATATTTACCAGGTATGCAGGTTTCTCAAGACCCCGGGTGGGAGGGAAGAATGCCGCCCGCCTGACAGCCTCCTTACTCAGAAGCGATGTCAGCAGATACCTGGTCAGCAGGATGGGAATGACAATAATCAATCCGGTAATGACAGTGGGTTCAACTATCATTTTTCTAACCTGCTTAAGGCTTCCTCAGCCGGTTCCACGAAGTTTATCGTTCCGCGGGTGTTGCTCTCGCGGATGAAATCGCGAAGTGCCTTGCTCCTGACATTCGCGAAGTCGCCGATGATGGCAAGTCTCATCCTGTAGTTGGAGAACTTTTGCAGTATCTCACCCGCGATGCCTGTCTTCAGGTCAAAGAAACTGCCGGTAAGTGTTGCGGAATGGATTATCAGCCCGGTGCTGCCGTTATAGCCGGCATCGGCGAGGATATCAAGCAGGTCTTCAGTGGTGCCTATTGTCTCTGAACCAGGCAGGATCTCGGCAATGGATATGCCTTTTGCTGTCTTGTGGTACTTAATCATTGTAAAGAAAAAATAAGGGTTTATCTCCAGATGTAAACGGTTCCTTCAAGCGGTAGTTTTTCCGGGTCAGCCTGGTGCCCGTACTCATCCCACCACTCCTGGTAAAGCTTTCTTACGGCCATGATCTCAGCGGCGTCGAGGCGCTGATCATTGGGGTAATCCTTATTGTAGAGCACCGGGTTGAGCGAGGCGAAGTCCTTTCCTTCAATGACAGCCTCGGCACACCATAACAGGTATTCACCAAGCATAATGCATTCCCTGCCGTCAACAACCCTGAACGGCCACATGGAAGATATCGGATTGACCGGGAAATGATCGCACGGGGAGATCAGTCCGGTTTCCTTCGCCAGGCTGATCAGTTCAGGTATATCTTTCTTCTGAAAAGCAGGCATCTTCGTCCAGAGCCGCTCACCATCTTCGGTGTATTCATACTGGTTATAGGTCCCGTTTTCAAGTTGTCTGACGAACCCGGTGACATCAGGATTATTGAAGTCGAAGCTGCCCTTGTCGCATCCGGGGCACAGAAGGGCAATAAGTGTTAATATGAAAATAGATTTCACAATGGTACTTTTCACATTGATGCAATTATCCTTTCAATGGTTGCGTTCTTCCGGCCTGTCATCCTGCAGCGCTTCGGCCTGGTTCTCCACGGATATGGCTGGTTCATCCGTCCTGCCAAAGAGCTTCCGGCGGATAGCCATGATGATGGCTCCTGTCTTTTCAATCTCGCGAAGCAGGTAATCTCTTTGTTCCATCCGGGATTGTGATCATCAGAGACCAGTCAGGCTTACCGTCACAGGCTGAGTCATCAGGTTCGTCCTGTAGGTCAGACTGTCAGACCCGTTCAGAATGAGCTCTTCCATAACAACAGAGGTGCCGGAGCTTGAAAAGGTCTTCTTCCCCTCGTGCATCTTCCACCAGTCGGGATTGAGGCTTATCTTCATCGTATTGAATGTCTGAACATCCGTAACGAACAGGTGCCAGCTGGTTACGAAGATGGCTTTATTGCCGTCTTCAGTCCAGTAAATTTTATGCGCCGACTCAATATCCTCGGGCAGGCTGGCAACGAGCCTGAACTCACCGGTGCCGGCTTTTGCAATGAAAAGACTCTGTTTGGGCGGGTCCGCCGAAGGACTTTCAACCACATATGCTTCAAATGATCCCTGCGGGGAATTGACGGACATGATTTTGCCCGGTTTGGAACTGAAGCCGAAGATAAGATAAACTGCCACAGCGATCAGGATTATCGTAACCAGCGCTGTGATCATTACTGTCAGAATTCTGCCTTTCATGGTTCTATGTTTGAGGTTACTTTCCGTGCCTGGCCTGGAGGAATCCGATGGTTGTCTTCATCAGCTTCTTCAGAGCTTCCTGGTCAATGTCAGACAGCTTTTTAACATAGATGCACGCTGCACCCTTCTTGAATTTGCCGAGCCCCTCCAGCAGGTGCTCATGTTCGGGCGCCCCGGTATAAACGTACAGCGAGATAGCCGCTTTTCGCGGTGAAAAACCAACGAGTGGCCAGTCGCCCTCCTGGCTGCTGCGCTCTGATTTGTAATGATACTGTCCGAATCCGATCATGGATGCACCCCACATCTTCGGCTCGAAGCCGGTGAACTCACGCATCAGCTTCAACAGTTCGAAACTATCCTTCCGCTTTTGTTCGGTGTCGGCAAATGAGTTAATGAATTCATTAACATCAGCCCCGCTTTTCTTTGTTTTAAGCTCTGC
>MTKX01000248.1_pt2 | contig 12528 bp, 6 predicted proteins | sample 1042771 | NCBI WGS metagenome assembly MTKX01 (sample SAMN06212183, study PRJNA360534) | anaerobic digester metagenome | biome: Wastewater treatment plant; material: sludge; isolation source: anaerobic digester fed with sludge from wastewater treatment plant | place: Denmark: WWTP Randers ... | reverse complement strand
AGATCAACATTTCTGCCCCAGAACTTACGGGCAAGATATCCGGTATATGAGAAGTGCTTCAGATCACCGCTTGCACGGTCACGACCGCCGTTATAAAGCTCAAGGTAGAGGTCGGTACCACTGGTCCAGCGTTCACGGTTGAAGAGAATGGAGTGGTAGAACCGGGGATCCCTGTCAATATAAGGATTCTGCGGATCATATTCGGGATCATCACCTATCGCAAGACCGTTCCTGGTTTCAAACAGGTCAACAATATTCTGTGAAGGAGAGTAACCCTGAATAATTCCGCCCTCAGCAAGACTGGCAATGGTGAAAGTACTGAACTGGCTCCTCGATGTAACCGCTGAATACATCTCCCAGATGATCTCATCATTGTAGGGAGTGTACATGAATATACTGTCAAAACCACTGGGATAGGTAATCGTTTGAACACCAGAGGGTGCCATGTATGTTACCTGGTCAGTCCCTCCAGAGGGCAGCAGTTTGTACTTGCCCGAGCTCTGGGCATAACTGATCAGATCCCAGGCAGCAGATGCTGCTGCAGTCCAGTACTCGGTATTGTTTGACTGGTTATTGGTCGGACTGGCATCAAACAGAAGCGCAGAAGCCTTCACGGCCATTGCTGCACCCTTTGTGGGTCTTCCTATGTTTGCCATATCCCATTCTTCCGGGAGGAGTTGTGCGGCTGCGTCGCAGTCTTCCGCTATCTTAAGAACAGTCTCATGAAATGAAAGTCTTGGTAATGCGTAGTTGTCTGATCCGCCCAGCGGCTCCGTAAGGTAGGGCATACCACCCTGGCGGATAAGAAACTCATAATAATACCATGCCCTCATGAACCGGGCCTGGCCTTCAAGCTGATTCAACTGCTGCTGGGTGGCATTACCCTCCAGCATCGGCAGTTTCTGAAGACAGATGTTGGCAATGCGGATACTCTGCCATGCTCCCCAGACAGTTGAGAACTGCAGGGCCTGAGCTGTACTGTAGGCACGCAGCCAGTCTCCGGTCTGGACAACACCCATTGTCTCCCATTGGACCGATTCGGTGTAACCCTCGTCACACATTGCTGCAATCATTCCGTAATCATAGTCGGCCAGATAATTGTGCATATCCTTGTACATCCTGTCCTGGAACTTGCGGAAGTTATTATAGTCGGTGAATACCTGCTTCTCGTCCATTCCGGTTGAATCCTGCACCTTGTCAAGGTACTCTTCACAACCCTGGAAAATAAGGGCGAACGCTATAAGTATAATTATAATCCTTTTCATCGTCATTGGTTTTCCTGGTTAGAATGATATCCTCACCTCAAAAGTGAACCGTTTCATCATCGGGTATGCACCGAAGTCAACACCAGAGTTGAAGCCTTCCGGATCACCTCCGAGCTTGAAGGGTGTCCATGTTGCAAGGTTCGTACCGGTCAGGGTAAGGTCAACCTGGCGTATTCCCACCTTCTGGAGAGGATCATTTGCGAGTCTGTAGCTGATTGCCACGTTCTTGAGTCTGGTATAGCGTCCGTCAACGATTGAGAACTCATTGCCAAGGTAGTTGTACTGTGAGGTAGCCACAGAGTGAACTGCAGGCCATTCAGCATCCCTGTTGTCAGGTGTCCAGTGGTTGGCATGTGCAGTCATGGCGTTATCCTTGTTCTGGGTGAAGGGATAGAGATAGAACATACCCCCCTGTCTCATTGCATATGTTGTAGAACCGATCCCGTAAAAGTCAACCCTAAGGGTCAGGTTCTTATAAATGGCAGCCAGGTTTGCTCCCCAGGTAAAAGCGGGGACATACGGGTTACGCGGAACTATCTTGTCAAGATCATTGACAAAACCGTCACCGTTGTAGTCAATGTATTTGAAGTCACCAACTATGGGTGCAGGTCCCGATGCGAGAGGCCACATGAAGAGCTCGTCGAAATCCTGGTAGAACCCGCCGTCCTGTATAGCTGAAAGGGGTGAGTACCCTCCCATGCGCTGTGCAACACCAACCGGCTTGCCCTCCACGGATACGTTCTCGGGCTTGGCATCCGGCTCATCATATGATACAACCCGGCTCTCGTTGGCTGACATGATGCCCCTGAGCTGTATTGTGAAATCCCTCGAGAAATTATGGTTGTAACCCAATTCCACTTCAACACCATGAGCCTTTGTTTCACCGCTGTTGCCGGAAATGGAAGATACGCCAACCCATGAGGGTACTGATCTTCTGACCTGCAGGATGTCTTTTCTGTGCTCATCATAAAGGTCAACATTCAGGGTTACACGATTCTGGAGGAAACCCATCTCGAAACCGAGGTTGGCCTTGATGGCTGTCTCCCAGGTGGCATCGGTTACAGGAATGGTCCCTTCCTGAATATTGGGATACCATATCATCGGGTAACCGAATCCCTGGGTCCTGCTGCTGTTCGAATACTCTGAGATGTAGAGCCACCTGGCTATGCCTGCATCAGAACCTACCATTCCCCATGAAAAACGGGTCTTGAAGTAGTTGAACCATGGCAATTTGTCTTTCCAGAAGCTCTCTTCTGAACCAACCCAACCCAATGCAAATGAGGGGAATGTTCCGAATCGCAGCCCGGGAGCAAACTTCTCTGACCCGGTATGGGCAACACTCGCCTCAAAGAGGTATCTCTCATTATAATTATATGTGGCACGTGCCACCCAGTTCTCCTCATATGAGGGGAAACTGGAAATACCGCGGTACTGCCTGCGGCTGAAAACACCAACGCCGGTCACATTGTGACGGCCGAAACTCCTTGCATAGTCAAGCTGCCCTTTGTAGTAAATGCTCCTGCCTGCGCTCCGAAGTGATTCATTCTGCGATGTAATCAGCTTGGGCTGAGGTGTATCATAATCAAGCACCTGCCAGTTGGTGTACCTTGACCAGGTAGAGTCAGCAGGATTGAGATAATACCCGAAGAGGTATGGAAGTGGATATTCCTTCATGTACTCCTGTGAGGAGTTGAATGAGTAGAAAGCTGATGCCTTGAGCCCCTCTGTGATGAAGTCAAGCTTCTGCTCAAGATTAACGTCTGTGGATACACCGTTGCTCTTGTTGCGCCTGAAACCCATACCACCTACCCACATGAGCCTTACTTCACCCTGCTGGGGGTTCTCATAGTAACGGATGCCATCCTGGTCATACGGTATCTTATCATCAGGAAATGCCTCAAGGGCTTCAGGCGGATAATACGGAAGTGCAGTCACGGCTTCATACCACTGCTCCTGCGTATAGTCATCAACAGGCTTGTTCCATACCTTTATGTTACCTGCCAGGTTAACCGTCAGTTTGGTCGACTTTGTCAGGTTAAAGTCAAGGTTGTTCCTGAAGGTGTAACGGTTGTGCCAGTATGAGGCATCCTTCTTCTCGAACTCGTAGGGGAAAATGCTTCCCACATCAAATATGTCAGACTCATTGAGATAACCCAGTGAAACGAAGTATTTGACAAATGAGTTACCTCCGCGGGCATTGATGTTGTAATTCTGGTCAAATGCCGGCTTGAAATAGAAATCCATCCAGTCAAAATCAGGATAGAGCCAGGGCGAGTCACCTGTGCGGTAGTGCTCCAGTGCCTCGTCTGAAATGAGACTCGACCATTTGCCGTCGTTTTTGTATGCTTCATTGCGGAGAAGCATAGTCTCATATGAGTTCATGTACTTGGGAAGGCGTGTGGCCATCTTGAGCGATGTCTCGGCACTGAAGTCGAGCTGCAGAGCTCCCTCACTTCCCCTTTTGGTGTTGACAATCACAACGCCGTTGGCGCCCTTGACACCATAAACAGCAGTTGCGGAAGCATCCTTGAGGATTGATATGGAGGAGATTTCCTCCGGATCAAGGTTAGTGAACGAACGCTCCACTCCGTCAACAAGGATGAGGGGCGAGTTGCTTCCCATGGAGGCGCCGGCCCTGATCTGCATGGTGATCGACTTGGATTCTTCACCGGGGGTGGCATCCTGCATGAGGACTACCATGCCAGGGAGCACGCCCTGCAGGGAGTTCTCAATGGCACCGCCCATCTTGACATCCTTCAGTCTCTCACCTGAAATCTGCGAGACAGCTCCCGTGACAGTCTCCTTCTTCTGTACACCGTAACCCACCACAACAACGGATTCAATCTCCTCCGTGGCTTCGTTCAGGGTAACATTGATGACTGCCTCTGCTCCCACCGTAATCTTCCGGGTATTCATCCCTACGGATGAAAACACCAGAACCTCCCCGGGAGAAGCGCTGATACTGTACTTACCGTCGATGTCAGTAGATACCCCCCTGGTTGTGCCGTCAATAAAAACGGTCACCCCCGGAAGAGCCTCTCCAAATTCATCAACTACCGTACCTGTGATGGTCATTTGTTGTCCTGACGCCACAAATGGCAACAGGATGAACAGACACATCAATGCATGTAAACGCATCTTCGTGATAAAGTCTGGTTTCATTTTACTGAGGTTGGTTAGTTTAAATTAGGGTGTTAACTATTGTTTGTTTTTATTTGAATTTCAATCTTTTAAAAAATTGCCTGTCATTTAATCATCTCTGTTACGTGTATTTTTTACACTTTTAAACCGAAAAAAAACTATTCTCCAGATCAAAATCAAAAATAATTAATGTAAAAAATACACTTCTACCCCCATCGCAATATAAACTATTTTTTTAATATGGAATACCGTTTTGAAAAAAAATTTCAGCCAATTTAACCTAATTTAAATAAATGCTCCGGAGCCGCGTAAATTCATGGCTTAAAGCCACCATCACCTGTTATTTCAAATCATTTTGTTGACTTCACGGGCATTGCCATGGCAAAAAGGAGAGTGAAATTCTTCCCAAAATGATATAAGAAACATTCCTTTCTGCATCTGGTAACAAGTTACGGAGAGTAAGCCAGGGTGAAATCATAAATGATGCTATATTACTTATATTTAAGGACTTATACTTCTGCCAATATTTAGTATCGATAACTATGACTCCGCTTGTTCCACAAGTCCCGCAGTATGCGGTTGTGGCATCTTTGAATACATTTATTGATCTGAAATTTACAGGTTTTATTGTGGATATGTCATCTGTCATGATTCCTTCATTGTTATTTCCTGACCTTTGCCTGTGGTAGTTACAATTAGCAAGAATACCAGGGCAACAAGATTTGCTATGTCTATAAATTTATAGCAAGGGTGCGGGAGTTCTCCCCGCACCCTCTCATAGCCGCATCGCGGCTGCCTGAATTCTACTTTCCGCTGACCGGAACCCGTACTGTTAGTAACTCGGGTTCTGTGTAAGCTTCGGGTTCTTGTTTATTTCTGTCTGAGGTATCGGGAAAAGAGCCTTCTCAATGCTTGTAGGCCTGTGGTTGAACCAGGTCTTGGTATGGAATACACCGAACCTGATCAGGTCAGTCCTTCTCCTGCCCTCTGCAGCAAATTCCCAGCCCAGTTCATCAAGGAACCTGCCGAACTGGATGTCATCACCACCTTCAGCCTCTGTAACCTCACCGTTAACGACAAATCCGTAATTGTAGGAACTTCCCTCAAGGAGATCTGCACCGGTAACGGTTGCCTTAGCAGGGTTTGCCCTGAAAGAGCGTGCCCTGACATCAGATACTATAAGCGCTGCATCATCCTCATGTCCGGTCCTGAGCAGACATTCGGCCTTCATCATCAGTACATCGGCATAGCGGAACACAACATAGTCATTGCTTAGAGCCGACTTGGCTCCAATCTTTATCTCGTACTTGCCTATGCGGTAGCCCTGATTAGAAGCAGCAAGGTCAATATCCTTCACAAACTTTACATAATCAATTACCAGGTTTCCGTTGTCAGGATTGTACTGAGGGCCCTGTATCCATGTGTCCTTCAGCCTCTGGTCATCAGCATCATAGGTGTCTATCCACTGAGGAACGGCGCAGTTGCCTCCCCATGGCTGTGCTTCCATCTTGAACACTAGCCTGCTGAGCGGATCAAGGGTCTTCATGTGTATCTGCCATCCTGTTGCCTTTGTCTCATCATAGGGCACTGAAAAGATGATCTCCCTCGAGTTTTCGTTTTCGGTTTTGAAGATGTCACGGTAGTATGTCTCAAGCTGGTATTTAGCGCTTGCTATAATGTCATTGCACTCGCTGATACAAAGAGCCCACTGTGCAGTACCTGTGTAAATCTGTGCATTGAGGTAAACCCTTGCAAGGGTTGCCTTGGCTGCCCACTTTGTGAAACGACCGTAGGTACTCTTGTCTACAGTCTCGTTGAGAAGCGGTATGACAGTGGTAAGCTCGCTGACCACAAAATCATATACCTGCTTACGTGTTGCCTGTTCCGGTAGCTCAACATCCTTGTAATCATCAACTATTGGAATATTGCCGTGGGTATCAAGAAGCACCGAATAGTAATATGCTCTTACAGCCCTGAGTTCAGCCAGGAGGTTTTCCTTGCCATTCTCAATCGGTAATTCACCTGACTCAATCTGATAGATGACCCTGTTGGCAGTGTTGATACCCCTGTAACAGTTATTCCAGAGGTTCTGGGGCTGCCACTGGGTTGGTGTCCAGGTATGCTTGTGCATTCTCTGATAGGTTCCGCCATCATACCAGCCATTCGGGCGGGCAGGAGTCACTATCTGGTCTGCAGGCTCTTCCTGGAGGTCAAACATCCCCTGCCAACCTGCCATCATACTACGCATTCCGGTGTAAACCGGGGCAATAATCGCCGGGATATCCTTTTCGGTGGGTACAAACTGCTCGGCAAGAAGCTCAGAATAGACCGTCTCAGAAAGATCTGTACAGGAACCCGCCACCAGCCCCACAAGGATAACCAGACCGCTAATATATCTATGGAATTGCTTTTTCATTGCTGTCATAATTTAACGTTAGAAAGTAAGATTTACACCCAGTGTAAATGTCCTGGTTGTTGGATACTTGTCCCTTTCATCATTGCCCGGGTTAAGACCTATGCGATTCACCTCCGGATCAATGCCCTTGTATCCCGTCAGGGTGTAAAGGTTAAGTCCTGATGCATATACACGCGCATTCTTGACATACTGCTTGTTCCTCATATTGAAGGTATAACCGAGGGTGAGGTTGTCTAACTTCCAGTAATCACCATCCTCAATGTAATAGCTCACGTAAGCCAGGTCATAGGTAAGCCTTGCCTTGCCGTAAACCTTGTCAAATGCACTCTCAAGCATGTTGTACTGGTAAATGCGTGGGTTCTCATAATACATCCTCTGGAAGTTGAGGATCTGAAAACCAAATGCACCCCTCATATTGAACTCCAGGTCAAAGTTCTTGTACCTGAAAGAGTTATTCCACCCCAGGTAATGTTTGGGAAGGCCGTTACCGAGAACTTTCCTGTCATCCTGAGTTGATTCGGTAATTGGGATATGCTTACCTTCAGCACTTTCAATGATCCAGATACCTGCATCGGAAATGTCAACTGATTTCCAGCCGTAGAAGTTACCTATCTGGTCACCTATCTTCACAATGTGAGTTGTCTGCTGAATAGGCTCACCCGTATGCCCTGTATAGAAGAAATCATTGGTGGTCTGGAACTGCTCGTTGGAAAGTGATACGAGTTTGTTCCTGTTCGTGGAGTATGTTACACCAGTCATCCAGTTGAAGTCAGCCTTTGCAACAGGAGTACCCTGGATAAGCACTTCAAGACCGTGGTTATCCATCACACCAACGTTAGAAGTGATTGAAGAATAGAGGTAAGGAGGTGTCGGCACCTGGTAATCCCAAAGCATGTCCTTGGTGCGACGACGGTAGAAGTCAACGGTACCGTTGAGTCTTCCGTCAAGGAATCCGAAGTCAAGGCCAATGTTGATCTCTTCTTTCTTCTCCCAGCGAAGGTCAGGGTTCGGGTTCCGGTTTGGTTCAACACCCTGGATCCATACTCCGTTGGAAAGGAAGCGGGCTCCGTAGTTGAGGCTGATAAGCGACATGTATGAGTTGCCGGGAGCAGTACCGGTAATACCATATCCTGCTCTCAGTTTCAGGTCACTGATAAAATCAATATCTTCCATGAATGATTCACGGCTTATACGCCATCCTGCCGAAATTGCGGGGAAGGTACCCCACTTGTGGTTGGCACCGAACTTCGATGAACCTTCCTGCCTGAGACTTGCCATGAGAAGATACTTGTCATCAAAATTGTAACTTCCCCTTGCAAAGAATGCGATAAGGGTATTCTCGCTCTTGCTGCTGTTCATGGCAGCTTCTCCCCTGGTGAGAGCATCACCGCTCTGCATCCTGTTGTAGCTGTAAAAGTCTGTCGGGAAGTCCCAGTTGGTCATGTAAAATCCCTCGAAGACATTGTTCTGATAGCTATAACCACCCATCAGGTTGATATTGCTCTTGCCAAAAGTGTGAGCATAATCAGTGGTAAGCTCAAGTAGCATTCTCTGATTTGCCGAGGTTCCCCTGGATGCATAACCGTTACGGCCACTCTTCGTTGTAGAGACATGCTTTTTAGTTTGTGCAAAACCACGTGTCTGGTTGTAAGTAGTGTTAGAGATAAGAAGATTTATGTTCCACCTCTTGACCGGAGTAAGAGTAACCTTGCCGTTCATCTGAATCTCCCGGTCGTTGTTTTGACCGTCAGACTCCATAATGTATGCCACCGGGTTGTCATAAAAATATGTGTTACGCTCCTGCCAGATACCATTCTCATCATATATGGCATCCGTCGGGTTCCGGATAATAGCCTGCCTGTAGACATAGCTGTTAAAGCTGTAACCATCACCACCAGTCCAATAGGTACGGTCACGGATAATTGAGTTAAAGTTCATCTTCAGCATGCCGTCAAAAGCCGTATGGTTAACCCCGAAACGTCCTGAAGCCTGCCTGTTGTCAGACCTTATGAACAAACCTTCCCAGTAACGGTAGTTGACCGAAGCGGTGTAGTTGGTATTGGTATTGCCACCTTTCATGGTCAGGTTATGGTTCATGCTGACCGGAACACGGGTGATCTCACCCAACCAGTCAGTACTACTTCCCAGGTCAACAAACCCGGGAACGTCAGCCATGTGCTCCCTGTACTGGTCAGCATTGAGAAAAGGCATCTGCCTGGCAATGGTCTGGATAGTGGCATAGGCATTGTATTCAATGACAGGCTTTACATCCTGTCCTACACCTTTGGTGGTGATAATGATAACACCGTTGGTGCCCCTGGTACCATAGATTGCTGCAGCAGAGCCATCCTTAAGCACGTCAATTGATTCAATGTCCTCCGGAGCTACCGTGGAAAGGCTGCCGGGAATACCATCTATAAGTATCAGAGGCTCTGTGCTTGCTGATAGCGTGGTGATACCACGAAGCATGATCTGAGCGTTCGAGGTAGGGTCACCCGAAGGGTTTGAAATCGTAAGACCAGCCACCTTGCCCTGAATAAGCTGCGCTGCATCCTTAACAGCTCCCTTGACAAAGGCATCAGCTTTTACGCTGGAGATGGAACTGGTAACATCACCCTTCCTCTGAACACCATACCCCACAACAACAATCTCTTCCATGCCAAGAACGTCATACTGGAGAACAACCTCCACGTTTGACAGACCCTGAACATTAATATCCTGGGTCTTCATTCCAACATAGGTGACCTGAATCGTATTCTCTCCTGCAGCAAGGGTGAGGACAAAACGTCCGTCAGCATCGGTTGCAACACCCTTTAGGGTGTTAAGTACCTTAACTGCCGCACCCGGTACAGTTTCTCCGGTCGGATCCTTCACCACACCAGTGAGCTGCCTGGTCTGCGCATGCAGATTGATGGCCAAAAACAACACCAGAAGTGACATCAGCGACCTCATCAGATGAATGCCTGCTCTCCTGCGGGCACACATCACATGTTCTGAAGTACATTCTCTTTTCATAAAGGTTGATTCATTCTGTTAAATTGATTATTAATATCTATAAAGGATTTATTAGTGTATTTATTACACTTTATGATCTGCAATTCAATACTCTGATTATTGTATCGTTGGATTTTCATTGCTTCCTCCTCTTATTAAATGTAATATTTACACTTATTATGAGTGGATGCAAAGATACATTTTCCCCATGAAAGACATTATGCTTTACAACATGTTCTGCAATCGATTTAAATGAAGGGGTTTCACTCCGTCACTCAATGATTACCTCATGTATTCCCGAGGAAAAATCCTTGTTGAGTTTCACGTTTATTCTGATGGCAGTGGTCTTTACCGGCTCAATCTCCGCAATGTTCCAGGCATCCCTGGTGACCGCCAGGGGGGCTTCAGATGGAACCTTTCTCCATGTGCCTCCAGAAAGGTATTCTATCTCCCATGCATCGGGAATCCTGCATCCGCCAGACGGGCCGTCATCAAACCAGTAAACCTTCACTTTTGATACCGTCTCCGGCTTCGTGAAGTCAAACCTTACCCATTCCCACCGGTTATTGTTCGGCCACCAGTGATAATAGGGCCAGGTGTGGTCATTTGAGTTGGCAGGCTCCAACTGGTCAGTGACTGATGCCAGAGCCCTGTTCTGCAAGCTGCCGGTTACCTTACTCGTATGGGCAATCGTAGGTGCAGGGGCCGGTCTGGCACTTGTCTCCTTAAAGGGAAGCCATACCTTCATCTCGCCCGGACCGCGGTTGTTCCAAAGGAAATAGGGAATCAGGGTCAGGTCACGGTAATCTCCGAGTGAAACCGTACCGTCAAGATTCCTTGATGCCATCCTTGCCTTCGTGGTAATAATCTCCGTCCCGTTGAGCATGTCAGGCCTGAAGGTGGCAGTGAACTCCGGGTTCTCGTCAATAACCAGCCCAAGCACCTGGCCTTCAGTATTATCAGGCCATTCGGCACAGAACACCAGGGGACCTCTCTGAACGGCATACTTATCTGTATCTTCCTTTACCCTCTCATCAGCGAGAACAGTTCTGACCGGCATCGGGATATCAAGTTCAATCCTGTCTCCCGCCTGCCACTTGCGGGTAATAACAGCATAACCATTCTCTGTTTTTGCATCGGTTGGTACGCCATTGACCAGCAGTGTATGCTTTTCATCCGATTGGCTGCCGAAGCTGTACAGTCCGCCGGGAATGGCTTCATTCCTTGCCCAGCCGGGGATACGGACACGCACGGTGAACCTGCCTGCCTTCTCCGGATCAATAATCATGGTGACTTTGCCTTCCCATGGATAGTTGGTCTCCTGCGCGATCCTCACACTCCGCCCCCCCATTTCAATATCGGCATTGTTTGAAGCAAACAGGTTTACATACAGGTCCTTGTCAGTCACGGAATAGATGTATCCCGGAATGGCAGGCAGGAACCTGCAGACATTTGACGGGCAGCAGGCGCAGCCAAACCATGCAGATCTCTCATGCTGGCCGTTCGACTCCAGCGGGTTGGGATAGAAGAACCTGTCTCCTGCCAGGTTTACGCCCGAAAGGGCACCGTTATAGAGCGTCTTCTCAAGAATGTCAAAATACTTCCCCTCACCGTGCAGCGAGAAGAGCCTGTGATTGAAGAAGATGTCTCCGATAGAGGCACAGGTCTCGCAGTATGCTGACATGTTCGGGAGGTGATACGGCTCGGCAAAACCTTCGTTTCCGCCAGAGGCGCCAATACCGCCGGTGATGTACATCTTCCTGTAAACCAGGTCTTCCCATATTCTGGTTATTGCATTTATATATGCCTTATCACCAAGGATGGCAGCCACATCAGCCATTCCTGAATACATGTATGTAGCCCTGACTGAGTGACCAACCGCTTCTGTCTGGTCAATAACCTTCTTGTGGCTCTGCGAATACTCCTCGCCGTCATCACGTGCACCACGGGCGTCGAGGAAGAATTTTGCCAGGTCAAGATATCTCTTCTCCCCGGTAACACTGTAGAGCTTGACAAGCCCCATCTCAATCACCTGGTGCCCGGGATAGCTTACAAATGCATCCCACCCGAAATCCTTGTCAACAAGGTCAGCCGACTTGATGGAAATATCCAGCAATTCCCTTTTGCCGGTTGCCTGGTAGTAGGCCACGGCTGCCTCGTACATGTGCCCCAGGTTGTAAAGTTCATGACTCAGTATGTTAGTCTTCTCCCACCTCTCTCCCTCTGCCCAGTCATGCAGCTTTCCGTATCCCATCTCCGCTATCGTGCGGTTGGTATAGAGGTAACCGTCATCTTCCTGCGCGAGGCCTATCTTATATATTAAGGTGTCAAGGCAGGCTTCCAGCTCTGCATCCGGAAAGGTCTGGAGCGAGTAGCTTGCTCCTTCAATAATCTTCGTAACGTCAGAATCATCAAATGGATAGATTGTCTGAAACGCCCCGGTATCAAGTCCTCCGGCAATCTCGAAGTTTTTAATTCGTCCTGTGGATTCGCAGTACCCGAAAGCAATAGGTATGGTCACCTCGTGATTCTTTTTGATACGCGGAGCCCAGAAGTTGTCAGTCATCTTCACCGATGTGAAGGGCACCGGCCGGATGGGGTAATTCCCGTCACCCTTGTCGCCTGTGCATGAAGCCATGGTGATTGCCGCTGCTGCGGCGAAAATTGTAACTCTTCCCTTGATATTCATCATAATATAATTTTGATCCTAAA
>MTKX01028059.1_pt3 | contig 12560 bp, 10 predicted proteins | sample 1042771 | NCBI WGS metagenome assembly MTKX01 (sample SAMN06212183, study PRJNA360534) | anaerobic digester metagenome | biome: Wastewater treatment plant; material: sludge; isolation source: anaerobic digester fed with sludge from wastewater treatment plant | place: Denmark: WWTP Randers ... | reverse complement strand
ATGATACGATGAAAAAACGAATAATCTTTTTTATAATAGCATTCGGGTTCATTTATAACCTGAATGCGCAAAATTATCTGGGGAAGACTGACGATTTGGGCAGATTGGCGATTGCAGCTATTGTTCCCAATCAGGCAGAAGGAATACCCCTATCGGCTCATCAGCTTCTAGTAAACAAAATGGAACAAATTGTCGTCCAAAATGGACTAGGCGCTACGCCGGTTAACCCCAGATTTTGTATGATCCCTCTAATCAATGTACTCGAAAAGGAAATTACACCTACGGCACCCCCTATGCAAGCCCTTACACTCGATATTACTTTCTACATCGTGGATGCACTTAGCCAGAATATCTTCAGCCAAACCAGTATTCAGGTGAAAGGAGTAGGGCAAACCGAAGACAAAGCTTATATACAAGCCATTCGTGGAATTAATGTAAAAGCAGGTCAATTCAAAGGTTTTATAGAAAGAGGCAAGGAAAAAATTATCGAATTCTATAATTCACAGTGTGACGTTGTACTTAAAAATGCTCAAGCTTTAGCAGGACAAAAGCATCGNNCAAGCTTTAGCAGGACAAAAGCAATACGAGGAAGCTCTCTTTGTTCTCCTCTCCGTTCCTGATGTTTGCCGTGAATGCTATGACAAATGTATGGACCTTTCCATCGACATCTACAAACAATATGCTGACTACAAGTGCACCGAGTATCTCTCGGGTGCAAGAGCCTCCTGGGCTAATATGGACGTGGACAGAGCCGCCGAATACCTCGGAAAAATAACACCCGATATGCAATGCTACAAAGAAGCTTCACAATTAGCCGACCAGATAACCCAGAAACAAATTGCCGATGGTGCTAATGTTTGGCAGTTCAAAATGAAAAAATACGACGACTCTATCGAAAAAGACAAAATGATGATTCAGGCCGTAAAGGAAGTTGCTAAAAGCTGGGCTTATTGGGGTGCAGCACCCTATTTTAACTGGGATTGGAGCTGGATTTACATCAAAAAATAACCTTAATAAACCTTTATTAAATAAATCAATTAATTTATCAACCAACATTTCAAATTAAACTTAACAACTATGAAGATGAAAAGTACGATTTTAGTAGCCGGTGCATTTCTTTTTGCAGTAACGCTGNNGCTGGCAGGATGCAAGAGTTCCAAAAAAACAGTAGATTCTACATTTGGTAAGGAAGTTATCGTTCCTTGCAGTGATGAAGAATTTCATACCGATTCTAAATACTTCAGGGGTACAGGCAATGGCATCAGTATTGATTTAAGTACTGCACGCAACAAAGCCAAAATGGATGCCAACACCAATTTAGCCCAAAGCATCAATACTACCCTTAAATCCGTGTCCGAAAGATATGTAAACGAACGCCAATTCGATGCAAGTTCGGAGTTCGAACAAAAATTCGANNTAGTTAATCAGCAATTGAACAATGTGGAGGTTGCTTGCTACAAAACCACCCAAATGAAAGACGGAAAGTTTCAAGTGTTCACCGCAGTGCAGGTATCTAAAGATGAGGTTCTGAACAACATTGCCAATAGAGTTTCGAAGGATAAAAAACTTCAGGTTGACTACGACAAAATGAAATTCGAACAAGTCTTTAACGAAGAAATGAAAAAACTCGAAAGCGAACGTCCCTGAATAATTTCATTCACCGAAAATCAGCAGCTCATTCCGGGTTGCTGATTTTCCATTTGCATCATCATTTGAAATTTTATTTGTTTGATTATGAAAATTCAATCTTCTATGAAAAAAACTCTATTCTTAGGAGCAACATTGATGTTATTGGTCTTTTCGTCGTATGCACAAGACAAGGTTCTGGAAAAAGGCGGGAAAAAACCCAAATGGGTTAATGGACTTGCAAAAGATTATATCATTGCTTCCGGAACTGGCGCTGACATCCAGTCTGCCCAACAAAGTGCCCTTACCTCCATAAAAGAACAAATCGTATCGGCAGTTGCCGAAAATGTCAAGTCAACTTCCACCATGTATAAAGAAGAAGCCAATTACAATAACAACGTGAATTTATTCTTAGAGAAATATGCCTCCACTACCAACACTCAATCGGGAAAGGTACCTTTTTTGCAGGGCATTTCACTCTCGAAGGCCGAAGAATATTATTGGGAAAAGCTTCAACGACCTAATAAAACCATCACTTATATCTATCACATCAAATACCCTTTCTCCGAATTCGAACTCAAAAAACTGGTGAGCGATTTCAGATTGTACGACAGAANNCCTTCCAACTCGAAAGTCTTCTGGAACAAATCGATTCGGTACAAACCGTGGAACAAATAGAAGGCAACATGGCTCAATTGGCCAGTCTGAAAGATTACTTTATGGATGCACGTCAGGATCAGTGTAATTTGGGAATATCGCAATATCGCTCACTTTTGAATTCCATCGAACTGGTAGAACTGGAAAACAAATTGGGCGAATTGAAGTATTGCCTCCGTTTAGGCAACCGCCCCATCTCAACTTCTAAAAAACCCATCGTGAAATCGGAATGTGCAAGAATTGGTTCAGTTATCAATAATGCCGACAATGTCATCATTAAATACGATTACGAGAATTGTTACGAAGACCCCGAAAACAATATCCTCGTAAAATACCGCTTCGGAACAACCGATGTGCAAAAACAGTTCTATTTCGATGTAGCCGCTAACAAAACCTCTATTTTTGTGAGCGACCCCTTACATTTTAAAACCATCCTCAAAGAAAACGAAATGGTTACCAAATCCATTCTCGATCTTACAATCCATTCAAAATACGATTCTCCCTTTACCATCGAGAAAGTTGTTTTAGAATGGAAAGGCTTGGCTCCTATTATCATCGATAATATCCAACAAAATTTCAAGGGGAAAGGTAGCCATAATCTAAGACTGAACATCAATCAGCCAATTAATATAAATGAAACCTCGGCTTTAGGGAAGACCCTTCCCGTGGTTTCGGGCTATATTTACTACAGATCTTCCGCCACAGGCGAATTGATGAGCTACCGCATCTACAACCAAAGCTACACAACCGACTGGTAATAGAAAATCAAATTAATAAAATTCCTTCTTATCCTCTGTTTATTTATAGATTTTATGTAGAAATTCGACGAAAATTCCATTCTCGACCACTCCTTCTGCTCTTATAAAATCGATACCGTCTGATATTTCGAAAGGAAATGAATTTTTAGGGTTTAATGAAACATTCATAAATTTGTAAATCTGTAACCTATCTAAAATGCATGAGAAGAAAAATCGAATACTTGCAGCCATTTTGTTGGGAATTTTTGCAATCATTATCCTACTCATAGCATTTTTATCGCCAGGGATTGGGGGAGAGGGAGATTCATTTACTCATTATTTTATTGCAAGGCATGCTGCCAGCGATCCCAAGTGGCTTCTTGATCTTTGGGGAAGACCGCTTTTTACTCTTCTGGCCACCCCCTTTGCACAATTTGGATATTCGGGCATGAAAATCTTTTCAATTTTAATGGCCTTAATTACAGCCTGGCTGGGATACCTGATGGCCGATAAAATGAAATTTCAACACCCATGGTTAGCTATCCCGTTCATTATTCTTACACCATTGTACTTCAATCAAATATTCTCTCCTCTCACCGAACTCGCTATGGCCATGTTTTTAATGGCGGGTATTTATACATACATAAGTAAAAAATATATTCTTTCGGCCATTTTGTTCAGTTTGCTTCCTTTTATACGGCTCGAAGCCTTTGTTATTCTACCCGTAGTTGCTATAGCATTTTTAGTCGATAGAAAATATCCTCATATCCTTCTTCTTTTGACCGGTTATCTTATTTTTAGCTGCATCGGATATTTTCTTTTCAAGGATTTTCTGTGGATCTATCATAAAAATCCTTACCAGTCGGGTGCCACAGAAATTTATGGCAAAGGCAGTTTACTTCATTTCATTCGCCATACTGACAAAATACAGGGGTACCTGATGGCGTCATTATTCTTGTTAGGATTGATAGGATGGGGACTTCAAATTATAAAGAAGAAGGGAGAACTTTATTTAGGTGAGAATCACTTAGGGGTTTATATTATAACAGCTGGAAGCTTCTTGATATATTACGCAGCTCATAGTTATTCATGGTGGTCGGGCAAGGGTAATAGTCTGGGGTTAATCAGGGTTATTGCGGCCGTCTTGCCAGCTGCCTCCATTATTAGCCATGCAGGATATACTCTACTAATCAATTATCTCAAAAAATTTAAAATTCCTCCTGCTATTACAGCGGTTTTAGTATTAATTCTCTTAGTGCGCACCACATTGGTTTATCCTTATCCTATTCGTCCCTATGCCGAAGAAAAAGTAATTGCCGAAGCTGCAGAATGGATAAAAGAAAATGGCTTGGCCAACAAGAAATTATATTATTATCACAATTTATTTGCGTTGTTTCTTAACAAAGATCCCATGAATGATGATGAAGGGAAAATGATGATACATTTCACTTCCATCAAACCCGATCAAATCCCTGTAGGAGCATTGCTTGCTTGGGATGCCCATTTTGGCCCTAACGAAGGAGGCACTCCCTTGGAAAATATTCTTACCGATTCCTCTTTTAAACTCCTGAAAGCGTTCGAACCCGAAACACCTTTCAAAGTATTGGGCGGCCATGATTTCAAGGTATATCTTTTTGAAAAAACTTCACAAACACAATTTCCCGTGTTTTTCGATACCAATAGTGGCCAAATATTTTTTATGCGGCTCGGCTTCGAAGGTCATGACGCCTTTGATAAATGGCATTCCCAAGAAGAATCCTTCGAAGGTGAATTTTCTTTGAAGATGGAATCTTCCGATGAATTTACAGAAATATTAAATACCTCTTGTAGCTCCATTCCCTTTCAGGATTCGCTTGCCATAATCGAAATAAAAGCATGGTTGAAAGAAACTTCTTCGAATTCAATAAATACAACCCGCTTGGTTATTCATGCTACCAAAGACAACCACCAGCTTTATCTACCGCTTTTCCCTGATACTTTATCCATACAAAAAGACAACTGGAAGCCAATTCAAGGGAAAGTTAGCCTGAAAAAATTCCTACCCGACGGGCATTTAAAGATTTATTTTTGGAAAACTAATCCTAATGAAACTGCATTTATTGATAATGTTAGCATCATCTTGCCTAAAAATGAAGATAAAATCCATGTAGAATGATTGAAGATTTAAATTTCGATTCGCCTTTTCCTAAAATCAGATTATGTTTTTATTTTTATGCGTTTCATTAGCTTTATTAAAATTCATCATCATATTTTCACAAATACACCAATAAATTTTATATAGACAATGAAAAGGATAATTTCATCTAAAGAAGCGCCCAAAGCTATAGGTCCTTATAGTCAGGCCAACGAAGCGAATGGCTTCCTATTTATTTCAGGTCAAATACCTATTGATTCTTCCAGGGGACAGTTAGTAGAAGGAGGGATTAAAGAACAAACTCATCAGGTCATGAGAAACATAGGCGCCATTTTAAAAGAGGCGAGCTTGGATTATAAGGATGTGGTAAAATGTACTTGTCTTTTAAGCAACATGGAACATTTTGGGGAGATGAACGAAGTTTACGCTCAATATTTTATAACCGATCCTCCAGCCAGAGCGGCTTATGGAGTAGTTAAGCTGCCCTTAGGAGTGCTCGTCGAGATTGAATGTATTGCTGCCCGCTGATCAAAAAGAAAAGCTGTATCTTCATTTATGGCAGATACAGCTTCTGATAGATGAACCAAAAACCTGATTTAGAACTTGAATCCGAGGGTCATCAGGAGGCTATTCCCTGTAAAGTCAGTATTTGCTGCTGGTAAGGGGTCTCCATTCATAGGATCGTAGAGAAAGTATTTTTCGGAAGATTTGGTCTGTACAAAGCCAAGGTCAACGAAGAAGTTATCTGATCGGTAACCAACTCCCAAAGAACCTGATTTTCTTTCTCCGTCGTTGATGTTATTGTTGAATGGGCTACTATAAAAGCCATAGCCTCCTCTTACGCTAAAGGGTCCAAAACGCCATTCCGTTCCCACTCTAATTATATTTTGGGTAGTGTAGCTAGATTGGATAATATCGTTGATATCAGCAAATTCGCCGGTGGGATGGAAGCGAGCATCCCGATAATCGACGAATTGGTAATCGGCACTAATCAATCCGATCTTACCCACCTGAAATGCAACCGATCCAATCACTTTCATGGGTGTAATGAGCTCGTATTCGAATTCGCCCAAGGGAGATCCTACCGATTTATTGGGAACCTCTTTATCGAAATAAGATTCAATGTAGCTATCCCATACGTCGTTCATATCGGTAAAGAACATGGGTGAATGATAAGCCACACCGAGGCGCAGCCAATCGACGGGCCGGACGATGACACCAGCCTTCAGATTAAAGCCAGTACTGGTGGTTTCCAATTGCTGCCTCAAAGTAAAGGAACGAAAAAATTCATTCCTGTTTTCCACATCGTTTTCCGAATAAAGCGATGATTCATAATAGCGGAAATAAGGAAAACCAAAGGTCAATCCTACATAGAGTTTATCGGAATAGTTAGCTGCAGCCGACAACACTACTTCGTTCATCGAACCTTCGGTACTGATGGATTTGCGTTGCAGAACACCTCCGTCGGGCATATCGCAATAATAGCGATTGGTAGCTTCATCATAAAAAATCAGGTTAGCTCTTTCAGCGAGTTCTTCCGGACTGTTTTTTCCAATACCATATCGATTGGCATACTCTACATAACCTGTCAGAAGGGAATTATCATTGTTAAATCCTTCCACCATGATACGGTTATGAAAATCGAGCAGTCGATTCACCCCACTTCCAAACTGAACATAGCGCCAGCTTGGGGTTTCGAGTTGACTGGGAAATTCGAATGTCAACACGGCTCCCATATTGCTGAAGGCAAAATTATATCTGTCATCTTCGGCCTTATTAGCCCAGAAACTCGATTTGGTTTGCCCGTGATAAATCAAGGGAGTAAAACATACTTCGGAGCTTTTGTATAAACCTAAGCCTGCGGGATTGGTGCTCAACACCGAAAAATCGGCTCCAACCGCTCCAAATGCGCCACCCATCGTCATGAAACGGGTAGTACCAAAATAATTGACCGATGAATAACGCAAAGCGTCCGTAGCATTCTGTGCAAAAACCATCACTGTGGCAAACAGTAATATTCCCATCAAACTTATTTTTCTCATAGACTATTCTTTTTTATATGGTTTGAATGAATTTGCGAATGGTAAAAAAAATTCTTTTATACGATTTTATGAGGTTATTTCGATTTGATTATCTTCTTCGGCCACTACCACTTCTCGATGAGGAGGATGATCCTCCTCCACTATTGGAGCTCGATCGGGAAGGCGAACTGAATGAGGAAGAAGAGTGACGTTCCTGTGAAGATGAGCTGTTATAGGACGGCCTGCTGGAATTATTCTGGTGAGAATTAGAACTGGAAGGGACAGAATAATTAGGCCGACTGCTGGAAGGAGGGGTATAGCTTTTATTCCTCTCAGAAGACTTTTGGGTTTCACGTTTAACTCCCTGATTCATTTGTGAAGGTTGCTCACTTTGTTGGGGTATGGTAATGCGTCGGGGAGTTGTATATTCGTTACTACTTCTTGGGCGTGAATAAGTAGGGGGGGTATAGGTGCGAACAGGTCTGTCATTTTGATTTCCTTGAGTCTTAGGACGGGCAAGTTGTTCTGGATTCGTGGCAGGCGAAGTTCTGCGATAACGATTGTAATCGNNATCTACGATAACGATTGTAATCGTATTGTTGTGGGTTGGCAGGTGAAGCTTGAGGTTTTGCATAATTTTCCTGAGTTTGACGCAAGCGAGAATCCTGGGTCTGACTTTGTTCAGCGGTCTGATTCACGTTTCCTGAGATTCTTCGATTCGAAACATTTCCTTCGCTTTGTTCATTGGATGGTTTAGGTGCTGCAAGATTTTCTTCGCCCGACCGAATGCGTGCAGGTGTTACAGCGGGTTGATCGGTTTTAGGTGTTACTTGAGTTGATTCACTCGCCGAAATACGACGTTCATTCAACGTTCCTTGCGTCAGATTTTTTTCTTCGCCTGGTTTATCCTTTACAGCCTGCTGATTAACTCCCGCAGCTTGAATTCTTCTTTGAGTCAGTGAAGATTCCGATCCCTGGCCCGATGGCTGAGTCACTCCATTAGTGCCTTGGCCTCCTCTTCTTTGATTGTTTACGTAATTCTCGTAATATTCGCCGAAGGTTCCACCGCTTGCCGCACCGTTAGTTTCGTGACGGGAAACTCTGCGACCATAATAGTAGGAGTTGGGGTCGTGGCTGTTGTAATAATGTCCAAACCAGAAACCATTCCACCAACCAATGTAATAAGGGTAAGCTCCCCATCCATAATACCAGGGATACCATGGATAATGGTAAAAGAAGTGTGGATAATAATACCAGCCCGAATAGGGGAATCCCCAATGCCAGTTTATACTGCCCCAGCCCCAGTTATATCCCAGAGAGAAATAAGGGCCTCCATACCAATCCCACCACCACCAGTCATATCCAAGATATACACTCATTCCCCAAACCCAGGGATCGTAAGTATACCAGTATAAATTCGTATAACAATCATCATAATAACCTGCGCCATAGACAGGGCGATGGAAACGCTTTATTCTAACGCTATAAGCATAGTCGTAATAGTCGTCGAAGTCGAATTCATCGTTTTCATCATAATATTCGTTATAGAGAATACGGTCGGGAGGAGAAACGATTTCACCGCCTTCAGCAATTCGAGTGGAATATTGTTGCTCGGCCGAAGAAAAATCGCTTTCCTCTTCCGAAGGATTCAGCGAATTCTTTTGTTGTTGTAATTCAATAGCTGAGGGGGTTGTTTGTGCTATGGATGGAGTAGTTTTAGCGGATTGGGACGTAATATTGCTCCTTTGTACATCGTAGGCTTCATCGAAAGGAGTATTTGCCAGATAGGCGGAGGAGCAAGCCGCAAGCCCCCAAACAACTGTCATTAATGGTAATAATCTGAAAATCTTTTTCATAAGGCCCTCCTTTTGGGTAAATATCATTGCCAGAAAGTTATTTTTTAATTTTGCGCCTCACTCTAACAAGTCGTGATTGCAAAAGAGAAGCACTAAAACTCTTTCAAATATTATACCATAACAAAAGAAAATGGCAAAAGATTTCACCAAACGTGATGAAAATTATTCGCAATGGTACAATGAGCTCGTAATAAAAGCCGATTTGGCCGAGAATTCAGCAGTGAGAGGTTGCATGGTCATTAAACCTTATGGTTATGCAATCTGGGAAAAAATGCAACAAGCGCTGGATAAAATGTTCAAAGACACCGGGCATGTAAATGCTTATTTTCCATTATTCATTCCCAAGTCGTTTTTTAGCAGAGAAGCCAGCCATGTAGAAGGTTTTGCGAAGGAATGCGCCGTGGTTACGCATTACCGTTTAAAAAATGATCCAGAAGGAAAAGGAATAGTAGTGGATCCAGAAGCAAAATTAGAAGAAGAACTCATTGTAAGACCAACCAGCGAAACGATTATATGGGACACTTACAGAGGTTGGATACAATCATACCGTGACTTGCCCTTGTTGATCAATCAATGGGCAAATGTGGTGAGGTGGGAAATGCGCACTCGCTTGTTTTTACGAACGGCGGAGTTTTTGTGGCAAGAAGGGCATACGGCTCATGAAACTCGTGAGGAAGCTTTTGCCGAAGCTCGCAGAATGCTGGACGTTTATGCCGATTTTGCAGAAAACTTTATGGCCGTACCCGTTTTAAAAGGTGTAAAAAGCCCCAGCGAGCGCTTTGCCGGTGCCGAAGAAACCTTTTGCATTGAAGCCTTGATGCAGGATGGAAAAGCTTTGCAGGCCGGTACTTCTCATTTCCTCGGTCAAAACTTTGCCAAAGCCTTCGAAGTTCAATTTCTCAACCGCGAAAATAACTTGGAATACGTTTGGGCTACTTCATGGGGAGTTTCTACAAGATTGATGGGAGCCCTCATTATGAGCCATTCCGACGACAACGGCCTGGTATTGCCTCCTAAATTAGCACCTTATCAGGTCATCATCGTTCCTATCTATAAAAAACCCGAACAATTAGAGCAGATCAGCCATAAAGCTCATCAAATCAGGGAATCATTACTGAAACTCGGAATCAGCGTAAAATACGACGACAGCGACAACGTCACTCCGGGCTGGAAATTCAATGAATACGAATTCAAGGGTTTTCCGGTTCGTATTGCCATTGGCCCCCGCGATCTGGAAAACCAAACGGTAGAAATTGCTCGACGCGATACCTTAGAAAAATCTATCATTCCAATGGATGGCCTTGAACTAAAAATTAAAGACCTGCTCGATGATATTCAAAAAAATCTTTATCACAGAGCTCTAAAATTTAGAGAAGAAAACACATTTACAGTAGATACTTGGGAAGATTTCTGTGAAAGAATAGAAAAAGGAGGTTTTGTGTTGGCTCATTGGGATGGTACAACCGAAACGGAAGAAAAAATCAAGGAAGCCACAAAGGCTACTATACGCCTTATTCCTTTGAATCCACAAGCCGAAGCAGGAAAGTGTATCTATTCGGGTAAAACATCGCCTTATCGGGTCGTATTTGCCAAAGCCTACTAAGCTTTTGAATCTTAAGCAATATATGCCTTATCAGGTCGTTTTACCACCACATCGAATCGGCCCTCATGGCGAAAAAACGTGTCATTGTTTCGGTTAGCAACGATCTTTCCACCGATCAGCGAGTCAATAGAAGCTGCGGCCTGCTTTTCGAAATGGGTTATGAGGTTTGGCTCGTAGGAAGAATTTTGCCTCATTCGCCTCCCCTGCCCTCTCACCCATGGAAAATGCACAGAATGCACCTACTCTTCAGGCGGGGAGCCTTGTTCTATGCCGAATTTAACCTCCGACTCTTTCTCTACCTGATTTTTCATCCTGCCGACTTACTCCTGGCCAATGATCTCGATACACTCTTAGCCAATTATTTAATTCATCTCCTCAGAAAGACACCATTGGTATATGACAGTCATGAATTTTTCACCGAAACACCCGAAGTCATTCACCGGCCCCTGGTGGGAGGAATTTGGCTAACCATCGAACGATCTATTCTTCCTCGTCTCGAAATCATGATTACCGTGAATCAGTCATTAGCCGACATATTCCATCATAAATACAAAATACCGGTAGTTAGCTCAAGAAATGTTCCTGAATTAAAACCCCTTGAAGTTAAGACCGACAGAACATCTTTGAGTTTGCCCGACGATAAGAATATTCTTATATTACAAGGCAGTGGCATCAATATTCACAGAGGAGCCGAAGAACTCATCGCATCGCTGAGATTTCTCGATAATGTTCTTTTGCTTATTATTGGCGGCGGAGATGTGATGCCTCAACTAAAGATCATGGCAAAAAATTTACACGTCAATGACAAGATCCAATTCTTCGACAGAATGCCGGCCGAAGAACTCCAAAATTACACCATGATGGCCGATATTGGGTTGAGCATCGATAAGGATATTTGTCCAAACTACCACTTCAGCCTGCCTAATAAACTGTTCGACTACATACATGCCGGTTTGCCTGTCTTAGCCAGTCCCCTGCCAGAAATCCGAAAAATTGTCGAACATTATCAGGTGGGACGAATCATTCATGGTCATGAACCCGAAATTCTGGCTAACGACATTCAGTCGATGCTCGACGACAGGGCTGCACTAAACTTTTATAGACATAATTGCCTAAAGGCCAGAGACAAACTTAATTGGGAAAATGAAAAACAGATTTTAATACCTATTTATGCAAAATACCTCGAATAAAACACTTCACCTTATCTCTTTCGATATGCCTTATCCGCCAAATTATGGAGGCATAATCGACGTGTTCTATAAAATCAGGGCCTTACATAGAGTCGGCGTAAATATCATCCTTCATGTTTTCGATCATGGGAAAGCATCGAGCGATGAGCTGAAGGAATATTGTCAACAGATTTATTATTATGAACGAAAAACAGGAATAGATTCCCAACTCAGCACACTTCCATATATCGTAAAGAGCCGCCGCCAACCCGATTTATTGAAGAACCTGATGAAGGACGATTGGCCTATCTTTTTCGAAGGATTACATACCACTTATTATCTCAGCCATCCTTTCTTGAAAAACCGTCTGAAAATTTATCGTGAAAGCAATATCGAACACCATTATTACTGGAAACTGTCTTTAGCAAGCCGAAAGATAATAGACAAAGTATTTTTTGCAGTGGAAGCGGCAAGATTATTCCTGTGGCAAAAGCAACTTTCGTATGCCGATCTTATACTTACAGTTTCGGAAGATGATTCTCTTTATCTAAGAAAAAAATTTCCCCATAAACCAGTCGAATGCATTCCCAGTTTTCATGGCAACGATGAGGTAACAAGCAAAGCCGGTTTTGGTAATTTTGCGCTTTATCACGGAAAACTTTCGGTGCCAGAAAATGATCAGTCGGCTCGGTTTCTTATTCGAAAGGTATTTGCCGGACTTCCTTATCGCTTGATTGTTGCCGGAATGAATCCCGAA
>MTKX01001803.1_pt1 | contig 12582 bp, 12 predicted proteins | sample 1042771 | NCBI WGS metagenome assembly MTKX01 (sample SAMN06212183, study PRJNA360534) | anaerobic digester metagenome | biome: Wastewater treatment plant; material: sludge; isolation source: anaerobic digester fed with sludge from wastewater treatment plant | place: Denmark: WWTP Randers ... | reverse complement strand
TTGAGATAACCGATGCAGGTGCTGAAGGTATGGCAGTTGGGAGGTTTCAGGATATGGTAATATTTGTTCCATGGGCTGTACCTGGCGATATTGTCGATGTTCGGGTAGTAAGGAAAAGAAAACGATTCTGGGAAACTCGTCTTATAAGAATTATCAAGGAATCCGAAAACAGGAGAAAACCTTGGTGCAGCCATTTTGGTATATGTGGGGGATGCCGCTGGCAAAATATGGACTATTCTACTCAATTGTTCTATAAGGCCAAATGGGTGAATGACACCTTGTTGCGTTTAGGTAAATTTGAATTTCCAGAACCTCTTCCCATTCTCGGTTCACCAGGAAAAGTATCTTATCGTAATAAAATGGAGTTTACCTTCAGTAATCGAAGGTTCTTGGATGAGGGCGAAAATGCAGATGATCCGGAAATTACCCTGCAGGCTTTGGGTTTGCATTTACCTGATCGGTTCGACCGTGTACTCGATATCCAGCATTGCTATCTTCAGCCTGAATCCTCGAATAAGATTCGTTTGGCCGTGAAGAGGTTTGCCCTCGAACATGGTTTGGTTTTTCAGGATCTGGTTACCCACCACGGATTTTTACGCAACCTCATCATTCGTAATAATCAAGAAGGCGATTACATGGTAATAATGGTCTTTGGAGAATATCAACCTGAACCTATTCATCTTTTAATGGATTTTTTAAAAGAAACTTTTACCGAAATCAAATCGCTCTACTACCTCATCAATACAAAGGCAAATGATTCTTTTTCAGAACTCGAGCCGATTTTATATGCAGGTCAGGAAGTTATTATCGAAGAAATGGACGATTTGAAATTCAGAATCAGTCCTCTGTCATTTTTTCAGACAAATATACTACAAACAAAATGTCTTTACAAAGTTGCAATGGATTTTGTCGAATTAAAAGCTCATGAAATTGTTTATGATCTTTATACAGGCACTGGCACGATTGCTTGTTTCGTAGCAAAACACTGCCAAAAAGTGATTGGAATAGAATATGTAGAAAGAGCCATTGAAGATGCTCGCATGAATGCCCGTATGAATAGTATAGAGAATGTAGAATTTCTATCAGGCGATGTGCTTCAGATAATGAATCAGGATTTTATCGCGAAATATGGCTTTCCTGATGTGATTATTACGGATCCACCGCGCAGTGGGATGCATCCGCAAGTAGTAAAACGAATGCTCGATATTTTGCCTTCACGTATTGTATATATCAGTTGCAATCCAGCCACACAGGCAAGAGATGTAAGTTTGTTATCGGAAAAATATCATGTTAGAAAGGTTCAGCCAATAGATATGTTTCCGCACACTTCACATGTCGAGAATGTAATGCTTCTCGAAAGAAAAGATCAAAACTGATTTTTATATTGTAAAACTTCATTAGCCAGTTGATGAATGTTCATTTTATGAATATCGAAAATAATATGGGCTTTTTCATAATAAGGAACTCTTTCTCTTAGCTGGGTTAATATTTCTTCCTTCAACTCGGGATCGGGGGAAGCCGAAAGCATAGGACGGGGTTTCTTCGATCGTTTCAGCCGTTGAAAAACTTCCTCGGCATCTTGTTTTAAATATATTGTAAGTCCGTGCCGATTCATTTGTTCCATGTTATCGAAATAGCAAGCCGTTCCACCTCCGGTAGCAATTACAGCATCGGCAAGTTGAAAGGTTCGATGAAGCATTTGATTTTCGATGATTCGAAATTGGTCTTCTCCATATTTGAGGAAGAAGTTCTTTATACTGATTCTGTATTTTTCTTCAATGGAGTGATCGAGATCGATAAACCGAATGCCCAATTTGCTTGCAAGTCGAGAGCCGGTGTATGACTTACCGCTTGCCATATAACCTACCAGATAGATAAGCATGTTATGGTGAATTAAGGAGGTGCAAAAATAAGTCGATGCATTTGATGATTGAAAAAATTACGAGAGAAGTTGTAATTTTGTGGCCAATAAATTAGAAAACGAAGCTATGAAGTTTTTCCGTTTCGTCTTATTGATAGGAAGTTTGCTGTTGATTTTTTCCTGTACCCATAGAAACGAAAATAATCTAAAAGGTGATCTGGTGAAGAATCCTGTAAGTTTGAAGAAAAGCGATTCTACTCAATCGCCAGTGATGAAATTCGAAACCTTGGAACACGATTTTGGCCGTGTATTTGCGGGAGAGAAAGTTTCGTATAGTTTTAAGTTTTATAACAAGGGCAAATCTGATCTTTTAATTACGAATGTGACTGCAAGTTGCGGATGCACTGTGCCTGAGTGGTCCAAAACGCCTGTTGCGCCCGGAGAGGAAGGCCATATTACTGTTACCTTTAATACAGCCGGCCGAAGTGGATTCCAGCAAAAGCAAATTACCGTGCTGGCAAATACTGTCCCTAACACTGTTTCCTTGATGATTAAGGCACAAGTCTATGAGCCTGGCAGTAATAAGGAATAAATTTTCAATAACTTAATCATTTCAATTATGCTTTTCCATTTCTTAAGTGTATTATTGGTTAGCCAACCCCAAGGGAAAAATGCCGGTTCCGGACTTACGGCCCTGCTTCCACTAATTATTATCATTGTGATTTTTTACTTCTTCTTTATTCGTCCACAAACGAAAAAGGCAAAAGAAGAGCGAAAATACCGTGAGAACCTCAAAAAGGGTGATAAAGTCATCACTATTGGCGGTATTCATGGTAAAATCGTAGAAGTGAATGATACGACGTTTATCATCGAAGTGGAAGAAGGTTCGAAGCTCAAGATCGAGAAAACCGCCGTAGCCATGGGTGGTTCTCAAACCAGTGTAGGTTCCTCTAAATAATGAATTTTTATTGAAATGCCTGTGATTTTATGATTAGGGGCATTTGCTGTATTTTCGGAAGAACAATTTCTTCTCGTGAGCATGCCAATTCATATACCCTTTCTTAACAGATTATGGCAGCGCATTATGCCATTTCGAAAAGGCTTGCCCATATTTATGTTTTTTTTGTTAGTATCAGCTGTTCTATGGGCAATCATCAGGCTTTCGACCGAATATGAAGAAACCCTTGCCATTCCGCTTAGTTTTCAAACGGCTGTGGGTGATTATTCGCTCGTATATTATTCCGATACTGTCATTTATGCCAAGGCAAAACTTAAAGGTACTCAACTGGCTTCCTGGCAATTCCGTAATAATGTAAATCCTTTCTTACTGAAATTTAATAATTTACGCTTAAAACCCAATCGTCAAGGATATGCTGAGCTATTCATCCCAACAACTCAACTTTCGGCCGAATTGACTACATGGCTTCATTCAACCTCTTCTGTGGTTGTGATTCGACCTGATACACTTTATTTCGGTTTCGAAAGAACTTACCAAAAACGAGTTCCGGTGAAACCATGCCTGAAATATACATTAAGCCCTCAATACCTTTTGGTCGATTCGGTTCGTGTATCGCCTGATTCAGTTCTGATTCAAGGACCCATGAGAATGATCGATACCATTTCTTTCGTCAATACACATTGGATGGATGCAGGTGAAATATCTTCCGATAAGACTTTTACTGTGAAGATTCAGAATCCTTATTCACATCTGGGAATAAAAATTTCGGACGAAAAGGTCAACCTCAAACTAAAGGTAGAGCGTTCAACCGAAGCTACTGTGGAATTGCCCATCCGACTGCCCGANNTGCCCGATTCGGCGAGTTGCTCTTTAAAATTGTTTCCCGATAAGGTTTCTCTCCGGCTTTTAGTACCGTTTGGTGTTTATAAGAATCTGAATACCAATGATTTTTTAGTTTCTGTGGCTTGCCCTGATTCTTCCGATTTCAAGCGTAAAATGCTGACAGTGAAGGTAGATCGCTTGCCTGCAGGTTCTAAGTTAGTTGAAATTGAACCCAATGAAGTGGAATTTCTAATTTTTAATTAAAATGAAAAAGGTAGCTCTAACTGGCAACATGGGAAGTGGGAAGAGTTTGGTTACCGAAATCTTCCAAAGTATGGGAATACCTGTATTTCAGGCTGATGTCGCTGGTCATGAAGCTCTTAATGAACCTGAGATTATTCGGCAATTACGGAAACGCTGGGGCTCGCAAGTATTGCATCCTTATACGAATCAGCCAAATCGAAAGACGATTGCTACAATCGTATTCAATGATGAGGATGAACTTTTATTTCTCAATGAATTGATCCATCCAATCGTGCGGCAATATTTCGAGAACTGGTACCTGAAATACACCGATCAGCCTTATGTCATCCACGAAGCAGCAATCCTTTTCGAAAGTGGATTTCATACTCAGTTCGATAAAATCATTTTTGTATCTGCCCCCTCAACTCTTCGAATTCAAAGAGTGATGCAAAGAGATGGAGTCGAGGCTGAGGATATTATAGCTCGCATGAATAGACAATGGCCCGAGGAAATGAAAATTCCTCTCGCCGATTATATTATCAAAAATGACGAACAACAGCCCTTAATCCCTCAAGTGGTTCGAATTCACGAGTTATTATCCCAAAAATAGAATTTTTTCTACAAGCTGACTTACTTAACCCGAGTTTCGAAATTTGAAAAAATGATTGAAGTCGGAACTTTTGATCCTGTAATTACATACCAATTTATCATAAAATACTCTCTTTAAAACCTATTAAGTTTTGTTTAAATGTAATTGGTTTTCGTGATGTAAAAAAATCTGTTCAACTCCTTAGGGCATTCTGCAGCCTTTGCGTGCAATACTTTTCTCGCCATGACGCCAAGAAGCTTTTAGATTTAGCGTCAGAAATGGAAACGTTAACAAATGAGCTGTTTCAGATGAAAGAAGTACCTTTCAACGGCATGATGAAATTGATCATTTAGAGTAAGTGATATTCAATCGCCCTCTTCAAAACTGCGACACTTTAATTTAATGCCGATTTAGGAATTCTCTGCGAGAAAGGAAACAAGTAAAAAATTCGGGCACAGCTGCATAAAATTTTGGTATTGATTCCCGTTTTTTCGTTGGAAGTTATTTCCTGAGAAGGATTTTATAAACTTTAGTTTCAGTGTCTGAGGTAAGGCGCAGAAGGTATATCCCTTCTGGTAATGAATGAGTTGAAATGATTTCGGTGGAGGCATTCAAGCCCTTCTCGATGAGTTTACTTCCAGAGAGGGAAAAAAGTGTAGCAACAGTGCCCTGTTTGGCATTNNTGGCATTATATATTTCTATTTTTCCCGTTGGGGAGGTATGTACGAAAGTTTTAGTTTTTTGTTGTGAAGATATTCCCACACCTGAATCGCACATTATCGAAGCTACCCAACCGGCTGTCTGAACAAACATATTGGAATTGAATTCAACCGTAAGTGCGCCACTTGGATCGGTCGAAACCACCGAATCGGGGCCTTCCGAACCGCACCAGGTTCCTATGATTGGAGAAGTGGTCGATGAACCATCATAAATCTTCAAATAATCCCTTGTACAATCCTGGCTTGCTTCCAAAGCAAATGATTCGAAGGCAATACGTATTTTCTTGCCTGGTTCGGCGGGAAAGAAAGTAGTAATTAAGTGCTGGTCAGCGGAATAATCGTAGTTTGGCCCGCCCTGGTCATAAAACTTTCCCGAACAGGTAGTAATGGTTTGATTGTCCATTAAATACTGATTGCCTACACGTATATAGTTAATTTTCGTCTTTGTATTGCTATAAGACGAATTAGAGGCAGTCAGAGCTACATCGTAAACTCCGTCTTCCTCATAAAAAATATTTTGGGGATTTTGAGAATTGGAAGTGGATGGGTTTCCACCATCGAAATTCCAAACCCATTGAGTTGGGCTGCCCACCGAATTATCGGTAAAATTCACCGATTCTCCAGCCTCTACCTGAGTTTTGTCGGCTGCAAAATCAGCCCACACGCCTATGGGGCAAAGTTGAACATCGAGAAAAACAGTGTTATAGTTTGTAGTTTGCACATTAGAGATAGTTTTAGTAACATAACCCGGAGCAGAAAACTCGAGTGTCCAATTCCCCGCAGCTATGAGCCGGTGATAATTTCCCCATGGCAAGCGGGTAAAGACCATGGAACTGTCGATGTCGTGGCTTTTTACAAATACCATAGCTTTAACGGGTTGTGAAGTAATGGAATCGGTTACTATTCCTCTGATTCCATAAAGGCATTGTTCCATATAATTGAGCATGGAACGGTAATTATATTCCCACAGATTAGGCAGTTNNGCCGGATAAATTTTGAAATTAGAGATCTCGAGTGTAAATTCACGGCATTGCTGGAAATAGTTCATGTAATCCTGTCGACCCCCGGTGATGCGGTACCATTGATAACCATTGGTGATGCCTGTACCAAAGTCGTCAAAATATCCGGGAGGACTGTAAAACTGAGCCGTATCGGCATATTCGTTGGAAACCATAACCCACCAAGAATTGTCGGCTGTAAGGCGGCTCCAGGTATCCCAAGGATAATTGGCTACTTCGGCTCCGGCATGAAAATTAGCCGATTGTGTAAATTGATCAGCTTCGGCAAAATTCATGAAAGCAACAGTTTCGGGTTGCCACGCATTCCCGTCGGGATGAGGCCCGGCAGCAGGATCAGGATAATTACGGTTTAAATCTACATAATTGGCGTTATACCTTATGGCACCATTTACGGTGTTGTTACCTCCTTTATAGGTTCCATCGGGATTTGCTAAGGGATTGATATATATCTCGATATTATCCAACAGATGAGTAATGCGAGAGTCAACTCCATAATTCGTTAGAAGATAGTCGATTAATCTCAGGCATAAAACATAGGGCCCCGTCTCGTCTCCATGTATAGAAGAAGTATAAAAAAATCTTGGTTTTATCGCATTGACATTGCTGGAAATTTTGGCTACCAAAAGTTTTCGATTTTGCACCGTTGTCCCAATTTGAGTAACCTGGCAGAGGTTGGGATAATTGGTGGCAAAATCATACATCATTTGAACATAGGCATCGTAGGTTGGGTAAGTATTCCAATTTTTGCGCGTTTTAATTTCATCGAAAGTGCTCATGATGGCAGCTTCTGGTGAATCACCCGGATGAGGCAGGATTTCATAAGCTATTCTCATGTTCGAGAATCGTTCGAATTCCTTGGCATTGGCATAAGCCCTCACTTCACCTTCGGCATTCACATTGTCAATAGAAATAATTTTCGAGAGCTCGTCCACAGTTTGTTTCGAATCTGCTTTAAAACGAAAATAGACTTCTCCCTTGGTTTTTAGATAATATTCGGGAGAAATAGGTTGGGCATTCAGTGAAACGGTTAAAAACAGTCCACAGAATAGAATAAGATAATTTCTTAGTTTCATAGGCCGCATTAAATCGTATTTTTTTGTTTATTGAGGATATTTTGGAGGCTTTGTTTAATTTTTGATCGAAGTTCAGGGGTTACTGGTACCAGAGGGAGTCTGAGTACTTCTTCGCACATACCGAGTGAAGCAAGTGCCGCTTTTATTCCTGCAGGACTACCATTAGCGAAAAGATATTGTGTAAATTCGAAAAGTGCTAAATGAATCTTGCGGGCTTCAGTGAATACTTCCTCGAGCCCCCATCTTNNACCCCATCTTACCATGGTAGAAAAAGATGCGGGTAATACATTGGCTACTACCGATATCACTCCATTTCCGCCTATAGCTAAAATTGGGAGAGTAAGGTTATCGTCGCCTGAAATGACTAAAAAATCCTGAGGTTTATCCTTGATAATTTTTGCAATTTGTTCCAGATTACCTGAAGCTTCTTTAATTGCACAAATCTTCGAGTTGGATCTGGCAAGGTTCAGAGTAGTTTCTGCCGTCATATTTACTCCCGTACGTCCCGGCACATTGTAAAGAATGACGGGCATAGGGCTGGCTTCGGCTATGGCGATAAAATGTTTGTAAAGCCCTTCCTGCTGAGGTTTATTGTAGTAAGGTGTAACAGAAAGAATAGCATCGTAACCATGCATATCGGCCTTGCGAATAGAGGCTACAACCTCGGATGTATTATTTCCACCTATACCATAAACCAATGGGACTCTGCCTTTTACGGTTTCGCGGGCAAAAGCGGCGAGTTNNTACCCATTACTACAAGATAATCAACCTGATTGTAAAGAACATATTCGATTATTTTTCCAAGCGATTCATAATCAATCGAATAATCCTGTTTAAAGGGAGTAATCAAAGCTACTCCCGTCCCTTTTAATTTATTTTTCATGATTTATTTAAATGATTTAAGTAATGAATTATATTTTCTATAAAAGCAGTTAGAGGAAGATCGTCATCTTTTTGTATCAGCAGATCGAAAATGGGCTGTGTAAAGTTTGAATTGCAACCCACTTTCATGGATGCTTGGCTGATGGCGGCAAGGTATTTCAATGGGTAACAATCTTCCCGACTTAAATCGATGAGAATATCCGGTTGATATTCGTTGAATCCTGCTATGGCTCGTTCACACGGAATAGGAAACCATCTCAATTGTTTTTGTGTGAGGCATTGTTGATTTCCCGTAGGTGTGAAAAATAAGGGTAAGTTTTTATGTGGATAATAACCCCAGAGTTTTACCTGTTTACCGAGCGAACGCAGAAATTCGGAGAATTCTTCGACTTCCTCAAAATCCGTTTTATCCTTGAATTCGAATAATATCATGAGCATTCGTGATCCCTCCAGATTTAGAAATTTTGCATCTCGTTTCGTCTGGTGAATTCTTCTTGATATCGTCTTTTTTGCTAGCCGGGTTTTTAAGTTTTTCAATGAAAGCACTATAGCTACTTTTTTACACTTTGGTATTGCAAAATTAGACATAAATTGCCCATTTCCCCTTTACTTTCGTTAATTTTAACGTCGAATTGTTCAAGGGATGAGAATTACTTTTTTGGGTACGGGTACTTCACAAGGCGTTCCGGTAATTGCATGCGAGTGTGATATTTGTACTTCCACCGATCCACGTGATCGAAGATTGCGTTCTTCCGTATTGATTCAGGAAGGCGCTATGAATATTGTTATTGATGCGGGGCCTGATTTTCGTTGTCAGATGCTAAGGGCGGGTATAAAAACGCTCCGAGCCGTTTTGATAACTCATGGACATAAGGACCACATAGCTGGCCTGGATGACGTAAGGCCATTCAATTATTTCACGCATGAACCCATAGATGTTTATGCTGCTCGGGAGGTTCAAGAAGACATCCGGCGTGATTTTTTCTATGCCTTTGATGACGACAAATATCCCGGCATTCCCGAAATTGAGCTTCATACGATAGATTATTCTCCTTTTTCGATAGATAAACTCGAAGTGATACCTTTCGAATTATGGCACAACCGACTCAAGATTTTAGGATTCAGAATAGGAGATTTTGCTTATATTACTGATGCCAGTTATATTCCTGAAATCAGCATGCAATTACTGACTGGCCTCGATGTTTTGGTCANNCTAGATCTGCCTTCCTTACTCATATCAGCCACAGACTCGGCAAGCATGGCGAAATAGAAAGAATTTTGCCTCCTTATGTTTCTGTTGCTTACGACGGACTCGAGATCGAAATAGATAAATCATGATGTAGAAGTGTGAATCACCCCTTTTGTTTATTTTTGCGGCTGATGGGCCTGGATTATGGAAAATCATAGAGAGAACAGCACGGTATTTCATTCGGTGTCAGTCTTTTTTCGTAAACTGAAACTGTTGAGAAGGATACGAAAGAAGAACAAGCAGGCTAAGAAAGCCGCCAGAAAGAAAATTCGTGAAAGGGAAAAAAATATCAGAAAATGGGAAAGGAGGAAAAGACGCCGTTTGATTCGATTTGTCCTTAAGAAACAGTTTCATAAACTTTTCCCTCCGAAATCAAAGAAAAAAACACAAGAACCAGTCAAGATAAAAGAAGAACAGAAGCGAAAGCAAGCTAGTTATTCTTCATGGAAAAGGCGAAAGCGAATCATCCGATTTTTGATTTATAAATATTTAAGGTCGTTGTCTTTCGGAAAGAAAACGGGCATTCAGACGCAGCCAGCTAGCCCTGCCAAATTTAGCCGCAGGGAGAAATGGATAATGATGCTGAACAGTGCCTCGGCTTTTATCATTGCTTATCTAACTATTCAAATCATCAGTCAAGCACTTACGTTGCTTATTGCACAAAATTTCGAATTCCAGGGAACGATACGCTATTGGGGAGTGCTCTATTTTATCACATCGAATGACTGGACGCCCGATGCCGTTCTGACACTTTATAGTGTGCAACCTCTTACAAGCCTGATTTTGTCTTTGATTGGCTTGATTATTTATCTGAATGTTCAACAGTATGAAGGTATCCTTAAGATGATATTCTTATGGGTTTATGTTTATGGTCTGGTTGCTTTCTTTGGAGCTCTGGCCGTGGGTACCATCATCAACAAGGGTTTTGGTTTTGTGGTTATTTATATTTATTTGATGGATACAGCCAAACTGCTTATCTCGCTTTGTTCTCTGGGTGCTTTGCTCTTCATAGGGGTTCTGTCGAGATCTTTGTGCATAAATTCTGCCAATGTGTATTTCGAAGAAATCAACTTCCGTAATGTCAAGTATGTCATCAGATATCATATAGTTTACCCTGCCTTATTGGGTAGCCTTGTTATCATCCTGTTCAAACTTCCCAAAATTACTCCTTACGAACTTTTTACCCTGAGCACCATCATTATTTTTCTACTTCCTGTATGGACATCGCCAGGAATTATGGGGGAGAGAATTTTCGAAGACAGTGGAAATTTGACTCTGAGACGTAAAATGTTGATTTTTTCTTTCTCGATATTGGTTCTTTTCCGGCTGTTTACCGATCCTCGGTTATTAGCGTCAAGATAGTGTGGATTGGCCTACCCTGTTTTCGATTCAGATTGAAGGAAATTTGTTTTCAGCACATTTTCGACAAAATCCTTTAGTTCGCCCGGAGTGAATGGTTTAGCCAGAAAATGGAAGAAACCCTCTCTCAGCAATCTTTCTGGTTTCGATTTGAATGCGTTAGCAGCCATAACAACGATAGGGCCTCGAATTCTATCGGAATATTTATATCGGAATGATGAGAAAAACGTTCGAAACAGATGTTGGCAAAGTTGCGGTTGTTTTTCTGTATCAACACTCAGGTTTTTTCGATGTGGGTTTTTATAAAATAGAGTAGGGTGATTGAGGGAGTAAAATTTTCGGAAATGATCCTGAAGAAAAATTTCCCTGCCTATGGAAGGCTGTTTAATCCTAAAAATTTTTACTCGGATAATAAAATGCCATAGTAGCTCATGACTGGGCTCATTTCGATTGGAATCTATTTTTATTCACTTCGATATCCCATTAACGGTTTCGAGATTGTTTACCTCATGATGCCGAACAAACCCTATGAAAATTTTCAAACTTAATCCGAAAATCCTTGGCTTATTAAAATCGGATAAATCGTCGAATTTATTTACATGTATGGGGTCGGTATTTCATGAGTGAACTTCTGATCTTAGTTCAATATTTAGAAGGGGAAAGGGAAATAAAAGTCTCTTCCATACGTTTGTTTTGTTGTAAAATATGGATCTGTTGGCTTCATCATGAATCGGGAAGCAGAATATTTATCGCATTCAGGCATTTTGTACGATTGTAAATAAATAGAATAAAATAATTTAGTTGAGATTTTAAAGGTTTTATCCGGAATTGTGAAGAGAATCGATAAAATATTTAGGAATAGCTTTATCAGCCGTCACTTTATAGAAAATTTTCGATGGAAATATATCATGCTTAATAATAGTATGGAAAGATGGGGGTTATTGTCCATTTTCCGGTTAGTTGCCATTTCGCGGCTTATGCATACGTCGAATAAAAAAATTTGTTCAACAGACAGGAAATTTGAAATTATGGCAACCATTTATTTGAGAGCTCTTTATGAGTAATTTTAAGGGAGGGAACGGGGGAACCGAAAGAATGAAAGATTTTACTCAGTATATTGTATATCTTTTTTTCAGATTGTTTTTAGCTCTGGTCAGGTGGTTCCCCATGCGTTTATTTTATGTTCTATCGGATTTAACTTTCTTTATTCTATATAAGGCTATAAAGTACAGGAGGGCGATTACTTACGACAATTTGCGTAAATGCTTTCCCGAGAAAGATGATGGCTGGATTGAATCAACGGCCTGTAAATTTTACCATAATCTTTCCGATATTTTAGTCGAGAGTTTGAAAGGTTTCTCCCTTTCGCAGAAAGAATTGTCGAGTCGTTTTAAACTTGCCAATCCAGAGGTATTTTATGAAATCGAGCAAAAATATCCCGAAATTATTGTAGCATCCGCTCATTGTGGGAACTGGGAATGGGGAGCATTGCTCATTCCTCTTTTGTTGAAATATCATACTTATGGGATTTACAAGCCACTTTCCAATCGTTTTATTGATGATTACCTGAAGAAGCACAGGGCTTTATGGGGGATGCACTTGGTTTCAGTGACACAAACAGGTTTCATGTTCAGAAATTCTGCCGAGAGGCGGGCGTATTTTTTTCTTTCCGATCAATATCCGGGTAAGGGTCGGAAAGTCGTTGAGGTTGTTTTTTTAGGTAGGCCTACGCTCTGGTTAGGAGGAGTTGAAAAGTATGCCCGGCGTTTTCGCATTCCGGTTTATTATTTTGGAATCAGAAGGTTGGA